>Ga0247841_10006545_pt1 | contig 17893 bp, 13 predicted proteins | sample LaCruzMarch2015__2_FD_192410 | JGI IMG/M metagenome (GOLD analysis project Ga0247841, IMG submission 192410) | Freshwater microbial communities from meromictic Lake La Cruz, Castile-La Mancha, Spain - LaCruzMarch2015_18m | ecosystem: Environmental > Aquatic > Freshwater > Lake | place: Spain... | reverse complement strand
CATGGTGGGCTGATAGCCGAGGCGCGAGGGCATCTGGCCCATCAGCCCGGAGACCTCCATGCCGGCCTGAATGAAGCGGAAGATATTGTCGATGAGCAGCAGCACATCGCGATGCTCGTCGTCGCGGAAATACTCGGCCATGGTGAGCGCCGCGTGCCCGATCCGGAACCGGCTGCCCGGCGGCTCGTTCATCTGTCCGAAGACCATGACCATGTGCCGCAGCACGCCGGCGTCCTGCATCTCGCGGTACAGTTCCTCACCCTCGCGACAGCGCTCGCCGATGCCGCAGAAGAGGCTGACGCCGTCCTGATGCCCGATCATATTGTGGATCATCTCGGTCAGGAGCACCGTCTTGCCCACTCCCGCCCCGCCGAACAGCCCCGCCTTGCCGCCGCGCTCCAGCGGCATCAGCACGTCGATGACCTTGATGCCCGTGGCAAAGACCTCGGACTTGGTGGAGCGGCGTGCCAATGGCGGCGGGGCGCGATGCACGGAACGCCACTGAACCTCGGTCGGCGCCGGCTCGCGGTCGATGGCGTTGCCGAAGACGTCGAACATCCGACCGAGGATGCCTTTGCCCACCGGCGCCTTCAGTGGCCCCCCGGTGTCCTCCACCACCATTCCGCGGGCCAGACCCTGGGTCGGCGTCAAGGCGATCCCGCGCACCTGATGGGCATCGCGCTGGGCCAGCACCTCGATGACGATCTGCCGCTGCGGCCCCGCGCGCAGGACGGTATAGATCGCCGGTAGCCGGGTCGCGAAGTGCACATCCACGACGCTGCCGCGTACCGCAACCACCAGGCCGGTATTGGCCGACGCGGCGGCGTCGGCGGGCGGCGGGCCGCGATCCGGGTCAGGCGCGCTCATGGGCGTCGGGCGGGGCGGCCAGCCAGGTCGGCATGGTCGATGAGCGGCACCTTGCCGTCGTTTTCTTCGATGCGTTGAATGGACATGGTGGACTCCTCAAAGACGTGGAGATCGGGTGGAATCGACCCGCCTGGGACCCGCGACGCGGTGGGGGCCAGCCCCTGCGGCACCACTGTCAGTCTCCATCATCAGCATACTGGGCGGGACGACGCGCAGCCGTCTGTTCGCTGCCCAACACAGGGCACGCGGCATCCCGCAAACACGATCGGGTCCAGGACTCGGATGGTTCGCCAACAAGCCCGCGCTATCTGCAAACCGCGTTGTCGGACCCCTTCCGCATCGGCGGGTTTGCCCTCAGGCCGGGAGCGCACTGACACGGACCGCCACGCTCAGCGATGGGTGCTGATCGGGCCGGCCCAGGTAGCTTCCCGCCACCGGCGGCACCGCCTCCGGGTGGCGTGCCACGGCGACCGCAATGTGGTGGTTGCCGGCGACCTCGCCGCTGGTGGAATCGAACCCCTTCCAACCGGCCCCAGGCAGGTAGACCTCGGCCCAGGCATGGGTCGCGGCGTTGCCGGTGTCGCTGCCGGGGGTGTGCAGATAGCCGCTGACGAAGCGACTGGCGAGCCCCAGATGGCGGCAAGCATCCAGATCAACCCATCGCCGACGAGGGCGCGCCGGCTCGTCCTGCGTCGGCCTCGATCAAAATTCCGGCCACTTGAACTCGCCGGATGCGTCGTCAGGCCATCCTGGCCTGACACCGTCAGGGCTGGAAGCCCTGACTACGCATGCCACTGGCCGGGATGACGATCAAGGCCCCTGCGTCGATGTTCGCGCACCACGGAGGATTGACAGAGGATTGAAGGTATCGCCTTGACCAAAGCCGACATGGCAGAGCATCTGTGCCACCAACTGGGGCTCAACGTCGGAAAGATCGAGTCCGCCTTGGGCGCCGGGGGCGTCAAGCGTTACCGCATCCTCCAGGACCCCAGGCCCAGGTCATGCGGTCGGGTGCGGTTCGAACCGCCTTGATCCTGTGGCTTGACTTAACGTACCGAACGGTCCATAAATAGCCTATGGCAGCGAACATCGGACGCCCACTGGAATTCGACCCCAACACCGCGCTGGAGGCGGCGATGCACCAGTTTTGGTCGAAGGGTTACGAGCATACGTCGATGCAGGACCTGCTCACGGTCATGAATCTCTCCAAGAGCAGCCTTTACCAGGCGTTCGGCAGCAAACGGCGGCTGTTCAGGCTGTGCATCGGGCGTTATGCGGACCAGTTTGCGTCACAGTTGCGCCAAAGTCAGGCCGAAGCCCCCTCGGGTTGGCGGTTCATCGAGGACTTCCTCCATTCGGCGCTGAGTGACGCCGGGGGCGCCCCGCGCGGCTGCTTGGTGATGAATACCGCCAGCGAGCTCGGGCAGAGCGAGGCCGAGATCGCCCGGGACATCGCGCAGAGCATCGGGCGCTTCCGTGACGTCTTGCAGGCTGCGGTGGAGCGCGCCCAGCGCGAGGGCGACATCGCCCCCGAGCGTGACGCGCGGACCCTGGCCAGCTATCTGGTCAGCAGCATGAGCGGGCTGAAGACCCAGGCCAAGGCGGGGGCCGATGCCCAGACCCTCAAGGGCATTATCGCTGTCGTGCTCGGTGCCCTCGCCTGATATTTTGTTGGTCAATTATGGAATGATCGGTCCATATATTGCGACGACGGAGCAGTCCCCCCATCAACCCGTCAGGGCTGGAAGCCCTGACTACGCACGCCGCTGGCCGGGATTACGATCAAGGCCACTCCGCGTCAGGCGGGTGGCTTGTTGCTGTTCCAGATGTCACGGAAGACCAGCCACTCGCCGTTGGTCTGGCGCTTGTAGATCAGGATCCCCTTGCAGTCCGAGTGAATGGGGTCCCCGCCGGCGCGCGGAATATCGACCGCTGTATCGTGGCCCTGGTCGAAGCCGAAGTCACCGCACACCCAGTTCATCGTCACGACCTTGGTCCACCGGGTCTTGAACGTCGTGAAGTAGCCGTCGACCCATTTTCGAATGTTGTCATGACCGACGACAATCGCGTCATCCGGCTGCAGGATCATGGCGTCTTTGTCGTACATAGCCATCACCTGGTCGGTGTCGTTGGAATTGATCGCTGCTTCATAGGCCTGGTGGGCCCGCAAGAGGTCGGGATCCAAATCGGGATAAGACTGTGCTTTCATGGTCTTCTCGCTCATACTCCTGGTCCTCTGTCGTCGTTGTCGTAATCGAGGTTGTCGCAGCGCCCCGGATTCTCTCGCACGTCGAATGGCCTGGCTTCTCCGATTACGACAACGACAACGATTGTGTTTGCATTTCACTTGTTCTTGACTCGTTACTTACGCCTCGGCCTTCTGCAGGGATGCCGGCGACAGGCGCTCGAGCAGCGCACGAGCCTCCATCACGTCTTTCGTGTCCGGGCTCTCGGTGAGCCAGACGCGGATGGGTGCGAGCACGCCCCGCGCGGCCTCGTGTTTTCCCTGTTCCGCCAGAAGCCCTGCCAGCATCACCGCGGAGCGCAATTCCCAGGACTTGGTGCCCTGCCGACGCGCACAGTCGATGGCGGCGCGCAAGAGCTGCTCGGCCTCCAGGTCGCGGCCCGAGCGCATCATGAGCCAACCCTTGATGCGCAGGACTTCGGCCAGCCAAATCCGCTCCTGGTAGGCCGGGCGCTCAATTTGTTCGATGCACTCGTCAATGAGCCGCATGGCTTCAGCCAGGTCGCCCGCCTGGGCCAGCGCCTGCGCGAGGACCGATTTCAGATAGGGGATGCGTACCCCGCCACCGACGTTAGCCCAATCGGCGATGCCGCGCCGCAGCAGGGCTATGGCGTCTTGCGTCGGCCCCAGCTGGAGCAGGCCGATGCCGGTCGCCTGCGGAATGGAGACCTGGTTGAAGAAGGCCAGACCCTGTTCCTGCGCGAGGCGGTCAGCCAGGACGAGGCGCTCGAGCAAGTGTTCCGGCTCACGACCGTAGGCGAACAGGTAGGCGGTATAGGTCAAGGACCAGACGCGATTGAAGGCATGTCCGACAGCGCGCGCGTGCGCACAGCTTTCGTCGCTGACCTCCATGGCCCGTTGATAGTCGCCCTGCATCCAGATCCATTGACACGAATACACGCCGACAAAGGTTTTCAGGTCATGACCCGCCAGTTGAATCCACTGCTCGGCACGCTGTGGATCATACAGCGCTAGCACCCGGTCGGCGTGGGTCTGCGCCTCGCGCAACTGGCCCAGGAGAAAATGCGTCACCATGGCGGCGGCGGGGCCGAAAATCTTGAGATCCACATCGTCGGTTCCCTCGCCCTCGTCCAGTAAACGCTGGGCCAATGGCAGCGCATCGGCGATGCGCCCCTGGGTAATGGTATTGGTCCACATCCACCACAGACCGATGATCAGGCTGCGGGTGTTGCCCTGGCTCGCAGCCAACCGCAGGATCCGCGCCGTGTTGGCGCCGATCGCTGCGCCGGCCCATCCCCCCAAGCCGGCCCAGACCGCATTGAGTTGCTCACGAATCGTGAGTTCGAGTGCGTCGCGATCCCGCGTTTCGGGCTGTTGGCTCGTGAGGGTCAACGCCTTCTCAAGGTGGGCGAGCGCCTCGTTCAGCGCCACGCGCTCGATGGCCAGAGCGCCGGCTTTGCGCCACAATGGGATGGCGTTGTCGAGGCGACCCGCCTGGGTGTAGTGGTGCGCCGGCAGCTCGGGACTATGGAGCGACTGGTCGGGATAGTCCGCCTCCAGGGTCTGCGCAATGCGGGCATGCAGGGTTTGGCGACGGCTCTTGAGCAGGAGTTCATAGGCGGCGTCCTGCACCAGGGCGTGTTTGAATGTATAGATGACATCAGACGGTGTCGTCTGGCGACTGATCAGCTCCGCCTCGACCAGCCGGTCGAGGGCATCGTCGAGTCGATCGGTCTCCCATGCCGCCACGCGGTAGAGCAGCGCGCGGGAGAACTCCCGGCCGATGCAGGCGCCGATTTGCGCGACCTCCTTAAACGGGGCCAGGCGGTCCAGGCGCGCCGCGAGCGAATCCCGCAGCGATGTCGGAATGGCCAGGGCGGGCAAGGGGGCCGCCAGCACGTATCGGTTCCCAGCCTCGCGTAACAGCCCCGATTCCAGCACCGACTTGGTCAGCTCTTCGACGAACAGCGGAATGCCATCGGTATGGGAAATGATCTCGTTCAGCACCTCGGCCGGAAGTTGTCGGCCCCCGGTCATGGCGCCAACGAACGCACTGACCGTGCTCGGTTGCAGTCGATGAAGCGCGAGGCGGGTCACATAGGGTAGACCCTCGAAGGGCAGCGAATAACCGGGGCGGTGGGTTGCCACCAACAGCACCGGCAACCGTGGAAGCCGAAGCACCAGTGCATCGAGAAACGCCTGGCTGGTTGGGTCCATCCAATGCATGTCTTCGAAAAGGATCAGAACCGGCTGCCTGCCCGACAGGGCTTCGACTTGTCCGACCAGCGCCTCCAGCGTCTTCTCTTTCTGTCGCTGAGGCGAAAAGTTGAGTGGGGGATAACGCCCAAGGGGCAGCGAGAGCAAGTCGGCCATGAGCGGCGCGGCCGCGGCCACGAGGTCCGTATCCCCCGCGAGCAGGGCTTCGAGTTTGTCGAGCTTGTGCTCGGCGCTGTCCTCACGGGCCAGCGTTGCGGCCAGCTCGAGCTGCGCGATGATTGGGTGAAACGCGGAATTGGTGAAGTGGGGGGAGCACTGGTAGCGCAGTAGGGTATGGGCTTCCGCGAGGCCCTGTCGCAGCGCGTGGCACAGACGGGATTTCCCGATGCCCGCCTCACCGCTGATGAGGACCACCTGGCCGTGACCTTCACGCGCGCGTTCCCATTGGCTGCGAAGCAGTGCGAGCTCGTCCTCGCGCCCCACCATGTCGGTCAGTTGCTTCCCCGCATGAGCGGCGTCGAAGCGCCCCTCCGTTTGGCGAACGGCCTCGACGCGCCAGACCGGGACCGGCGTGGCGAACCCTTTGAGGCGGTGCGTGCCAAGATCCGCCAGGGCAAAGAGATCACCGATCAGGCATCGGGTTGCAGGGTCGATGACCACCTGGTCCGGCCCCGCCAGGCTCATCAAGCGGGCCGCGAGATTCGGCGCCTCCCCAACGGCCAGCTTCGACTCGCTGTTGTCATCGCCGCACACCTCTCCCACGACGACGGTTCCGGTGGTCAGGCCCACGCGGACCGCGAGCGGGGAGGCCGCGGGAATGGCGTTGACCGCCCGCACGATCTCCAGCCCCGAGCGCACTGCGCGCTCGGCCTGGTCCTCGTGAGCCCGCGGCCAGCCGAAGTAGATCAGTAATCCGTCCCCCAGATATTGCGCCACGTGGCCGTCATAGCGTGCGACCACGTCGCCACAGGCCTTGCGATAGGTCTGGATGAGATCCCTCAGCTCCTCGGGGTCGAGATGCGTGGAAAGGGCAGTGGATCCCACCAGATCGCAGAACATCACGGTCAACTGCCGCCGCTCGCCCACGGAGTCGATTGCCGGGGGCTGCTCGGCGTTCCCTCGCGGGAGGTCGTCGTGACGCTGCGGCGCCGTGATTGCCTTGAGTATCCGCTTGCGCGGACCGAATCCCAGGCCGAGTTCCTTGAGGTCGGACTCCGTCAGGATTTTCAAGGTCTTCAGGTCGACCTCGTGCTCGACCAAGAGCGTCTCGAACTCGCCAAGGTCATGCGCCCGCAGCCAGTCACCCAAGGCCTGCGTCACGCCCGCCCCCGGTCCATCGCCATCGCTCCGGCCTGCTGCGGGACCAGCAGCCCTGTAGGGTCCGCTGTGCGGACCGCCGACCGTGCCGATCGCGCGGTAACCGGACTTATGGCCAAGGCCGCTCCGGCCTGCTGCGGGATCAGCAGCCCCCGAGAGATCAGCCAATGGGCAATGGCCGATCCCTGTTGCGGCGGAACCCGGGGCATCCAGGATCGCACCAACTCGGGCGGGGTCATTCCCCGGCGGACACACCGCAACAGGGGTGCGAGTTCTACTTCGCCGACGAAGGCCACGGGCGAGGCAAGGCAGGGGTGTCGCACCGCGGGTCGGGCCTCGATGTACCGATCCACCACGCACGGCAGATCCACGATTTCCAGTCCCGGCGCCAGGTCCAAGGGGGTGCCCGGCGCGATCGGGGGAGCGGCTTGCGGCTGGGTGACCGCTGACGGGGCCGGGGCTCCGGCGCGTTGCCGCCAGAACCGCGTCGCCGCGGTACCGGCCACCTGCGCATAGTGGCCCCGTGCCCACAGCCGGTGCCGACCCGAGGCCTCGGCCAGGTGTTCGCGATAGAAGGTCTGCGCCATCCCGTGCGACCGCGGCCGTTCCAGCAGCGTATTCACCACCACCGAGCCCAAGAGTGCCGATTGAATCGCCCGCTGGACTCCGCTGGATGATAAGGGGTCCAGCGCCAGCCCCGCGTCGCCGACTTTGATCGAGTCCCGCGTCACGCAATCCGTGTCGAGGTAGGGGGTGGCGTCGGTGGCCTGAACGGGGGCGAGGAGGTCCGCCCCGCCCCCGCGGGGCAGCAGCGATGACGTGGCGATCAACGCGTGAAACTTGTCGGCCAAGGTGCCGGGCATCGCCCGCAAGTCGCGCGGGTCAATGAAGACGAGCGAATTGTAGACCCCGTCCGGCAGCGGCACACCCCAAAACCAGGCGTCTGCTCCGGCCTCGATCCGCGGCTGCTCCGGCAGTCCGCTCCCTTTCCAATAGCCGTACAGGGCCAGGGTCGTCGGGCCGGTCCGGTGGCGGCAACGCCCGAGCACGCCCGCTCGGCCCGAGGCGTCCGCGAGCAGCCGTACCTCCAGCGCGACCCGGCGACCTTCGGACCTGACCGACAGCCGCCATCCGTCCGCGATCCGCTCCCAGCCTTCCAGCGCCGCGGGTTGCAGGATGCGGACCCCGCACGCGCGTGCATGCTCCAGCAGCAGGCCGTCAAAGTGTCCCCGATCGACCAGCAGCCCGTGGCCGTCGGGGTCCCGCCATCCCTGCTCCGCCCCCCAGTTCAGTTGAACCCCGCGTACCCGTGGGTAGCGCGCCGCTTCGAGGGCCGGCCCGGCGCCGATCGACTGCAGGAGTGGCAGCACCCCCGGAGTCAAGGACTCTCCCAAGTGGCGGCGCGGGAATGTCGCCCGCTCCACCAGGCAAACGCCCAGTCCGAACTGGGCGAGCCGGGCGGCGAGAACGCTTCCCGCCGGCCCGCCACCAATAATGCAGATGTCCGTCGTCACCGACATGCAGCTCTGGCCCCAGAATAAGGTAAGGAACGGTTCATGAATCAAGCTCCGTAGGAGCCCGCTTGCGGGCGACGTGACCTGCCGGAATCGCGTCATTGTGCCCCCACCCGTCGCCCGCAAGCGGGCTCCTACGGGTTGGATTTTTCGCGGAAATCACCTTACGTTAGACTGTGGAGCAACAAAAAGCCTTTATGTTGACTCATACCCTAATCCTAGGGGCTAAGTCCGACAGGCTGCTAGTCACCGCCGACGGGTCTGAAGCCGAGCCTGGCTCGGCCCCGGCCGACACGCGAAGATAAGCCCCGAGGCAGTAGTGCAGCCAACCACGGATGAAATCGCAGGCCGGCCGACCCCGTCGTATGACCTCGTGGTGGCAACCGCCGCCGCAGAGATAGCGTGCCCAACACCCAGTACAGGGTGCTTGCCGATGCACGTGACGTTCGTGCAGCCAGGCGGCTTGGCGCCTGTGGTCGATCCCTGTCGCCAGGGAGCCCAAAGCGGCCTGCGGGTCGCCGACGAACCGATGGCAGGACGCCAGTTCCCCGTCCGCTGAGACACCCAGATAGCCGGCCCCGGCCCCGCACGGGTAAGGCCGGTGGGTGCCCTTGCCGATCTCCATCATGGCGTTGACCATGTTGGCAAAGGGATAGCGCGCTCCGGTCCGGATCTGGTGCTCGTATTCCCGCCCACAGTCGATCATTCCCCCCAGCATCAGATCCAGGTCGTCGCGTTGCAGTTCGCCCTGGCCGGACGGTGCGCTCAGCAGCGGCGCAAAGCCGACGCTGTGAAATCCCTCGGCGATGAACTGGTCCAGTGTCGTGCGCAACCCGAGGTTGGCTGGGGTCACCGTCACCCGGGCAGACACCTGCATGGTCCGCTGGATCGCCAACAGCGGACGCACATGCTCCATGATGCGGTCGTAGCTGCCGCGACCGTCCTGATACGGACGCAGCCGATCGTGTACCTCCCGCGGACCGTCAACACTGATGGTCACGGCAAACCCATAGTCCTCGAAGAAGGCTCCGTCAGCCGGCTGCAGCAAGGTTCCATTGGTCGTGATGGAAAAGGTGATGTCCACCCCCCGTGCGGCTGCCCGTTCGGCGGCATAGCGGGTGGCGGCCTGCACCACCGGGCGATTCGCCAATGGCTCCCCGCCGAGAAAGGCGAGGTTGAGACGTGAGCCCGGCAGTGCGGCATCCACGAGCAAATCGACCGCCTGGAGAGCCGTCTTCCGGCTCATGTTCTGCGCCGCCCCGCCGAACTCCCCTTGCTGCGCGTAGCAATAGGTGCAACCCAGGTTGCATTGCTGCGCGACCGCCAGCGACAACGCGTGCAGCGGTGGCCCGGACAGTGCGGCATCGTCGATCGCCGGTGCCTCGTCCAGCCCGGCCTCGGCCAGCAGCGCGCCGATGGCCCGGTCGGTGTGGGCCGTGTCGAGCCGGGAGAACAGAATCGGCTCCGCATCGAAGAGCCGACTGCCATCCGCGACAAAGACATGACTGCCGAGACCGGTCTCGAACAAGTGCACCGCGGCACTGCGCGGTGCCGAATGCGCCATGGCGCCGCGCGCGGTCACGCGTAACGCGTCGGCCGGTGTCATGTCGATGCGGTCCCGGCCGGCGGAGCATCCGCGGTTCGATCCCGCTCGACCCCGCCGATCTGGAATCGCAGGTAATGCTCCCAGGCCCGAAACAGGTCGTCATAGTTGAGCAAACGGGCGTCCCGGTAGTCGTCGGGCACATAGTCCCCGGTGCGCTCCTTCTGCATCCAGTTGTCGCCTTCGCTCGCCCCCGCGCTGTTGGGCTTCACATTCACAAAGTCGGGCCGGGCGGACGCCCAGTAATAGCAGGAGCACTCGCGGTAGTCATTCTGCCAGGGGGAGCAGAGGCCCTGGGTCAGTTCGCCCGGTTTGGCCAATTCCCGGGAGATCATCGCGCTGCCGTCCTCGAAAAAGGGTCGGACCCGCAGCGACAGCTTGAGCGTGCTCTGCGCATCGGCGACATCAAAGAGTGCCTGGGTGGACCAGACCGGCGTCGTTGTGAAGTAGCAGTCGACCGATTGTCCAACCCGTTGATTCAGGATACGCGCCAGCGCATTCGACCACTCCAGAGGCAGAACGCCATCGGGGTTGCCGGTGAACCCGAGCACGGTCGTGCGGGTGCGCGGATTATAGGGGGAGGGCCCGATCATCTGGGTGTATAGATTGGTGTCATCGACCCGGAGGAGTCGGTGCCCGACCAGATCGGGCAACGCTGGAACCCCTTCTATGGGCTCCATTTCCATCACCAGACTGTCATACTCCCGTAACACGATGCCCTCGAACAGGCGGCGCCAGACCGCCCGAAAGTCCATTTCCAAGCCCGGGGTGCAATTGCCCACCGACATCTCAGGCCGGGAGGCCAACGGATTGCCGGCCGCCACATGATGGATCTGCGCGTGCCGATTGCGTGCGATGAGCCGCTGCTGCGGGTTCGTCTCGGGCACCTCGGGGCCTGGGTGCAGCGGCAAACCCGAGCAGCGCAGGATCGCGTTGATCTGCCGGTAGGTGAGCGCAAGGTATCCGCCATCCGCGCCGCACATCATCGCCGGCATCTTGCGCCGTCCGTGATCCGTGAAATCACCCACCTCGGTTGGCAGTCGCAGCGCATGGGCAAACCACGGGGCGGCGCCCCCTTGGAGCGCGGCATAGACCTGTTGGTGAAGCGCCATGATCATCAGTGAATCCGCGGTGCGTTCGGGGACGATGGGCCGCATCATGCGGTAGACATCGAACGCCTCCTCGGCGGGCATGGTGTCGAAGTCGAGCGGATCGCGTCCATTGACGGGATTGCCGTTCATCACCGCGACATTCAGGAAGCGCACCGTATCGAAGGCGCGACGCACAATGTCGAGGGCGCGTGCGCGGGTCTCTTCCGCGCTTTCCTCCGTGGGGACCCAAGGGCCATGGATCACCTGATCCAGATCGTCCGCCAGGGTGCGGAGAAACACCGTATCCGGCAACACCGCCGGCGGTCCGGAGCAGATCCGGGCGGCCGCCTCGAGGACCACGGAACCCAGTTGCAGCCTGACTTCCACGACACCGTCACAGGTGTCGTCGAGATAGCCCCGACTCACGGCGATGTTGTCATTCAACCAGCAGGGGCCGGGAGGGACGATGGCGTAGAGCGACGGCGGCAAGGTCTGAAGGGCGGCGAGTTGCTCTGAGGGGTCCCCGTCGTCTTTCCCGAATTGAAGCCAATCCTTGCCGGGATCGTAGACCGCCTGCTCGGGCGGCGGGGTCCACACGGACTGCTGCCAGGATGCTCCATAGATTTCCTGCAGCTCATTGGAATCCAATCGGGGTCCGTAGATCTTGCCCGGTGCCGGGGTAAAGCGCAGGCGAATCTCCGGGTGGCGCTCCGTTGGTTTGATGTACTGCACCTGGCCGAGCGCGATCGACGCCTCGGCATCGACAAAGTTGCGGCATAGCCCACGCAGGGGCTGGGCCTGATGGGTCGAAAACCAGGGGGTCTGCGCCGACACGGCATCGTCCGGGTTCGCGGTCCGCCGGGCCACCTTGCGGTTCGCCACCGTCACCTGCCAAGTTACATCGGCCGGCGTTAAACCCTGCTCGAGCAGGAGATCGAGCGTCAGCGGAACCCATTGATCACCCTCGACCTGGGTCCAAACCTCGAGAAAGGGCGCGACGGGCCGGATATGCTCCGTCGTCTCGCCGTCCGTCTCGCCCGCCGGGGTGCGCACCTCCTTGAAAGAGATGACCTCCGGGATAAAGGAATCCGTGATTTCCCCCGTTTCGCGGTCCACCCTGAAGGTCCTGGCACCCTTGATGCGGGGAATGTCGAGCGGATGCTCGGGGTCCGCCTCGATTTCGTAGGCCACCAATGGCTCAGCGCCCGAACCGAGTCGACCGATCGCGAGCGGCGGCAGAATGCGTAGCGCCTTGATGGTCATGTGCAGTGCCCTCCAGTTCGCGGCAATCCACCTTTGATGAGGTCGATCCAAGCCACCGACCTTTGATCCAACTGTCGCAGCGCCCTGAGATAGTTGGCTTCATCGGTGGTCAATGCCGGAGCGAGCGGGTCGTCCCGCGTCAGTAAGGTATCGCAGATCGTGAGCGACGACATCAGGATGTCCTGATGCTGTTGCCAGCAGTCCAGCTCGTCCGTGGGCAACGCCAGCGTGTAGGGCAGTTCGAACGGTGGCGCAGCGCACGCGTCCTCGGCCGGAACGCCATCCCGCAGCGGGCGGCGCACCAGGATTCCGGCCAGCGCCTTCAGGTTGTACATCTCTCCAAAGACCTTGTGCATCACCGCCCCCCGGACAGTGGGCTCGCGCGGGTCGACGAGCCGCGCCAACCGGAAACTGTGGGTCAGGTACGCGAGCAGGGCGCGGTAGCGCAGGTTGAACAGGGTCGCCCACAGCCAAGACGTTTGTTGCTCGATGCGGGTGCTGCCCTCCGGCTGGTCGCGCGTGCCCAGGGTGCTCGGGTTGACCGGCACCTTGTACACGAATTCCTGCTCGCTTGCGGCCTGACGAAACGCATCCAGCAGAGTCAGGAACCGCACGAAGTGGGAAGGCTCCGAATCGTTCGCCGCTCGCAGGTGGGCCGCCTCGCCCTGTTTCCCGATTTGCCGCAGGGCCGCGATCGCCTCGGTCCGGGTTGCCAGCCGCAGGACGATCACATTGCTGCGCTCGGCAATGGGCACCGCTGGGGGCTCGGTCTCGCCCGGCCGCGCCGGCGGGGGCCGATAGCCGCGACCCCACTCGTCCCAGGACGCCTGATGCGCATAGGTCTCCGGGCGAAAGACCGTGTCGGGGATATGTGACGGGTCCGCAAGGACCTCGATGATCCGATCATAGAGTTGGCCCACGGTGTGGGCGTGGCCAGTGACCGGCGCGTCACCCACGCTCTGCGCGACCATCCGGATGTCTTCCCTCAGCGTAACGCTCGGGTCCTGACTGTGCTCGCGGAACAAGAGTTGCCAGTCGTACGGTGCCTCCGCATACACATACCACGCCAACAATTGCGCGCTGACGGGTGCGAGGCGAAAAGGAAAAGGCAAGAAGTCGGTGTCGGCCGGAAAATGGGAGCGCTCGAAGCAAACCGGTCCCCCGATCAAGCAGAGCAGGTTCTGCACCGTCAGTAAGTGCCCCATCTCCTCTTTGGCGACCGTCAGGAGCCGACTGCGCCAATCCCCGACCTGGCGGCGCTGTTCTGGGGTTCCGGTTTGGTCGTTGAGCGAGTAGGCCGCATAGAGATACTGGACCATCAGGCTATGCTCCAGCTCCGCCCCAATATGCAACAACAGGATGAGGTAATCACGCCACCCCATGCCCTGCGGTTTCGGTGGAAGTGGGCGTTGCAGCGTTACCCAGTCCAGCGGCACCTGCGCTGCGGGGCCGTGTGTCTCGTCCTCGGGCGGTGATTCCTCCTTCATCGGGCACCTCAGGCTTGGTGTGCAGTGCGTTTCCAATTGGGCAGTCTTGCTGCTGCAGCGACGACGCCAGCTTAGCTGACTCGGCAAGCCGACAGCCCAATCTGAGATTGTGAAAGTATTCGCTCCGAACCCGAAAACATCGCAATGCCGTAGGTTGGGGTGAGGAACGAACCCCAACATTTCAGCGCCTTACGTTTGGCTGCTCGTTGGGCTTCGTTCCTCAGCCCAACCTACAAGGAATACTTGACCAAACTCAATCTGCGCAGCACCGACTTTGGGGTCTTGCAAAGAAACCCAAGCAAAGCCCCTCATCGTGACCGGACCCGGGCAGATGCAAGGCGGATGACCGCGCAATCGGTTACAGTGGGCGCGTGCCCAGCGGGCCGCTGTAGCCCCTGATCTCCTCCCTAATCAGTCGTAGATTCAGTCATGTTGCAAGACATCGAGGGTCGCGCCACGGTCGATTACATGCTGCGGACCGCCCAGCAGAATCAGATGGCACTGACCAGCCTGGCCGACCAGAAGGCCAACATCGTCCTCGGTCTGACCTTCCTCCTGACCACCTTGACGGCGACCCGATTCGCCCAAGGCGAGTTTCCGCCCGCGCTCCTGATGTTGCTGGTATCCTCCATCGCGGCGGCCCTGTTCGCGCTGGCGGCCTTGATCCCCAGCTCCGCCGTCGTCCGCCGGCCCCCGGCCAAGGAGGGGGCGCCCGCCCTCAATCCACTGTTCTTCGGAGGCATCGCTGCCTTCGACTACCCGGACTACCTGGTGCGCATGGCCGAGGTCATGCGCTCCAACGCGAGCGTCTACGACGTGATCATCGCGGATCTTCATGCCGGCGCCTTGGCCCTGCGGCGCAAGTATCTGTGGCTCCGATACAGCTATGTCGCCCTGATGACCGGACTGGCGCTGAGCGGCCTGACTTGGCTGGCCCTCTATCTGACCGCCTGACGCCGACCGTCGCCGGGACGATCCCCGATGGCGAGGGCCGCGCCCAACCCCGGCACTCGGCTATCCTGGGTTCGGTACGCTGTCCCATGAACACGGGATCGCCGTGGCGCCAACCTCTTAGCCAATCGACGAGGACCACCGTGTGGTGTTCGTCAGCGCCGCGTCCGCGTGGGCCTTGATCAAGATTCCGGCCACTTGGGCTCGCCAGGTGCGTAGTCAGGCCATCCTGGCCTGATGCCGTCAGGGCTGGAAGCCCTGACGACGCACGCCGCTGGCCGGGATGACGATCAAAGCCTCCGCGGGCCTTGATCATCGTTCCGGCCAGCGAAGGTCTGTCCGCAACTGGAGGTCGAGGCTTTAGCCGGTGATGATTCCCGAAATCTCAAATAAAATCAAGGTGCAGCGGTTGCCATCAAGCGGTCCCCTTGAGGATCAGTCGGCGACGAGCGCATAGGGCCAGTCCCGCAGGCCGGTCGCCAAGCTGACCGCATGAAAGTTGCGCTGGCGTAGCAGCAGGGTGCCGACGGCACTGCGGCCGCCGCTCTTGCAGTAAACCAGATAGTGCTTCGCCGGATCGAGCTCGGCGAAGCGATGCCGCAACGCCGGCAGGGGGATCAAGGACGGACGGCCGAGACCCGGGTCGCGACCGCGTCCGGCACGGCGCCGAGACCTCGGCCTAAGGTCTCCCAACTCGCCAGGTAGTCGAGTACCTCGGTCTCCACGCGCCCCAGGAGCGCACCCCCCACGGTCGATAGGGTCATGGGCGCATCACCGGGAGCGAGCGTGATGCGCCTGGACTCCGCGTCGCCCGGTCCGCAGCGCACCGCGGTCGCGTCGCCGCCCACGGCATCGAGATACCCGTCGATGACATAAACGTACTCGCCGCCCCCGCTTCGCGACCGGATCGTCATCGATTCGCCGGGGCCCAAGTCGATGGGTCTCACGGCGTCCAATGCCTCTTGGAACCGGTGGTTCGAGAGGGCGGAGAACGGGTGGCAAGTCCGCAATTTCCCAAGTCTGCCACGGGTCTCGGTGAGCATGGTGTATTCGACTCCGTATCCAGTCTGTACTATACAGATGGCCGCGTGCTCGCCCTGGCGTACGCTAAGCCGGTTTGCCACGCGGCGCTGATCTTCGCACGCAGCGTTGTTGCGATGCGGTCATCGTTCTTGGTTTGCTGCAATGTTTCGGTCATGGCTTGGGCGATGTTCTGAACGACAACCGCTGGGTTGGCAACGCCGCAAACGCCCCGTCCGAACGCCATGAGCGCTTCGTTGGTCGGATAGGCCTTGGTTTGATGACGACCACGCAGCAGTTTCAGCGCCATGGTCCTGTCTTCCAGCTCGGGACCTCCTTCGTAGCGGATGTAGCGGTAAATGGTGGTGGTGACGACATCGAACATGGGCGCCAGCCAGGCATCGCGGGCCGAACGATACAGCAGCCCAAAGTTTTTCAAATGGGCATCGCCATTGCGCACCATCACCGAAAAGGCGACCTGCTCGAAGAACCGAAGCAGGTTCTCGCGGGGCAGTTGCAGTTGCTTCAGCAGTTCGGCGATCGCCTGATAGCTCCCCTGATACTTGCGATCGGACAGGGTGTCTCTGACCCGTAAGCCGGCAAGTGCGGCGATGTCCTCGAACCCGAGCCGTTCGATCCGTCCGTCTTCCTGTTCAATGAGATCGAATCGATCGAGTACCAGCAGTTGGCCATCGTCGGAAAGCGCGAGGTTTGGCGTCTTGATGCCGGCTTTCTTGGCGGCGCTCAAGCAGAGATACTCGTTGGCGGCCAGCTCTGGATAGGCTGGTCCAGCCGCTTTGACGATCAGCGATGGAATCGGTATCGCGGCGCGATCAGGCACCATAATCTTGGGCTGTACGCCAGCGATCCCGGCACCCGTGCTCAGATAAGCGCTGATCAGCTCAGCAAAAATCTGAGGCGTAAAAGGCAGTTTCAGCAATTCTTCGCGTGCGATCGGCGGCGCGGGCGGAACCTGGGGATGTTCCGGTAGGGTGTAGCCCAGACGACCGATCCCATTGCGGCCAATGAGCGCCAGCAAGTGCATGGGCGTGGTCGGCTGTTTCGGGAACAGCGCACGGATGCGCATGAACAGGTCGCCTTCAGGCAGGTTCTGATCCATGCTCGGGAACAAGTCGCCATCCTGCCAGGTGAGCCGCGTGTCGGCGGGCATCAGCAGGGCGACGGCGGGCTGCTGCACCGCGGGCGAGAGATACCGGAATTCGTAGAGTGAGCGCTTCAGTAACTGGCCGGCACTGCGATTGTCGCCGATAGCAACCTCCAGCAGCGGGATTTTGTCAGGCAGCATCCTCATCGTCCTCGTCCAGCCTGAACCGGTCAGCAACCTCCTGCATGGTCGGGAGACCGGCGTTTTCCAGCCGCATGGCGAGACCCAGCGCCGCAAGCACCGCCAGCAGCGAGGAGAGGGTGATGTCTTCCCCGCTCTCAAGGCGATAGATCACTTCACGCACCTTGCCGGCACGCTGCGCGAGATCTGTTTTTGACAGGCCGAGCGCCTGCCGCCGTGCGCGTATCTGCACGCCAAGCTCATCAGGCAGGCGTATCGTGTCAGTCATAGCTTACAATCTTGGACAAAAAGCGTCACTTTGCAAGTTATAACTGACAGGAGGCGTCCCGCGCACTGTTTGGTTCTTCAGCGCGACCCGCGGCAGACGCTAACAGCCGCCATTGGCGACCATACGGGTGCAGTGACCGCGGCAAGACGCGCTCGCTCAGCCCACCAGCCGCTGCACCCGCGCCTGCTCCGCCAGGCGTTCCGCAAGCTGTGAGGCGATGGTCGAGAGCAGCCGAATCTTGAGTTCCGCCTCGATCGCCGCAAAGGGGACACGCCAGCAGGCCCCGCCGTCGCGCGCCACCACATCGGCCGAACGGGGTTGGCCGCTCGCCAGGGGCAATTCGCCGAAGTACATGCCCGGCGACAGGGTGGAGAGCCGCCGCGGCGGCTGCCCGGGGGCCGGCAGCAGGACCTCGAAGCGGCCCTGGGCGATGAGGAATAGTGCATCGGCCGCTTCGCCGGTACGAAACACCGGTGTCCCGGCGGCGAACTCCAGTCGCTGCGCGATGGCCGTAAGCCCGGCGCGCTCCTCGCCGGACAGCGTGACACAGAGGTCGTTGTCGGCGAGCGCGGTCTCCTGGGTCGGGTCGATCGGGGGCGCAAGGGTCGCGATCAGTCGATCCTCCGCCCACTCCAGGGCGTGGTCGCTATCGCTGAATTGAAAGATCGCCAAATCCTGAGACTGCGGCCACGCCTGGGCCACCAACCGCATAAAGGCATACTTGTTGGCCGCCCCGGGGATCAGCACGGTGCGCCCCTGACCGGTGAGGTCGCGGGCCAGGTC
>Ga0247841_10006543_pt1 | contig 17896 bp, 20 predicted proteins | sample LaCruzMarch2015__2_FD_192410 | JGI IMG/M metagenome (GOLD analysis project Ga0247841, IMG submission 192410) | Freshwater microbial communities from meromictic Lake La Cruz, Castile-La Mancha, Spain - LaCruzMarch2015_18m | ecosystem: Environmental > Aquatic > Freshwater > Lake | place: Spain... | reverse complement strand
CTTTCTTCAATTGAAAAAAACACTAATTTTATCTGGAACAATACTTGGTTCTGTTTTTTTATTTTCAACTTCATTATATTCTGTAAATGATATATTATTAAGACGCAATGATAATTACAACAAAACTTATCAAGATGAAAACCATATAAATAAACTACTTGTTATAAATGGTCTAACAATGTTATTTTCAGGAACTATATTTGGATATTTTACATATAATGCTACTAAATAAAATATATTTTGATATATATATAATGACAACTCCATATGCTGTATCAACCAATATAGGTTCTGTTTCTTACGATAATTATGTAAATGCTCCAATTACTGGTCCATTAAGCACAAATCAAACACCATGTCAAATACCATATCATAGTTATGGTATTTTAACTGGTATTAGACCAACACCACCACAATTTTATCCAACACAAGAGCCTGTCTATTCAGAAATGAACTCAAATATGAGAAAACAATATTTAAGAACAGCTATTTCTCAACAAGTAAAGGCACAACAAATTGCTTTAGGAAAAATGTCAGTTCCACAAGCTTATATTATTAATTCATCTCAAAGGCAAGTTCCTATATCAACACATACTAATTATATTCCACCAATACCATCATCTCTTTATATTAATATTGTTAAAGCAAATGCTGTTGGTCAAACTGCATATAAAGTTAATTTACCTAATTCAGCACCAACCGGTACTAAAAGTTATTATCCAAGTGGAACTAGACATGTAATTAAAAGAGTTCGTTCGGGAGGATGTGTAGCGCCTAAAAAGAAAGGTGCTATTGAGAATTATAGTTTAAGAAATGGTCAAGTTTGTGCCTGGGGATCAATTGTTCGTCAAAATTATTAGTATATCTTATATTTAGTATATTCGTTTTAGAAAATATATAATTTAAATTTTATTATACTTTTAAAAAGTGGATAAAAAAATAATATTTAGTATTATTATAATATGCCATATGGATATCCTGCATTAACTCCTGCATACGGATTAGGTAGTTACGGTAGAACTGGTGCTGCCCTTACTATAAGTAGTCCTCGTACAAAAATTGGTTCTCAAGGAAGAATCTATGCTTTCTACAAATCCAGAGGTAAAGGTTTTGAATATGAGCAATACTTGATCAATGCTCTTGGTCTTAAATACTTACCAAAAGTCAATCCTTGGACTTACATTTAAGTAATAAATAATTATAATTTTTTTTAATAATTATTTATATATAATATGAATAAATATTTAGTCGAATTCTTGGGAACAATGTTCCTTATGTATGTTATTTTCGCAACTGGTAATTGGTTAGCTATTGGTGCTGCTTTAGCTATAGCTACAATGTTAGGTGGTGCTATTTCTGGTGGAGCGTTTAACCCTGCTGTAGCAATTTCATTATATGCTGCTGATAAATTACCAAAGGCTGATGTATTACCATATATTATTTCTGAAATTCTTGGTGGTTTAGCTGCTTTTTATGCTTATAAAAGATTTGTTAATAAAGCTTAAGAAAATTATATATTAATTTCTTTTTGTAATATATAATGCTAAGAAGACATAGACATAGAAAAACGATGAAAGGAGGGTTTTTAGACGATATTTCTAATACCTTATCTGGATGGGGTTCATCTATTTCACAAGGTGCGACTAGCATGTGGGATAAGACAAAAAATGCTGCGTCTAGTGCTACATCTAGTTTAAGTGGTTCTACTGCAAGCTATACACCAACTACTCAACCAATGACAACTTCTACATATGGCGGCAAATCAAGAAGACGTCGTATGAGAGGAGGAACTTTTAAAGACAACACTCCTACTACAGGTTTAGCTTCTCATGCTGCTTCATTTTCCGGACAAACTGCTCAGCCTCATAATTGGGTTGGCGGTAGAACTAGAAGACGTAGAAAAAAACACAGATGTAACAAGTCTTGTAAACGTAGACATTAATTAAATATATATTTATAACTATTAAATAATGCAAGTAAATATATGCCATCGTTTAATTAAAAATATGATTGAACACGAACAAAATTTTATAAATCATTACGGATGTATAATTTCTGAAAATATACATAAAGGTGTATATGCTACTAGAACATACGCAATCGATGATATTGTTCTGAAATTAGAAGGTGATTTAGTTTTACACCTTTGGACATTTCCTAAGGCACTGCGTTTCGAAAACGCCGATTTTGAAAAGTTTAGGAAATTATTGTTTTATAAATTATTACTCATTTATTAACTTTATTTAGGAAAAGTTAATAAAATTATATAAACATTTAGACATTTTAATTGTCCAAAGGTGTAAACCCAACAAGAAAAAGCATACATATAGGAAATGGAATGCATGTTATAGATAAATATGGTAAATATATCAAACATTCATTTAGAGCAAATACACGCATTGAATCAAATAATGTAATTGCTATTGCATTAATAAATCCATATGATGAAATAACATTTAACTACAATGATACAGAAATTAATATGGTGGAACCTTCTGAATTAGATGGTATTACACCGACCAAAAAGAAAAATGAGACAAAAATGTATTAAAAATAAATGCTTAATTTAATATAATGAGGATTAAATTAAGTGATAAATATCAAAACGAAAGAGAAGAAATATGTAATAAAATTATTACTATATTAGATTTAAAAGAAGATAATACTTTTTTATTATGTGAATTAGATGAAGACATAGAAAAACAAAATAAAATATTAGATTTAAAGGAAGAAATACAAAAATATTTTGCTTGTTCTACCATATCATCATTTAAACCAAATTTTGAATGTAAGCGTCCTTATTTAAACATTATTAGAAGCATTTTAAGAAAACAAAATTATAATGTAAATGGTAATGATATTGAAATAAAATTAGAAAATAATTTGTATAAAAGAACTATGTTATATAAAATATTTAGGGATAATTAAATAATTTATTTCGTTCAAATTATTTAAAAATAAAATATTTAGGAATTATATAGAATGGTGAAAAAGAAAAAGAAAGAAACATTCAAAACTTTTAGAAATTTAGAGAAATCTAAATTCAAAACCATCAAAACAACACTCAAATCTGTTTTATTGAAACATAGTGAAGTTCAACCGCTTATTACTAATTTGGTTTTTGAAATAAATGATTTGGTTATTCATACTTATCAATTTATTAGGTTATATATTTTGTATTGTTTTCATAACCATTTAGAACTTCCGATTTTTGATGATAAATTCACTTTTGTAAAATATTGTATCAAAACATTAGGAACGAAATCTAATACTGGAAGAAAATCCAAAGATACACAACTTTTAGATACTTTACAAAAGTTTTATATGGAAGAATACCAACCTTTACTTAATCATACCAAAACTAATTTAGTGAATAAATCACATTTAATAAATATTATAGCAGAGCAAATTCAAGTTTGTATTTCTACAAATATACAAGAACATTTTATTCAACATTTTCTTCGTTTCATCAATAAAACCACAAATGAAATTACAGAAGATAAAAAGGAATTATTTGAATTTAAGCATAAACTACTTATGGTAGAAGAAACAAATGAAAAATTTAATGTATGGAAACTTACTCATTTACTGCATATTTTACCAACAAATATCAATAAATCACTTTATTATGATGTAAAAGTAAGACAATTTGAATATTTGAAAGGAATGTTATATATGAATTCTATATTGGAAATACAAGAAAATAAGTTGTTCCAACCTTTACCATTACGAAATAATATTATACCAAAAAATGTGAAATTTGATAGTAGTTGTATTGCTGAATTATTTTGTCCCGAAAGTGAAAAGAAAGGAGAAGTTCTAAAAAAGATTACGAATTATCAAAATGTATTATGGAGTAGTTTATTGAATATGAAACATAGATTATTCAAAAACAAACATTATACTTTTCATAATGAAATAACTACAGATGGAATTAGTTGTTCTTTATTGTTTATTAGGAAAGATTGTAAAGGAGAAGAAAATAAAAACAAACAAGTAAATAGTGAAGATTATGAATATATAAATATTGAAGAATTAGATAAACAACAATTAGAAAATTTGAAATCAAGAAATATAGTCGGTTTAGATCCTGGAAAACGAAGTTTGGTTTATATGATGGATGGAGAAGGTAATAAATTACAATATACAGCACCTCAAAGAAAAAAGGAAAGTATGGCAAAGCGAAACCAAATTATTTTACAACGAGAGAAGAAAAATAACAAGATAAATGAGTATGAAAATGTATTGACTTTACAAAACAGCAAATCAGTAAATTACAATAGTTTCAAATCTTATTTAGTTGAAAAAGATAGGTTAAATAAACAAACTATAGAATTTTACAAAAAGGAAGTATGGAGAAAAATGAAGTTTAGGCAATACTCGTATGGTAATAAATCAATAGATACATTTTTGAATAACATAGAAAAGACATTTGGAGAAAATATTTTAATTTGTTATGGAAATTGGAGTAGAACTTCTCAAATGAAACATTTTATGCCTACAATGAATAAAGGGTTAAGAAAACTAATCCATAAAAGATATGATACAATTACTATAAACGAATGTAATACAAGTAAGAAATGTTGTGATTGTTTTCAAGATTTGAAACATTATAGAAACAAGGAAAACAAAGAGGAATTTCGTCTTTTAGTATGTTCTAACTGCGTGAGTTGTGAAAACAAAAAAATCGTATTTAGAACACGAGATGCTAATTCAGCAATAAATATAATGAATTTGGGAAAATGTTGGATATACAAACAACAAAGACCAAATGAATTCTGTATTTCGTCTTTCACCATTTCAAATAAAAAAGAAGAAATGGAAAAAGTAAGACCATCAGTTGATTTTACGGAAGGTAATGCTTCCAGCCACCGAAATTTAAAGTGAGTTTGTCTCATTTTTCTTTTTGGTCGGTGTAATGTTTGCGGTAAGAAATTATAATATTTAAAATACACTTAAAAATTTATTATTAATAAGTCTAATAATGAATTTATCACTCGAATCAGATATATATGAACCAAATACAGATGATGGTGGAAATTATGTGGATTTTTTGCCTCTATCAAGTAAATTTAAAAATGGGTTAAGATGTCCTTGTGGTGCTAGAAAGGATCATATTTTTGATAGTAGACCAAGTTTTGGTTGACATATTAAAACAAAAACACATCTAAAATGGTTATCAGATTTAAATACAAATAAGATGAATTATTTTACAGAATGTGAAAAGCTAAAAGAAATTGTAAATTCACAAAAAATAATCATAGCTCGTTTGGAAAAGGAAGTCAATAAACATAAGCATACAATTATTAATTTAGCTCAAAAATTGGCAACTAAAGAAAGTGAAAATAATAATATAGATTTGCTTTCATTTGATTAAATGACAAATCCTAAACTTCTTAACTGGTCTTGTGTTAACTTTACACGAGATTGAAATAATATGTAGTATTCTCTACCAGGTTTATTGATTAAATATTTAGCAGCCTCATAATTGCCCAAATATTCTAGTTGCGGATCTATTAAAATAAGTTCTCCAAGCGAATTTCTAGCAATCACAAACACATGTCTACTATATCCTGCAAGAATACCAAAACTTGGATGAATATATGTAAGCATATGTTCAAACTCAGTAAAATTTTCTGAACTAGTAAAATCATGATTAAAACCTGTTAATAATATAAGTATTAATTCAATTTCTTCTTTTGTAAATCCGGATGCTCGTCCAGCAGAAGATATTCTCATAATATTTGCACATATATCATTTAACAACCCAAATACCTGTAATGCATTTATAAAACAATCCATGTCACTATGTATATATCTTTTGAATGATAATATATTACTATCGAGTATTCTGAAAAGCGATATTTGTGGACAAGGGGGTAAGCCTTCTTGTGGTCCAAAACCTCCTTTTTTAATTGATTTTTTTCTCCTTAATTTTTTGGTTATATTTTTTTTCATATATTATCACAATATAAAATTTATAAATTAAAATGATAAATTAAAAACTATTTTATTGTTGTAACTTTTGAAATATTTTTCACTATTTTTTCATTTTTATCTTCATCAGTTGTCATAACTTCTAGAACCATTTTGTCGTATTTATCAGATGTTTTTGAAGAAGAATTTTTATATTCTGGATATTTCTCTCGAAATTGTGGAAGTAATCTTATATTTTTATCAGCTACTCTTTTAACAGCTTTTGTTATTTTACTTTTCTTTTCATCTTCTTTTTCCCATTCACCTTTATCTTTAACATACATAGTTTCTCTTTTCTTATCTGTACAATGTATTGGTCTCACGTTCTCATCTAGGTTATTTAAGTTTTTCACTATTATTTTTGAAATACCTTCCACATACCCAAGTTCACCAACATCTATCAAATCACTTAGCTGTAATTTAATGGAATCAACAAAATCGGTAATATTCATGGCATTTTTACAGGTCTCATTTAAAAAGAAATTTAAGTTAAATGCTTTATTATGTGAATTTGTGTGAGTTGTATTACCACTATTGCTAGTTATATGTGTTCCATTCTTTACAATTTCTAAAATCATTTCTTTGATATCAGTTTGTTCCTTTCTTAATTCGGAATTTTCTTTAATTAACATCATAATGAGTTGTTTATCGCTTGGTTCGTCTATAATATTTATCTCTTTAGATTTATTACACTTAGATTTATGCTTCCATAATCCATTTCTTGACGAATACTCCTTAGAACAATTTAGACAAATATATTTTTCATCGTTTGGCTCGTTTTGGCTCGTTTTGCTCGGAATTTTGTCACCTTCCGTTAGCAAAATATGTTTGCTAGACGTTTTGTGTCTATTAAAATTAAATCTTTTACAGCATGTATAGTCACAAATATTACAATAAAATTTTAATGGCTCATTTTGGCTCGTTTTGCTCGTAGCTAAATCACCTAATGTTTCCATATACTTCTTCTGAGAAAATATTTTTAAGTTTTTTTTAAAAAAATTATCATAACAATTTTTTTTGTTTTCGTTTAATTTCACACCATAATTTTTTTTTATCAAGACAAAATTTTTTGTCAGTAAGGACATTTTCGACAAGTCAATTTTGGACATTTTTTTTGTCCATTTTGAGAAAGTTAAAATACTTTTCATTTTTTGAATCTCTTTATTTTCTCTTCATGTGTAGGGAAGAAAAATGGGATTTGTTTTCAGAAATTTAAGAAAATCCCTTCATCATGTAGTATTCCGTCTTTAAGTAGGTTTAATAATATATATTATTCTTCAGTAAGATCAATAAAAATTTGTGGTTCTTTTTTATATGGAGTTAGAGGCAATTTTTTTTTACAACCAGGACATTTATGTGACGATGATTCTAACGCGAAACCAGTTTCAGAATCCCACCAACAATTTTGACAAATTCTATGCGCAGCTTTACCATTTTTCATTAAACATTCTCTTGGTATTAATGTATCATTAATTGGAACTTGTTTTTCACACATACTACATAATACTTTCTCTCCATTACCTGCTCTAAATCTTCGATTTCTTGTTTTTCTTTTATTTACTCTTCGTTTTCGTAAAGTCTTTTTATAGTGTCTTAAACTTTTTGACATTATAAAAATATAATATATTATAATCTAATTTGATTTTTCCATTAAACGATATAAAATATATAATCCAACTACTCCCAAACTAGTAAAATACACTTGAGCTAACGGATCTGATGGCATTAATACTTCTGGTTCTAAATTTTGAAAAGTCTCACTACATTTTTTTCTAGTTACAGGATTCTTTCTATTCGAAAATATACATGGATCCATATTATTAATATCTGCTAAAGTAACATAGTGAGTTTCTGATGATTTTACATTTGATGTTGATAGTGTTTGCATAGTTAATTTTTGACATGGAGGAGTTGAACCAGAGAGAAATGCTCTCATGATTGCGAATGGATTTAATACATTCAAATTACCCATAGCACCTGGAATTAAACCTTTAAATTCTGAAAAATTTACACCTAAACCACTTGAAATAAAAGGTATATTACCTACTGGAACATTATTAACATAAATATATCTATCTACTTGTTGACATGTAGAAGCATCATTTTTATCTGTACAACTATCAATAGCAGCACATTTAGCACCAGTTTGTAAAAAAAATTTATTTCCTAAAGGTTGACCTGTTGCTGATGCGTTACTATTACCAGTTACTAATAATTCAACATATTGGATTAATCCATCTATATCTTTAGCCATTTGTTGAATAGTTCCTTTATCACTCATACCAATTTGTGTTGGAGTCTTAATATTTTTATAGTATGGATATGTAGGTCCTAATAATTTCTCTTCAACACCTTGCGCATCATTTAATACCTGTTCAAATAAATTTGACATTATACTAATTTATATAGATATATTTATTTTTAAATTAAATACTATTCACTCACTAAATTACTTGTATCAGTTTCATTACTGCTACCACTATCAGTCGCACCTGTTACTTCTGGAGCAGTTCCACCAGTCATCTGATTAGCATAATCTTGTTGTGCTTGAACTAAACCATTAACTTGAGTTTGTAAAGTTGCAACATTTCCACTTAAATCTTGAACCTGTTGGTACATGCCTTGAACATTATTAATTCTACCTTGTAAATATTCTATATTACCAGCATTTTTTTGAGCCAAAATAAGAGCATTATTTGGATTATTTTCATCGTATTCTTGATATTCGAAACCTTCAACTATACTACTTGCTAAAATTATTTGATATAAAATTAAAAATATAAAAAAAGCTATTAATATATTTACCAATGTTAACATTAATATATAATAATATTACTTTTTATTTTCTTCCATAATATTATAAATGTCATCAGCAGTTTATCCATTAGGAATGAATTCAATGCCTGCATCAGGTTATACACATCAAAGTACATATTATAATAAACAATACATACCATGGAAAGGAACTGGTGTAAATAGTTTTCCTGTAGGAACAGCACCAGGTCATATAAGACCTTTAACAAATAATGATCCAGGTAACGTTTTTCCAACAGGCTTTGGTTTAGCTAGACCTATTAAACATTACAGAAAAGGTAGAGTTATTCCTCAACAACCAGTTGAAGGTGTTCCTAATCTAATAGTTAACAGTCCATATAATAATGTAAATTTAAATATAAATGAAAATGGATTAATTAATTACAATATTAATAGATTTGTTAAATCTAGTACTCCTATAGCACTTGGATATGGTGGTAATAGTAGTGCTGGTTTATTAAATGATATGATGAATTTACCAGGTGCTTATATTGTTAAATTAAATCCATCAAATGAAGTTGACGGAATTACACAAATGAAAGAAGATTGTAAGACTTGTGAAGGTATAGGAATTGTTGCATCATATAAACCAAATATTACAAATTTAACAGAAGATCCAGAAAAAAATACAACAAATCGAGTATTATGTTGTAATCAAGAAAGATTTGCTAAACAAAGAGTTATTTATGCTAACACAAATTTAAAAAAAAATTATTATACTACAACTAAACAATATCTTCAAAATAGATGTAAAACATATGAACAAAAAGCATTTAACTTTTTATCTTATAGAACAAATGGAAGAGGACCATATGATAATAATAATCCTTACTATTATTCTGTAGATGGTAATAATGGTCCAAAGCCTGGAGGACCATTAGCACTATCAAATACTTATTTAGCTAATTGCCAATTAAATACTCAATTATATGAAGGAAGTGAATTAGCATTTATATATCAAATGCTTGGTATAATGTTGAATGAAAACATTATTACACAATCAGAAGTAACTGAATTTAACAATACAGGAATTAATTCTATACAGGGATTTTTTGATTGGATTCAAGGATTACCAGAAGGACAGAGAAAATCAGCAACAATAGTTTTTGAAGTATTTATCAATAATCCTTATTGGGGAATGCCTCCGTCTGGTCCAGCTAATCCAGCTGGATGTCAATTAACAGTATATAAACCAAATAATTATCAGTTTGCTAAACAAGGTGCTGTATCAAGTTCAACAAGAATATTAAAGTTGAATGTTGATACTATTTCTACTAATGCTGCTTCAATTCAAAATTATAATAATACAGGTCAATTTTTGGTTACTGCTAATCAATTATATGCTGGAGATGTTAATAATATAAAAAATTTATTGAAAAATAAAGCTCCAACATGTAATACTCCTTGGCCTCTAAATTTCTATCAATCTGGTCAATTTGAAAATAAAAAAATCTGTCGTTATCAAAAAAGATTACCAGAATATCAAAATCCAATTTCACAACCAAGTCCATACAGATATTATCCTGGTACAGTATTCAGATCAAATCATTTCTCTCAATCTCCAAATACTTATAACACTACATCTGGAAGTGCTGCTTTTAAATAGTTTCACTAATAATTGGTAAAAATATATTAGTTTTCTCGGTAAATTTATTACATGGTATTTTATATTTTTCACACCAAGAAACTGATTTTTGAATATTTCCTTTTTTAATAGTTTCAATTTTATTATTTTTATTTTTATTTTTATATAGAGTAATAATTTGATCGAGTGCATCTAATTGTTGCTGACCAATAATAATGTTTAAATCATCTATTCTATTTTTAAAATAATATGGAATATCAAAATCTAATATAGAAATAATATGTTTATCTTCAAGTCTCTTGAGGAATATAATTAATTTAAAATAATTAAATTTCAAATAATTATTAGATTCTTCACTATATAGGAAATTCTTACAAATAATATATCTATCGAATGTTACAATATTATTTGTGTTTGGTTTACAAATATAAATTTTTTCATATAATGAAGATAATAAGTATAAAGTATCAACAACTGGTTTATGAAATACATCAGATATTTTAATAATAGAAGTTCCAGATAATTTTTGATTTCTAAGAATAATAATTATAATTTTAATCAATGAAATAAAGTAATCAGATGAATGAGTTTCATATAATAAAAAATCGAATTTAATTTCACTAAAAACATTGTTATCAATAGAAAAATTTTCAGAATATAAATGATTATCAGGATAATTATCTCTAAATATTTCGAAACACTCAATAGAATCCTGATAATTTGATGATATATGTAAAAACTCTAAAGATTTATCTATTTTAAATGAATCAAATAAATTAAGATTATTTGATATTTCTAGCAAATCATAAAATATATTATTTTTAGGTTTTAGTTTGCTAACAGAAAATTTTGATCCAGGAACTTTTGAAAAAATAAATTCATATGGATTAACAAGTTTACAAGCACAATCAAATGTATTATTAGATAAATCATGATCATTATTAAACATATCAATAATTTGTTGTTTAATTAGATAATAATAATTAGCTAGAGAATGTGATATATAATTTCTACATATTTCATTAGAAGAATTAGGATTAACATTAATAACATTAATATTTTTTGGTAATATATAATAACTCATTAGTCTTATAATATATTATAAAATTTATTTAAGTCTGTTACGTAATTTATAGTTAATCTTCTTCATCACTATTCTCAATAATTAATAGTTTTTTAGGTTTTTTCGTCTCTTTCTTAAGTGTTTTCTCTTTATTTTTCTTTTTTTCTGATTTTTCAATGACTTCTTCAATAGCTTTAGTTGGTTCATCAACAGCTTCAGTAGCAGCAACAAGTAATATTTTTTTTGATAATTTTCTAACCTTAGGTCGCAATTTAACTTCTTCTTTAGCTACTACAACAGCTTTTTTGGTTTCTTCAATTTCTCTCTGTTGAATAGCTTCTTCGTATTCTCCTAATTCAAGATGAAGTTTATCAATATTAACTTCTCTAACTTTTTTATAGACAAAATATCTATTAAGAAATGAAATTTTCTTTTCAATTTTAGTCATATTAGGTGCTTCACCAAATAATGTTGCTTTAAATTTATTTCTTTTAAGTTCATCTAACATATTAATAAATAGTTCACTAAATAATCCACTTCCAGAAGGTAATCCCATTTCATTAGCTTCTTCTTTGCTGATAATTTTAAATCCATAAGCATCCATTAATCTATCAAAATAATCGTAATTAACTAAATATTCTGAAATATCTTGATTAATTGATTCTTGATAAACACTAATTTCATAATTGATTGAACTAGAATTATCTTCAAAAGTGTCACCTTTATAAAGTTTTTTAACTTCCCAAACCTTTTTCCCTTCATCAACAAGTTGAATACTTTCACCAGTTTTAACATTTCTGAGTTCATTAAATATTAATTTACCATCATAAGAAGTTCCAATAAAGTAACCATTAAGTTTAGTACATTCAGCGACATTTTTAAGAAATCCTTTTAATATATCAGGGCTTTCGAAAAAGTAATGAATTGCGAATTGACATGATGATACATTAAACCCGCCATCTCCTTTTCCATATTGTCTAGCAACTCCTTTGCCGATTTTATCAGCTTCTTTAGGTCCGTTTCCAAATAAAGCAGCAGTAACTTGTTTAGCTTTATCATTACGCATAGCGCTGCCATCTTTAATATTAAGAGCACTATTGCCATTAGCAAATAGAGCATAAGGCATATATTTATTAATTTTTCTAGCTCCAAGATATCTAGCACAAGCGCCATCGAGACGATTGTCTAAGTTATCTGGTGATAAATCTACACCGAATACGAAAGACAATTTGGAGGCAATCCATTTAGGAAGGTCGCCCGCTTTGCCGCAGGCAAAGTCAATTAATGTATCACCTTGTTTTGATGCTCCACTTATCAGCATTTTTTTTACATATAAATTGTGGAAATTCTTCAAACCTTCTGTTTTCATTTTACCAGCAGGTGTATTATAATATACATCTTCACTTACGCTTATATCAGGAATACCTAAACCGGTAATTAACATATCTTCTGTTATTCTACCAGATGGATGAATTGATTTCCAGTTTTCATTACAAACTTTATAAGAATTTCCATATTCTTTTTCACCTCTACGCAATTTTGCTGTCTTATCATGTCTTACACGCAATGGTTCCCATCTCCAATCAGAATCAGGACAATCGATATTATACGAAAATTCCACAATTGTATTGTCTGTAATTACATCACCTTCTTTTGTAAACATTTGTTTAGCTCCAGAATCATCCAATCTTAACATTATATTACAAATACCAGCATTTACATCGTATGGTTCAGTTGGATAAAATCTTTTTGGAACATAATCGTTTGTTTTTATTCCAGGATCTTCGAATCTTGGTTTATATTCTGGAAGATTATCATCAATTATATCTTGACAAGGATTAATATAACCATCATATTTTTCATTAAAACCACACCTTAATTCAACTACTTTATAATCATTATATTGAACATATTCTAAAGCAGATAAACCATCTTCATATAATGATTTAATCACATCTTCACCATTTGGAGATTTCAAAGTTGTTACTAAGAAATCAATTGTATTATATTGAGGCGGCTTCCATTTAAAAGAATATTCCCATGTAATCTTTGTTTTAGGCCCTGCTTTTCCAATAATATTTGAACCTACTCCATAAAACATATGTGTAAATATTAAACCATCAGTCTCATACTCAAATAATCCCTCTTTTTCTTTATCTAAAATTAGTTTACAACCATCAAATATATTTTGTTTTGAAGACATTGGATAAAATTTTTTCATCTCAAATCTAATTGGAGAAGCTCCCATTTTAGCAAATTCTGACATTCTTTCCTTCATTGTCATTTTTTCTTTTGCTTTACCTATATCCATAATTGATATAGGTTTAATAATATGTCTAAGTTTTTCTAATAAATAAAATCTTGATTTATAAATATCTGATTCTTCTTCCTTTAATAAGAATGTATATTGTCTAACATCTTTATTTTTATAGAAATAAATATCGAATGCCGCATAAAGATTTATAAATTCACCTTTTTTATCATGTGAAATTAATTCACCATCAAATAAAGTATTAAAACAATCTTCATCAATGGTTTTAGCACCTGTAAATTTAATATCCATGTTACTACTAATTAAATATATTTTACCTATTTTTGATATATACATTAAATGTCTATCACCATCTGCTTTATCTGTAACTATAAAATCCTTTCTAATATTTGGAATATTTGAATTTTCATCAATTGGAGCTATGTTTGTCAATTGTAATGTAATTGAATTAGGGCCAATAAAATTTTGACTAGTTACTCTTCTAGATGGTTCATATTCACCACCCCAAATCATTTTCATATAATCACGTGTAATTTCTTGTTGTTCTGGATATGATATTGGATACATTGTTCCTTGTAAACCACTTAGCACATATTTTATAACTTTTCTTAATGCTGTTAATAATTGTTCCGGTGACTGGAAATTTGTTCCAGGACCTATTTGTCGATTATTAACTTCAATTTCGATTTCATATGACTCTTGATTGTTGAAAACATTTGATTCTTCAATAGTAGTTACTGGAATTATGTACGAGCGACCTCTACTATCCTTTCCTCTGTTACCTGATTTTGATATACTTAAATCAATAATAACTGGTAAATCATCATGTGTAAATGATACACGATTTAAATATCTAAATTCTTTTTTAGATTTTCTCCAATTTTCCATAACATAATTTTCAAGACCCTTTTTAACAACCTCTTCTGTTTGCAGTGATACTCTAAAATTAAAATCATCCATATCAACTGGTCTAATTAATTTTTTATCCTCTTTTCTAATAAATGGTTTTTTATTTGTGAATTTAACATTGGCACCAACTTTTTTATAAACTTCTTTAATATCATTTGATTTACAATAAGTCTCAACACCCATTATTCCATCTATTTCTGCTCTTACATCAGACATTTTAAATCTTCCAGTTGTGCTGTCTAAAAATTCACATCTAATACGTAGTGAAGGTGTTCCTACTGGATTTGTTGTAGAAAAACCAAATGATTTTAATACCTTTACTACATTATCATAATCATTTTTAGTTAAACGTTTAATATCTCTTATATCTTTTGTACCAAATCTAACTTCTAATTCATTGTTTCCTATATTTGGATTATTTCTATACAATGTTAAATCATAAAACATTTTAACTAATTTATTAAAAGCCTCTGAAGGTGGAACTTTTTTAAATTCTTCAGCCTCAATTTCAGCTTTAATTTCATCTCGTTCTCTAAATAATTCTTGAGGAGCATCTTTTGGAACTTGTAAAGCTTCACCTTGTTGTTTTATTAATGGTTTATTAATATCTGATTCTAAATTAACTACATGAATCTCACAATTTGGTCCACATGGTTTTTCTTCAACTTCAACAAAAACCAAATTACTTAATCCATTTTTTCTCCATGTGGCATCATGTTCAGCAAGAGCTTCTTTCTTTTGCATAAATTTCAACTCATTTTCTTTTAAATACTCAAGTTTTTGCTCTAAATTTAAATTTTCTAAATCAGTTATCTTACCCTTTTTTGGTTTTAAAATATCATAAAATTTCTTAGTTCTTTTTAACAATTCATCATCTTCACCTCCCCAACCCCAGAAATTATTAGGGAATCCATTAATGGTTTCGAACATTTCACTATTAAATGCGACAATTCCACCAAAATAACTAGGATTACTATTATATCTATCCCAAACAGCTGCAATATGAACAGGCCTATCTTCTGGATTTGTAGTATAATATTTTTTTAATCCTTCTATTGGAATTAAATCAACATCATGAAATATAAAATTTGTATAACCTTCAGCTTCTGCTAATTTAAAACCAATATTTAAAAGTTGTCCACGATTAAATTTACGACCATCATTACTTTGTTCAATTACAAATATTTTATAATCATAACCAGATAAATATGCCTTCATCCATTCAACTAACTGATTTAATTGTTTAGTTCTTGGTTTGCTTTTCTCAGAATCACGAAAAGGAATAATAATTGCTATTCTTACCATTTCTGACTCTGATAATACATAATCACTTTTTCCTTTTTCTTCATATTCTTTTTTGATTTTTCTAAGAACCTCATTACGATAATTTTCATTATATACAAGCAAATTTTGTCTATATTCTGGATCTAAATGCTCATAAATATACTTGTATTCTACGGGAATATTATACTGATATCCATCTTGCTGTTTAACAACAAAAGTCTCTACTGGAGATTTAGATTTTAAAGGAGGACTATATGAAGGTATATGTGGACTATCTTTTTCTAATGGTGGCGGAGTATCTGAAGGTGTGTGTGGACTATATTTTTTACCCTCTAAATTAGAAACGTTTGATTTTTCAATAGAACTCATTGTTATATATATACTTAGACATATTTTTAAATTATTGTTCAATTTTTTATTAATTTAAAAATATTGTATTAATGATTCATATAATTCATTTTTTGTTTTATTTTTACCATTATCATTACGTTTAATTTCAATTGCTAATTTATTACAAATATCTATTAAATCTTGGGCTTTATAAGATGATAATGCTTTTAGTGGTTTACCTAATGTTTCAATCTTATATAATGTTGTTCTGATTTCTTCTAATAAAGATGGATTAGATATTTCATAACCATATTTTTTAGAATATTTTGACTGGTTATCAATTTCTCTAATGATGTAAATAGGATCTGTATCATTCATCAATAACTCATAATATGTCTTTCTACTTACAAATATTATATTAATTTTATCAATTGCGCAAAGCGACATAACACAATTTATATTTATATTATTATCATTTGCTAAATTACTCTCAATATTTGTTATGGTGTCAAATTTATATGTTTTAATAATTTGTTTATTCATTCTAATTTTGTTAACATAATTTATTTTGAGTTGTTTTGCTATTAATGAATTTTTTACATTCAACATTTCATAATTAGATTCACCACCAGAAATAATATAATAACACCAAAATAATGAATCCATTTCCTTAGGGAAAAATAAAGATTGTTTTATTGGCTGTTTTTTTTCAATTTTATGTGTTAAAACTAAATTAGAGTTACTTGTTTTATTAATTAGTTTATATTTTAAATATTCTGACATATTATTGTCATTTAAAATATAAGGTTCAAATGATATATTTGATTCAATCGTAGTTTCAATCATGGTTACATTGTTTTTATTTTTTATCTTTAATATCTTTTGAAAAATATGTATTTCTATAGTCTTCCTTTTGTTGTTCTACTACATTTAAATTGCTTTCTTGGGTGTTTACATATTTAACATATATATATAATTCATCAAGAACTTCTCTTTTAAGTTCAGATAAGTTAATATGAATACCATATTTATTTTCATTTAATGTTACATCTTTATGCTTATAAAAAATACGTAAAACTTCAATTTGATTAAATTTATTCATATTTTCAATAGATTCTCTTAAATAATTTAATTCACTGAGTGAATAATTATTAATATCATTAGTGGATACAATAACTTCCATTATTGAAGTATATTGTAAAATGTTTTTATATTGATATAAAAGATTATTATGAAAAAAATATTTATACATAAATTATTCAAATTTTTAATCTTCAATAACAAGACGAGGCTTAGCAGGTTGTTTTGGTTTTTGATTATATTCAGGTTTTTCTTTAACTAATTCACCAATAACAGAAACATATTTATCATTTAATTCAAATCTTTGTCCAATAACTCTTACACTTATAATATCACCAACTTGAATATCATTAAATTGTTGCATATTATAATGATGGTCTTTAGCAATAAATATAATAACAGGAGTAGGCACTTCATTAGCAACCTCAGCACGAACTCCAGCTTTTACAACATTTTTTACAACACATGTCATAAGCATTCCTTCTACTGGTAAGCAAATATCACATTCAAATATAACTTCAAATATAACTTTATTTCCTCTTTCTATAACACCACTAGAATATCTGATAATTTTTGATGAATT
>Ga0247841_10006541_pt1 | contig 17900 bp, 20 predicted proteins | sample LaCruzMarch2015__2_FD_192410 | JGI IMG/M metagenome (GOLD analysis project Ga0247841, IMG submission 192410) | Freshwater microbial communities from meromictic Lake La Cruz, Castile-La Mancha, Spain - LaCruzMarch2015_18m | ecosystem: Environmental > Aquatic > Freshwater > Lake | place: Spain... | reverse complement strand
CGGCGTGTCGAACAGCTTGCGGGTAGTGACATCCGGGATGCCGTCGTTGACCACCTGGATGGTGGTGTCGCCCAGGATCAGGCGGTCGCCGACGTGCAGACGCGCCTCGCGCATGGGAGCCTGGTTCAAGAGTGTCTGATTGGCGCTGCCGAGGTCTTCCGCCCACAGGCCGTCTTCCGACTTGAAAAAAAAACGGCAATGAAAACGGGACATGATGGGATCTTTAAGCACCACGTCGTTGTTGGAAGAGCGCCCCACCCGGATGCCGTGGAGTGGCACGGTAATAGATAGCCCCTTGTCCGGTCCTGCTTCCACAATCAGATGATGCTGCGGTTTGCCCATAAGACCTTTGCTCGACGGTGCTCCTGTTAAGCGTCTTTGCCAGAGTACCCTGTGGCCCGGCCTGCAATCCGTCAGCCGACGGATTGCATTGCGGGCAGGTTGCCACGGGGAAGTCTTCACTCGCGGATATAATATGCTATACCCGATTGAATAATCAATCAAAAACGCGGCGTGCGCCCGGTGTGGGCACCGGGCCTACAATTTCGGTTGTTTTCTGTAGGCCGCGTGCCCCTCCAGAGGCGGGCAAGCCTCACGCGGCGTTCGTGGGGAAGAATGACACAGCCCTGCGATACGTGCACAAGCCGCGCGTTTCGGAAATAAAGAGCGAGCTGATCCAAGCTGCCGCCGCGGCGATCAGGCATCCCAGCAGGATTATGCGATAGGCACTGGCGGGATAAATAATGGCCTGTGTTGTGACCACGGCTTGTTCGCGAAACACGTCCATTGCTATGCCGGCCAGGTTGGTGGTGACCGCTACGCACAGGTAACTCAGGCAGTTAATAAAGCCCACCGAGGTGGCGGCAGCCTCCTCGGGATTAGCCTCTTTCATTGTACTGGTTAAGAGCGGCGAGACCGAGACGCTGATCCCCAGTAGAATACAGCCCAAGGCCATCAGCCCTGCCGTGCCGGAGGGATGCGCCAGTGCCCAGAGCATAAACGCCAGCGTGCCAAGGGTCAGGCTGGTCCCGCCGATAATTAGCGGTTTGCGGCGGTTGCCGATCAGTCGCGATAGGAATCCGGCCAGGGACGTGAAGACCATGCATGCCAGCAACATGCCAAACATGATGGCGGCGGCCTGGGCCGAATTGGCCCCGCAGGCGTCCGACAGCATTTTTTTGCCGATGGAAGCCTGAAATAAAAAATAAATCGAAAAATTAATGGCGGCGGGAATAATAATGTACCAAATTTGCCGGTTGCGGATGATATCCTTGATGAACAAGCGGGACGTGCGCCAGCGTTGGGGCTCAAGGCGCCGAAGTCTTTTCATCAACCAGACATTGCCGAGCAGAATGCCGGCGGTGAGCAAACCTGCGCCAAGAAACGAGGCGCGCCAGCCGAACCAATCAACGGCCCGTTCCAGCGGGAGCGTGCCGAACAACCCGCCCGAATAACCGAAAAAGAGCGTCACACTCAATAACATGGCAAAATGCCGGCGATCGAACAGCGTATCGATTTCCTTGATCAGGCTGATATACATGAAGCTGGCGCCGAACGCCACCAGCACGCGGGTGGTGTAAAGCAGGGGCAGGGAACGTGCGAGCGGAAATACCAATGCCCCGATCGTCATCAGCATTCCTCCAATTAACAACATGCGCAAGCCGCCGAACCGATCGGCCAGCAGGCCGGCAAAAATCTGCCAGAAACCGTAGACGTACAGGAACAGTGCGCCCAGCGCGGTAATGGCCGCAGCCGAGGCGTTAAAATCAACCTGGAGTTCATTAAAGACCGTGCCGGGCACGGCTACGCGCTGGAAGTAGGAGAGAAAATAAAGCGCAATCATGCCGGCCAGCATGATCAGTTCGCGGTGTTTCTGCCGGGCTTGCTGAAAGATCAGGGTTGCGATCATAACGGAAACGCATTATGGCCGGCCAGCCGGGAAGCGCAAGATTATTCCTGTTTAGGGATTGTTTAGGGATTGGCAATTGACAATCGGCCGGGCTTTGAGCAAACTGATCATATGAAATCGGTGCTTGAAATTTTGGCTGACGGCTTGTCCAAGCGGAATATTCAGGCGTTGTTGATCGGCGGTCATGCTCTGCAACCTTATGGCGTTGTGCGTCAGACGTTGGATGTGGACTGCTTGGTGGCGGATCATGATGCCGGCGGGGTGGGGCAGATACTCTTTACCGCAGGTTATCAGGAACGTGCGCGGACAGCCAACTTCGCGCGCTATTCCCACGCGTCTCTTTATCTGATGGATGTTGATGTCCTTCTGGTTGACCATGCGACATTGCAGTTGATGTTGAAAGCGAGTCGGAAGTATTGCATGGGGGCATTCGAATGGCGCGTGCCGTGTCTGGTCCACTTAGTGGCTCTCAAGCTACATGCCGTCAAGAATGCGCCGCGACGGGAAGCCAGAGATTTTGGAGACATCGTGGAGTTGCTCAGGGCGAATCGCGCCGAGTGGCAAATCGAAGAACTGAAAAGCCTGTGCCAAAAGTATGGGCCGAAAGATATCTATGCCAAGCTGAAGGCCGCGCTCCGATGAAAACCTTACACTTGCCAAAATTCAATATTCCGGAATTACCCCGTAAACATCTGACACCGAATGCATGTCAAGCATGGGTGTTTGACAATCTGAAGCGTCTCCACGCAAATGGGCAATTGAAGCGCCTGCTCATCCGGACTGAGCGCCGTCCTGCCGACAAGCGGTTTGTCCTACCCGATCCCCCCAGTCAATGATGCGCCGGCATGGGGCTTGGTCGCTTGGCGCATCGGATGATGTACGTAAAACAAAAAAAATTGTCCTTCGACGCATTCGCTTCACTCATTTGCTCCCCTCGGCTATGCTCGGGACAGACAGGGCATTCGCCGCGTCTGTCAAGAAACTCTTTTCCGGGTTGCATATCGGGGGATTATGGCTTGCCATGGTTCGACAAGCTCACTACAAGTGAGCTTGTCCCGATCAATCGGGACGCGTCGAATGGCCTGCCATCCGAAGCTTTCTGAGCGAAGGGTGGAGGCGGGGGGATTCGAACCCCCGTCCGAGTAAGCGTCACTCCTGCATCTACGCGCGTGTCCGGTCTTTAAGGTCTCGCTGTGTTCGCGGAAGATCGGCACTCCTTGCGCCCACAGCCAGCGTCCTGTTGATTTCGCCGCCGGGCCCGGTCGCGCGACCCGACAACTAACCCGCTATCGTCGCCTTATTCTGCTTAGCGGATCGTCAGCAGTAAGACGTCGCGGAGCAATTAAGCCGCGAGGGCCAATTCTGTATTGGCTTTTGTGTTTTTTTTCCCGGATATTTTACGAGGCCAACCGGGGTCCTCGGCGCGCCACAGGAGCTTCAACCAACCCGTCGAAACCTGTCGCCCCCTGCATTTCAGAAATCTTGAATTAGGCCGCCAAAGGCGGCAACAAAAACCCTGGATTCCCGACCCAGGCTCCGCCGAAGCGCTTCGCCGAGGCGAGTCAGATCGAGAATGACAAACAACGTCCACCCATCCTACCTGCCCTGCGTAACCTCCCGGCAAAGCGGGGTCATTCCCGCGAAAGCGGGAATCCAGAATACGTGTAATTTTGAAATTCCGATGTCTTAAATTAGAAGCACAAAAAAACCGCCTTACGAGCTTTTCGCAGCCGTCCGCTGGCTGATCGTCTGCATGACTTTCTCCATGCAGTCCGGGCATAGTCCGTGGGTAAAGGTCAGCAGGGAGTTGTCGCTGATGTATTCTTCCATCTGTTTCCACTGGTTCTGGTTCACGCGCACCTTGTTGCAGTTGGAACAAACGGAAATCATCGAATTCAACACCCGCTTCTGCTGGAGATAGGTGTTGCCGATGGCCACAATCGCCGCCACCAGGACGCCGGCCGTCAACAGGCACCCCCGGAAGATATTTACATCCTGCGGGCTTGTGTTGAAAAGCAAGGCCGGCATATCCCGCACTTCGTTGACCCAGACCAGCAGGATCAGCATGATAAACGTCAAAAATTGCCAGAAGCCGATATACGCAAAAGGATCTTTGGGCAGATGAACCGGCTTTTTTCTTGGTGGTGTTGTGTCCATATAAAAATTCCTTGTTAGTCAAACCGCAATTCGGGTGCGGTTCACTCGGGAAAAATCAAAGGCATATGATCAATTGGCCCTTATGACGCTGATAATATATAAGAAGAAGCGGTCCGTTGTCAAGCTCCATGAATAATATTCACTTCAACAATGGCGTTGACTTTGACCTTGCCGACAGCTATAAACCTGCATGCGTTGCAATGAATCCGGTATTTTTGGAGGGGATTATGACACAGCATACCAGCTTGAAATCGGTCAATAAAATTACGGCCAGGCGCAATGTGCTTAAACGTTTTGAGCGGATTGACTTTCTCCGCGCGAGTGGAAAATGGAAAGAGGGAGACCGCGGCCTTGGACTCCCCAAAACAAAACCGCAAGTCTGACAATCATCCGCGCCTGCATAAATATCTGGCTTCCTGCGGATTGGGCTCGCGGCGTGCCTGTGAAGGGCTGATTGCCGAGGGGCGCGTTTCCGTGGATGGCAAAGTCGTTCGGGAGCAGGGGGTCTGTATCGATCCGGTGGTCCAGGTAATATGTCTGGATCAGCGTCCGGTGGCATTGCAGGCAAAAATCTTCATTGTGCTGAACAAACCGCGTGGTTATTTATGTACCTCGCGCGATCCGCAGGGGCGTCGAACATTTTTATCCTTATTGCCTCCGTTGCAAGAGCGCGTATTCACGGTCGGGCGCCTTGACCGCGACAGCGAGGGGCTCCTGCTGGTGACCAACGATGGTGACCTGGCGCATACGTTGATGCATCCCCGGCACGGTGTGGAAAAAATTTACCGGGTCTGGACGGCGGTGCAACTGACCGCTGAACAGGAACAGCGCCTGCGTGAGGGCGTTGCCTCCCAAGGCGAGCGACTCCACCTGAACGATATTACGCCGGTGGGAATTTTATCGGAAAAGGCCGTGTATCAGGTCCGGCTGGTGGCGGGACGCAACCGGCACATTCGCCGCATGTTTGAGGCGCTTGGCATTACCATCCTTCGTCTCCAGCGGGTAGCTATCGGCCCGCTAACCCTCGATGGCCTGCCTGAGCGCAGTCGCTGCGCTCAGGACGCTGCAGGCGGGCGGGCGGTTTCGCCGGTCATCGCGCCGCGGCGGATAGCATTGCGCTCGGGCGCATGGCGACATTTAAAAGCTGAAGAAGTCCAGGCTTTGCGACAGTGTGCGATTAAACCGTTACATTCGTATTGATCCGCGTCAATTGATGGCTATACTATTGTATAGGTAGGGTTCAATTTCGTGTTAATGGAAGACGCCCCAACGGAGTGGGGCGGCTACAGCCAGAGTGGATTTCGCTGTAGCCACGGCACTCTGTTGCCGTGTCCGATGAAATCGCATTGCCTTGCCGTATAACCCGAAATTGAACCATACCCTTAAATATCGGCTGGATCATATAATCAGGAGGTATCCGATGAAACGATGGCTTGTGATGATGATAACCATAGTCGGCTTGTGTCTGAGCGGTGTAGCCCAGACCGCGGACTTAACCCGGGTCAAGGTGCTGAAAAACAACTGCAACCTGCGGGCCAAGGCGCTGGTCACCTCCGAGGTGGTCGGCCAAGTGTCGGAAAACGACATCTTGACGGCCAAGACGATGGATAAGGACTGGGTTGAGGTCGTGCCGCCCGCCAACGTGGACCTCTGGGTGCTGGGGGATTACGTTAAGGATGGTGCAATCAATTGTAGTCAGAAAGTGAACGTGCGTGCCGGCGCCGGCATTAATTTTAACATCGTGGGTCAGTTGCCCCAGGGCGAAAAAGTCGAGGTGCGCGGCACCCTCGCCGAGTGGGTGAAAATCGCTCCGTCGCCGGCCTGTTCCCTGTGGATTTCCCGGTCGCTGGTAAGTGAGGTTCCGTTGACGTATGTTGAACCGGCCAAACTGGACCTGGCGAAAGCGGAGCCAGTTTCCGTCGGAGGCGGATCCGCCTTTGGTGGAAAACCCGGGTTGCCTATGGCGCCGCCGGCACCGGCTGGCACGGTTGTGCCGCCATCGAAGCCGGAACCGGAAGTCAAACAGCCGATTCCGTTGCCTCCGCCTGCCCGCAATGCTGCGTCCGTCAGCCGACGGATTGCCGACGGGGCGGTTGCGCCCGTTGTCACGACGCCGGCTCAGGATGCCGTGTTCTTCCCGCCGCCAGGGCTCGATCTGGTTGCAGCCACGGGGCAGGGGCGGTGGCGGGAAGTGGAAGGCCGCCTGCGTCCGAAAGACTTTTTCTTCCGGGCGCCCAGTGATTTCCGTTTGGTAAAGTATGATGGCAGCGACAAAAGTTCCGAAACGATCTGCTTTGTCAAAGGCAACCATGCCCAGCTGGAGGCGTTGATGTACCGGCATTTGATCGTCAGCGGCCGCGAATACTGGGTCAAGCGCCAGAAATATCCCGTCCTCGTCCCCGAACGGATTGTGATGAAATAGATGTTATGCGTTTCTCCAGGTCGGCGTAGCGCTTCAACATTGCCGTGTAGAGGCGATGCTTGACTATGTCGGGTTCGGCGGCCGGCGTAAAGGCTGCCGCCGCGCGGATGACTTTTTCAAACGGAATAAACCGGCGCGCGCGCGCGCAATGCCAGCCATGCAAGGCCCGATAGGCGGCGCCCAGTGAGGCCGAGTTCGGACGGCTGGATACATGCACCTGCGTCCCGAACACGTCCGCCATTACCTGCAATAAACTCTTGTTCACCGAAGCGCCGCCGGTGGCCATAATTTTTTGCGGTACGAGTCCAATATTGTTTGCATGCAGGCGCATGGAAAGACATTGCCCTTCCACCACGGCGCGCACGTCCTGTTCCGGCGTGAAGCGATCGGGGCGATTATCCGGGCCGAACCGATGAATCCCGCTCTTCAGCACTGTCGGCGTAATTTCAGGCTCCTTGAAATAAAATCCGATCCGGCCGCCGTTGCCCTTCGGCGTCCGGGCTAAAGCATCCTCAAATGCCTTCCATGAGCCCCGGGCAAATTCATTGCGCACCGCTTCACGGGTAAGCGATCCGTTCTTGTAACAGATGAGCGCCATGTAACTTCGCGGGTTGATCGGGTTCCCGAAAATGTGACCCTCGGCGGCGGATGGTTTAGGATCGGAAAGTGCGCCGAAAACCGTGTCGCTTGTGCCCAGGCTGATGGCAATGTCGCCGGAGCGCGCCAGGCCCAGCGCGGCCAGGCTGTTGGGATTGTCCCCGGAAAAAGCGATGACTTGGGTATGCGGCGCAAACCCGTAGCGGGCAATAAAATAACGGCCCAGATGGCCGATGACCTTGTGCGAAGGAACAATCGGTCCGAGTCTTTTTGCCAAGCCCGGCGCCGTGCAACGCAGCGCTGCCGGGGCCCAGTGACGGGTGCGGATATTCATCAGGTTCATGCCGGCGCCGTCGCCCGGCTCGATCGGCGCGTAAGTCCCGATCAACAGCGAAGCGGTGAATGAACTGACCAATGCAATATGGTCAGTCGCCGCGTACGCTTCCGGCTGTTGCTGATGGAATTTGGCGATCTGGTTGCCCGTGAAGCGTTCATAGGAGCGCGAGCCCGTTAGTTCCGCCACGGCTTGCGCTCCGCCAAGGGTGGCCTCCCGCTCCCGGCATTGCGCTCTGGTGCTGGAGTCCATCCAGACGGGCGCAGCGTCAAATGAGAACACGTCCCGGAGTTGATCCCGCAAGGTAAGCCGGGAATCGAACGCCCTCAGTTGCGCCCGCGCGCCACGCCGCAGATATACACTGCCGTGCTGTTGGCCGGAGCCGGAAATGGCGGCGACCTTGGCCAGCGGCAAGTTTTCCTTTTGCATGCGCGCCAGTAGCAGATCCAGCGCTGCCACCCACATAAGCGGCGGCGCCGTGACGGTGAGCCCATCCGCATGGCGATGGACGCCGCCCTCGGTCTTGAATTCCGGCAAGTTCGCGTCAAATTGTACGGCCGTTTCAGCGACGACCTGGCCAGTGCCATCAATGAGCGTGGCTTTGAGCCCCTGGGTGCTGAAATCCAGGCCCATAAAAATGGGGGCGGTGGGAACAGCACGTCGGGTCAGCGGGCGTTGCGGCATGGCAATGGTTGCTTTCCTCATACCAAAAGGATGTTTTTACCACGGATATCACGGATTTCCGTCATTCCCATGAAAATGGGAATCCAGTCTCGAATTTTATGGATTCCCGCTTCCGCGGGAATGACAATCATTCGTCTTCATCCGTGCCATCCGGTGAGTAGTTATCCTTCCGAGTAATTTCAACCTAAAATACAACCGTTGTGTAAAATGTCAAAATATTTTTATGGCATCGTGCGCACATCTTTGCTATGGTTCGCCGCAAATAACCGAAGGAGAATATGACTATGATGATTGGCAAAAACATTCGTTTGGAACGCATTATTAACCGGAAAACGGGCAAAACCGTCATCGTGCCAATGGACCACGGCGTCACCGTGGGGCCCATCCGCGGGTTGATTGATATGAAGCAGGCCGTGGATAACGTTGTTAACGGCGGAGCCAATGCCATTATCGTGCACAAGGGCATCGTCAAGGTTGGTCACCGGCAGTCGGGCAAGGATATTGGGCTGATCATCCACTTGTCGGCCAGCACTTCGATGTCACCGGATCCTACCGGCAAGGTGCTGGTCTGCACGGTGGAAGAGGCCCTGCAAATGGGGGCCGATGGCGTTTCCATCCATGTTAACCTCGGGGCGCCGACGGACGACGTGATGCTCGACCATTTCGGCCAGATCAGCAGCAAGTGCATGCAGTGGGGCATGCCCCTGGTGGCCATGATGTACACGCGCGGCGAAAAGATCAAGAGCGAGTATGACGTGGCGTACGTCAAACACGCGGCGCGGGTTGGCGCGGAACTGGGCGCCGATATCGTGAAGGTAAATTACACCGGCAGTCCGCAATCCTTCGAGCAGGTCACGAGCGGCTGCCCGGTGCCCGTCGTGATTGCCGGGGGCGAAAAGCTGGAATCAGACGAGGATATCCTGAACATGGTGGAAGGCGCCATCAAGGCCGGCGCGGCCGGCGTATCCATCGGCCGTAATGTTTTTCAGCACGCCAATCCCACCCGGATGATTGCCGCAATTTCCATGATTGTGCATGAGGGCGCGGCCGCGCGCGCGGCCGTCCGTGCGTTGAGGCTAAAACAATGAAAAAGGTGTGGGTACAGATTCAGCCCTGGGACAAGGACCTCGCGGTGGCAGCCATCGAAAGCGGTGCAGATGCGGTTGTGGTTGACCCCGGCGTGACGCCGAAGGTTCAGGAATTGGGCCGGATGCCAACCGTGGCCGAGGATGGCGCGATGGTCCTGGGACGCGATGTGCGGCGCCTGGACATCGCCTCCAAAGGTGACGAGCAGAAAGCCGCCGCGGTTCCGCGCGATGTCATGTTGTGGCTCCGGCTCAAGGATTGGACGATTATCCCCCTGGAGAACCTGCTGGCCCAGCGCGGTGGGCTGATGGCGGAGGTGCAGACGGTCGAACAGGCCCGCACCATGCTGGGTATTTTGGAAAAAGGCGTGGATGGCGTGGTGATGGCCGGTCGCGATCCGGCCAAGGTGCGGAAGGTGGTCGAGCTGGTCCATGGGCTCTCGCCACAGATCGAGCTCCTGGCAGCCACCGTTACGCGCATTGAACCCAGCGGCATGGGTGATCGCGTCTGCATTGATACCTGTTCGGCCATGACGATCGGGCAGGGGATGCTGGTCGGCAATACGAGCAGTGCCTTCTTCCTGGTGCATTCGGAAAGCCTTGAAAATCCATACGTGGCCGCCCGGCCGTTTCGCGTGAACGCCAGCGCGGTGCATGCCTACCTCATGCGGCCCGGCAACAAAACCGCGTATTTATCGGATCTGCGCACGGGCGATGACGTGTTGGTCGTGGATAGCCAGGGCCATACCTGCGTGACCCACATTGGGCGGTGCAAGGTGGAAGCGCGTCCCATGGTCCTTGTCTTTGCCGAAGCGAATGGCCGTGAGCTTTCCATCTACCTGCAGAATGCCGAAACCATTAATCTGGTTACACCGGAAGGAAAGCCCGTGTCCGTTTCGCGGCTGAAACCGGGCGATCAGGTCCTGGTCCACCTGGAAGCCGGCGGACGCCATTTCGGCATGAAGATCGAAGAAACGCTCGTGGAGCGGTGAAGACGGACGGCTGAAATCGGACATCAGACGCCGGACGACGGTTATGCATGAGATTTCTCGTCGCATTGCTCCTCGGAATGACAACGCGTGTCATTCCGAACGCAGTGAGGAATCTCTGATGGATCAAGAGGTCCCGGAATACGTCACACGATGTCCGTCTCCGTCCTGTTTCCTCTGTCCTCCGGTGTCTGGCTTCGTCGGTTTCCCCTGCCGGCGAGCGTCCTTGAAAAAGTCCTGCAAGATCATCCGGCATTCCTCTTCCAGCACGCCACGCACGATTTCTTCGGCGTTCAATGTGCCTGCGCTCTGAGGATCACTGGCCCCAAACACTACCTTGGGAATGCGGGCCAGAACAATGGCGCCCGCGCACATGGGACAGGGCTCTTTCGTGACGTAGAGGACGGTGTCCGTGAGCCGCCAGTCGCCGATCGCGCTCGCGGCCTGGGTAATGGCGATCATTTCGGCGTGGGCCGTCGGGTCCTTCAGCATTTCCACCTGGTTGTGCGCGCGGCCGATGACGGTCTGCGCGCGGACCACGATTGCGCCGACCGGCACCTCGCCGGCTTCGGCTGCCAGGGTCGCCTGCTGAAGGGCTTGCCGCATGAAAAACTCATCTTGACGGAAATCCGGCATGGCCTTAATTTACGGGTGCAGGAAGGTTGAAGGCAATCTTTATTTTTGGGATGGTTCAAAAGGTGTTCGGTATTCAGTGTTTGGTGTTCTGTCGGAGCATGACCGATCCTGAACTCTGAACCCCGAACACTGAACACTTCTTTTAGCTGCCTTATTAACAGGATGAGTGACATATGAAATCCACCGGCAAATCGTTGAAGAGTTCGTTAGACCTGGCCATGGAACGCCTGGCCCAGCGTGACGGAGCGCCGGCCAAGCTGACTGATGCGCAGAAAGCCGCTTTGGCCGAGGTTGATCGCAAAACCAAGGCCAAGCTGGCGGAACGGGAAATACTGGGTGGCGATCATCTGGCCAAGGCAGGTGATGATCCGGAAAAAATCGATCCGATCAAGGCCGCACAACGCGCGGAAATTGAAAAAATCAAGGCCCATGCGGAGGAAGAAAAAGAACGCATTCGGAAAGGAGCGGTATCATGAACATTGGCTGGCCGGAAATATTATTAATTTTACTGGTCGTCCTGCTGTTGTTCGGCGCCAAACGCCTGCCGGATCTGGCGCGCTCGCTGGGTAAAAGCTTGCGCGAGTTTAAAAAGGGCCGCGAGGAGGGCGATGCATCCGATGAAAAGAAACCGCCCTCCACACCCGCTGCCTGAGTCGGCTGGCGCCGGAACCTTAACTCCCGCGGGCTCGCGGAACACGATGGCGGGGCAAACGGTTTGGCAAGGTCTGGCGACCGCAGGGTCTTTGGGTTTTACGCTGGTGGGTTGCACCTTCCTGGGGCTCTTCGCCGGCTATTACCTGGATCGCTGGCTGAAAACAAGCCCCTGGTTCACCATCCTGCTCCTGCTTATCGGCATTGCCGCCGGCTTTCTCAATATATTTGTTTCTGCGTCACGCTCCCGTCCCTCGCGCCGCTCGGAAAAGGATGCGCTGCAGATTGATTCGGATCGAAACCGTTAACGTATTCTTAAAATAAAATAGACATCATGGGAGGGCGGGCATGTTGCCCGCCGCGGACGGCAGCATGCCGTCCCTCCCTATAGGAAGCCCAAATTGTCTGGTGGTTGCGGTCTTAAAGGGATGCGTTAAGAAATATCTTGGTCAGCGTTGTCGCGCAGAATAAATCCGCCGCCGTTGTGCCAGCGTCCCCCGGCTTTTACATGTGTGACCAACGTGCGCTGCAGGGAAGTGGTTTGGGGCGCTTCGTCAATATTCTCATAAGATCGGCCAAAGACCCGTTCGTATGTTTGCTTGTCACTGGCTCCGGGAACCGGATAAAGATAAAAGTCACGCTGAAATTGCAGGATGTTGGACGTCTCCGGAAGATACCGATCAAACTGATTGTCCATGAGCCAGGAAATACAGGTGAATGCGCAAAAGGGGGCTTCGGGATAATGAGCGGGCAGAAATACGCAGGCCTGTCGTAGCGATTCCTTGCAGGCTTCGTGAGTTAACGGGCCGGCGGCGGGAATATGCACGGCCCGTACCGGGCTTTCCCGGGTCAGGACTTCCTCCCATTCGCTGGCGGACAAGACGACCGTTTCAGGTTGCGCCGCGCCGATCGGAGTAATGGGATGGCCTCTGATTTCCGTCGATGTGGCCACCCAACGGCTCGTCCAAGCGTCCGCGCCGGCCGTGATCTGATTGGCGCCCTCAAACTGACCATCCGGACGGAATTGCATGCCGTCGCCTGCCAGCATCAAGACCCGCCGGTCATGCCGATGACGATAAACATGGAAGTCATAGGTAAACTCGCCCGGCTGGCTATATTGCAGGCGTCCCAATTTGATCAGTTTGTCCGAAAGGTAACCGTGAACCCAACTGAGAATCGTGTTGCTTAGTCCCCACACGCCGAATTGCTGGTGATAATGCTCCATCCATAGGGCAAAATCCGCCAGCGTGTCATACGTAATTGCCGGATCAATGCCGCGTTGACGATGCAGACGTTCAATCTGCGGCAAGCCGGCCAGGCAGATAAACGCATAGAACATAGCGGTATCCGGCCCCAGTGACTTCGGCAGGAGTGGCCAAGTCTGGAGAGCGGCGGAATCAGACCGGGTCTGGTACAGCAGGTGACAGCAATGCCAGGCCAGGCGCTGGAGCGCCGGATTTTGAGCGAAAAAAGGCCGTGCTTGCCGAAAGGCCTCCTTGATCGTTTCCGTAATTTTCAGTTTCGCCAAAGCTTCCTCCAGCCAGCGCGGCTGAAAGAAATACAGGTCATTCAGGTGAAAAGACGCCTGCGAATCCGGCCAGGTGTCGGCCCATATCGCGACCTGTTCGGAAATGCCTGCGGCTTTCATCACGGCGGCAAAAGTTAATGGCTGATTCATGCCGATATCTTAACTTGGCGGCGACATGGTGTCAACCCACCGCGGCAAATACCTGAATCCATGCGGTGTTATGCGCGGATTCGTTGTGCTGGTTCTGCGCTTGACCTGCGCGTATTGAGTCGCTAAGTTCAAATAAATTGTCGGTTATTGAAGGAGATGCACAGGAATGGCTGTCGCAGATATAGTGGCCGGTCTTTTAATCGGCGCCGTGCTGGGCGTTATCAATGCATGGGTGTTGCGCTCCGGCGTGCGGTTTGCCGTTAAATGCTCGCAGCGCGCCAAGGCGACGCTGGTCATTATAGCCAGTTATGCGATCCGTTACATTCTGATTGCCGCGGCCATCTATGTCATTTTGAAAAAAGGCAACCTGACGATGGCGATCACGACCCTGGGTGTATTGGCGCTGTTTACGATTTTCTGGGCGTTGATTCAGCGCAGGCGGTGTTCGGCGGAGGAAAGGGGCTCATGAGATGAGCCTGGTCCTGATTGCCATCGGCCTCTTGATGGCGAGCGCTTTGGCCGCTTTGCTCCTGGAACGCTCCCCGCGCTGGGCCACCATCTGTGGCGTCGGCGGCGCGATGCTGGCCGGCCTGGTGGGCTTGATCCCCAGCTTTAGGGTGCTGCTATCCGGAGAGCACGAATCGTTCGTCATGGCCTGGTGCATGCCGGGCGGTTCTTTCCACATCGGCCTCGACGCAGTTTCCGCCGTGTTCCTGATTCCTATCTTCCTGCTCACGGCCCTGGCGGCGTTGTATGGCAGCTCATATCTGCGGCCGTTCTGGGGCAAGCGCTCCATTGGTTTTTCCTGGTTCTGCTTTAACCTGCTGACGGCCTGCCTCATTCTGGTGGTGGTGGCGCGTAACGGGCTCCTGTTCCTTATGGCCTGGGAAGGTATGTCGCTGGCGTCGTTTTTCCTTGTCGTTTTTGAACACGATAAAAAAGACGCGCGCGAAGCCGGATGGCTGTATCTGGTGGCGACCCATTTAGGAACAGCATGCCTTTTAGTATTATTTGCCCTGCTGGGGCGCGAAGCCCAATCGCTTGATTTTGACCGTATTGGCGCGCTCGCCCCGGGTTTAGCTAATGCCGTTTTCCTACTGGCCGTGATTGGGTTTGGCACGAAAGCCGGCTTTATGCCGCTCCACGTCTGGCTTCCGGAGGCACATCCCGCGGCGCCCAGCCATGTGTCGGCGGTGCTTTCCGGGGTCATGATCAAGACGGGTATTTACGGTCTGGTTCGCATGCTGATCCTGCTTGGGCATCCGCCCGCCTGGTGGGGTTGGGTTCTCGTTGGGATTGGGCTCTCTTCCGGTATCCTGGGTGTCGTTTTTGCCCTGGCCCAACACGATTTAAAACGCCTGCTGGCCTACCACAGTGTCGAAAATATCGGCATTATCACCCTGGGCCTTGGACTTGGGGTTCTTGGCCTGAGCACGGGCCATCCGCTAATAGCCCAACTGGGATTCGGCGGAGCGCTTTTGCACGTAGTCAATCATGCGCTGTTCAAGGGGTTGCTGTTTCTCGGCGCAGGCGCCGTGGCCCATAGCACGGGTACGCGCGACATGGATCGGCTCGGCGGCTTGGCCAAGGCCATGCCATGGACGGCCTTGACGTTTATTATCGGGGCAGCGGCTATTGCCGGGTTGCCGCCGCTCAACGGGTTTGTCAGCGAATTTCTGATGTATTACGGGGCGTTGCTTGCCTGTCTGCCGGGTGGCCTGGCGAACCCCTTGCCGGCGGTAGGTCTGATCGCAGGCCTGGCCTTGATTGGCGGACTGGCTGCCGCCTGTTTTGCAAAGGCCTTCGGAATTGTGTTCCTCGGCGAACCACGCACGGATGCGGCGCTTGCGGCCCATGAGTGCGGCTGGGCCATGCGCTTGCCGATGATTATACTGGCCGCAGCTTGTATCCTGATCGGATTCGGTGCGCCGTGGGTCGTGGCCGCCCTGAAGAGCGCCATCGCCGGCCTGCTGCCGGACATCTCCGGCCTGACCGGCGTGCCGGCCGCACAGATATTCGGCGCCGCGCAGCCTTCCATGACCTTGCTGATGGAATTGGTGATTGGTTTTGCAGCGGTCGCCGGCCTAGCGGTACTGCTTGGGTTAATGCGGAAGCGGCTTTTGAAAAATCGGCCGGTGCGCCAGTCGCCGACCTGGGATTGCGGTTACGCCGCGCCGACGCCGCGCATGCAATATACGGCCTCTTCCTTTGCGCTGTGGTTCGTGGACGCCTTTCGCTGGATACTGCGGACGGAGCGCCGCCGATCGCTGCCGCAGGGCTATTTTCCCGATGCGGCGTTCATGACCACGGAAACGCCGGACGGTTTCCGGGAACTCGTCTTTCGGCCCGTATTCGCGCAGATTCGTTGGGCATTGGCCTCCCTGCGCTGGATTCAGCATGGGCGTCTGCAACTGTATATTTTATACATCGCGGCCACGCTGGTGGCCTTATTGATCTGGTATGCGAGTTGTTTATGAACGTGATTCCCTGGATACACATGGCCGTTGCGCTGGTCCTGGCGCCCCTTTTGCCGGGTGTGATCAACCGCACCAAGGCGCGCGTCGCCGGGCGCGATGGCGCGCCGTTCATGCAGTTGTATTTCGATCTCTGGAAACTTCTGCGCAAGGGGGCCGTGTATAGCCGCTCGACGACCTGGGTCTTTCGGGCCGGGCCGCTGATCGGTTTGGCCGCCGTGCTGGGCGCGCTCATGTTGACGCCCTTCGGCAAATCCGGCGCGCTATTGGCGTTTGATGGGGACCTGGTGCTGTTCGCGTACTGGCTTGGGCTCATGCGCTTTGTGACGGTGCTCGCGGCGCTGGATACGGGATCGAGTTTTGAGGGCATGGGCGCCAGCCGCGAGGTGTTTTTTTCAGCCTTGGCGGAGCCCGCTTTTCTGCTGGGCTTGCTGGGTCTTGCGCGCGTCACTGGCGCTATCTCGCTTTCGACCATCCTGCCGGCCGTTACGGCTGCGACCTGGCTTTCGACGGGACCGGCTCTGGCGCTTATCGCCGCCGCGTGGTTGGTCATACTGCTGGCGGAAAACGCGCGCATTCCCGTGGACGACCCCAATACCCACCTGGAACTTACCATGATCCATGAAGTCATGGTGCTTGATCATGGCGGTCCGGACCTGAGCCTGATTTTATATGGCGCGGCGCTGAAACTCTGGGTCATGGGCGCGTTGTTGGTGAGCCTGCTGACACCCGTACGGTATGGCGTGGCGTGGCAGGATGCGCTGGTGTTTCTGGGTGGCATGTTGATTCTGGCGGTTGGCATCGGCTTGATCGAATCCGCCATGGCGCGCCTGCGCCTGACGCGCGTGCCGCAACTGTTGATGGGCGCATTGGCGCTGGCCGCGCTGGCACTGATGCTCATAATGAAATAGGAGATGGCGATGGGCCTTGATGCGTTATTTGTTCTTCTGGTGTTGACGGGCCTGGTCCTGCTGGGATCGAGTCTGTTGCGTTCCAGTATCCGGGTGGTCGCCTTGCAGGGTGCGGCCCTGAGCTTTCTGCCATTTCTGGTCATGGAATCGTCTTGGGCGGGACGCGCGGTATTCCTGGCCGCGCTGACCATGGGTCTCAAGGGCATTGTGTTTCCCATGCTGTTGAATCGCTCCGTGCGCGAAGCCAATGTGCGCCGTGAAATGGAACCGCTGGTGGGCTACTCGCTGTCGTTGGCGGTGGGCATAGCCCTGTTGATTCTGGCGTTCTGGCTGGCGAGCCGCTTGCATGGGATTGGGGTGGGCATTTCGACGCTTAGCCTGGCCTCGGCGTTCTTCATGATGTTTATCGGGCTGTTCCTGATCATTGCCCGGCGCAAGGCCCTGACCCAGGTGCTGGGATTTTTAGTGCTCGAAAACGGGATTTATGCGTTCGGCCTGACTGCCGTGGGCCATATTCACTGGCTGGTGGAACTGGGGGTTCTGTTGGATGTGTTCGTGGCCGTATTTATCATGGGGATTGCCATTGATCACATCAGTCGCGAATTCGATCATATTAACGTGGACCAGTTGGATCAACTGAAAGGCTGATTCGGAAGAAGTCAGTAGTCAGAAGTCAGAGATCAGACAAGCTCTAATTATGGCCGTGCCCGGACATCAACGTTCCGGTAGTCTGTCATTCTGAGCGGAGTCCCGACCTCGCAGAGAGTCGGGACGAAGTCGAAGAATCTCCAGCCAAACATGTTGTGCACAAATAGAGATCCCTCGACTTCGCTCGGGATGACATGTGAGTTGACGGCAAAATGCCATAATTACAATTGCTGGAGATTAGAGGTCAGTTAAAAGACGGGATTTCTTGTTCGGAAAGGGCAGTCTTGTAATGTCGATTGCTTGTTATTTCTGGTTTTTGCTGGGCTTGCCGGTGGCCGGCGCGGGCGTGTGCGCGCTCTTGCGCGCGCCGCGGGCCGTGTTAGCGGCGTTGATCGGGATGGCCGCTGCAGAGACGGCCGTGGGCGTGCTCCTGGTGCAAGGCATTTTTCGTGGAATGCCTGACGCGGTGGCGTGGGGCTGGTTTTATCTGGACGCGCTCTCGGCCTATCATCTGGCGATTCTGCTGCTCATTTACTTGCTCAGCACGATTTACGCCTCCGGCTATTTCCGGCACGAACTAGCAGCGGGCCTCCTGCGCCCGGGCCAGATCCGGCGGTTTGGCATTCTGTGGTGCGGTGCACTGTCCGCCATGGCGCTGGTACTGATCTCCAATAACATCGGCGCCATGTGGATCGGCATGGAAGCTACCACGCTGATGACGGCCT
>Ga0247841_10006540_pt1 | contig 17902 bp, 16 predicted proteins | sample LaCruzMarch2015__2_FD_192410 | JGI IMG/M metagenome (GOLD analysis project Ga0247841, IMG submission 192410) | Freshwater microbial communities from meromictic Lake La Cruz, Castile-La Mancha, Spain - LaCruzMarch2015_18m | ecosystem: Environmental > Aquatic > Freshwater > Lake | place: Spain... | reverse complement strand
TAAATTTAAAAATTTTGAACAGAAATCCTACTTCAAAAAAAATGTGATTGCAATTGCAATTGCTCAAAATGTGCCACTTTATGGACAGACTCTATTTATAACTGCGTGTTTACAAATAATGGAAGTGGTGCATCCACCGTTTATTTGAATGCTGATAATTCGAAAATTTACAACAGTACATTTGCAAAAAACAGTGGAATCGGTTTGAAATTTGGTACAGCTACAGGTTGTGAAGCAAAAAATAATATTTTTTGGTCTAATGGAACAAATGCCATTACCGGAGGTACAAATGATTACAATGCTTATGAAAATACTACAGCTGTTGCAAATAATGTGAATCTTGGTATTTCAGATCCATTCATTACATCTACAACTTACAGTGGTCCGGATTATGTGGGTAAAAAAGCCGAATCGGATGCTGCTAACTGGAATTTAATATCAGGTTGTCCGGCAATTAATACAGGTGCCGATTTATTCGCTTCAGGTGTTTCAACCGATCTTATAGGAAATGCTCGCCCAACTGGTGCCGGTGCAGTGGATATGGGAGCTTACGAATATGGATTTACTACAGCACAGAGTATTTCCTTTGGAGCATTAAGTTCAAAAACCTATGGAGATGGTACTTCTACCTTATCAGCTACTGGAGGTGAATCTGGAAATCCTGTCGTATTTACAAGTTCAAATACGAATGTTGCTACTTGTACGGGTACAAATGGAACTACTTTAACGGTAGTAAGTGGAGGATCTTGTACAATATATGCAAATCAAGCTTCAAGTGGAACTTACAGTGCTGCAACTCAGGTTGGTCAGAAATTAATTGTATATCCAAAACCATTAACAGCAGTATCCAATTCTCCCGCGTTTGCTGCTACATCAAAACAATACGATGGTACTACTGCAGCAGTTATTACTGGAGGTGGAACATTTACCGGAATTGTTGGTTCTGATGTAGTCAGTTTAAGTACTGGTACTTTTGGTAATGCTGCAATTGGCTCAAGAGGTGTTACTGTATCAGCCATTTTAAGTGGTGCACAAGCAGCTAATTATTACTATTCAGGTACAATACCGACTGTCTCTGCTGTAAATATCACTGCGAGACCATTAACCATAACAGCCAGTAATGTTAATAAAACATACGGTACAACGCAATCATCACCTGTTTCCGGTTCAACAGCATTTACTTCAAGTGGTTTACAAAATGGTGAAACCATTGGAAGTGTAACGTTAACCTATGGTGTCGGAGCTTTGACTGCAACCAGTGCAGCAGGAAGTATTTCTACCATTACACCTTCTGCCGCCATAGCTGGAACATTTACAGCTGGTAATTATTCTATTACATACACAGCTGGTACTTTGACGGTAGCTCAAAAGGCATTAAGTATTACTGCTCCAACTATAGCTTCTAAAGTTTATAATGGTACTGCCACTTCAGGAACAGTAACAACAGGTACATTGTCAGGTTTTGTTAGTGGAGAAACAGTAACTGTTTCCTCTGCAGCGGGAACTTACCTTAATGCAAATGTTGGTACAGGAAAAACAGCAACCATAGTTTATACCCTTGCTAATGGAACGGGTGGAGGTTTAGCTGCAAACTACAGTTTAGCAAATGGTTCAGCTACAGGAAATATCACTGCTGCCCCACTTACCATATCCGGCATAAGTGGCGTAAACAAAGTATATAATGGCACTAATACTGCTACATTGACTGGTACAGCTGCCTATAATGGTTTAGTAAACAGCGAAGTTTTCAGTGTAACGGGTACACCAAGTGCAAACTTTGCTGATGCTACAGTTGGCAATGGTAAATCAATAACAGTAACTGGCTACACAGCACCTTCGGGAAATTATACTGTAAGTCAACCTGGCGGTTTAACTGCTAATATTACTTCAGCAACATTAACTTTAAATTCTGGTATTTACCTTTCTGATGGTTACCCAGCTCTGCAATTAGCCAATAGTGATATAATTATTTCTTCAGGTGCTGAATTTCAATTGAATCAACAAACAGCAGATGTACAATCAGTTACAGTAGCTCCGGGTTCTAAACTTACATTAGGATCGAATTCACTTAATGCCACCAATGGTATTATACTTCAAAGTGATGCTACCGGAACTGGTACTTTGATGGATAGTTACACAGAACCAACAATAAGTGCTACAGTAAAACAGTATGTAACAGCAGGTCGAAACTGGTATATAAGCGCTCCATTGAATAATTCGGCTGCTTACTCTGTATTGAACAAAGGTGCATCGGTAGTAGAATACAATGAAGCATCAGGATTATGGGTAGACAAAACAAGTGGAACTTTAACACGCGGTAAAGGTTATATTCAGGTTGCAACATCATCTCAGGGCAGTACTGGCACTGTTGATTTTACCGGAACTACTAATTCGGGAAATGTTGAGATTGCACTTACAAATAATTCGGGTGGTGGTAAAGGTTTTAATCTGGTAGGAAATCCATATCCTTCGTACCTGAACTGGTCGGAAGTTGCAAATGACCTTGACAATACTGATAACTTAACAGGTGCTAAAATGCCAACAGGAACCATGTGGTACCGCACTATCAGCTACAATGGCAAAAGTGCATGGTCTCCAACTACAGCCTACATTTTAGATGATGTTGTTTACAATGGAACGCGTTTCTACAAAGTTACAACTGCGGGAACTTCAGCTGCATCCGTTGGTCCAACTGGTACAACTACCAGCAATGATGGTTCAGTTGTTTGGGCTTATCAAGGTTCAATTTATATTTTTGCCACTGTAAATGAGGATGGTCAGGTTTCTCCTGCCACAGTAAGTAATTTGATTCCTCCTATGCAGGCATTTTGGGTGAAAAGTTCAGGTGGAACATTAACTTTCAAAAACTCCATGCGTTCGCACGAAAGTGGATCAAATCTATTGAAAGCACCTAAAGTTAGTGACACAAAATTAGTTCGATTACGAGTTTCGAACGGGGCAAGTGTAGATGAATCGGTTATTTATGCAAGTGCCAATGCTTTAAATACTTTTGACAGTTACGATGCTCCAAAATACTTTAATACTTCATCGAACCAACCAGAAATTTACTCACAGGTTGGTAGTGAAAAATTGACAATCAATGCCATGAATGAAATGAGTATTGGAACTGAAATCAGGTTAGGATTTTTGACAGAAAAAGCGAATGAATTTAGCATATCAGCTTCCGAAATCAAAAACTTTGATTCGAATGTACTTATCATTTTAAAAGATAAACTCCAGAATTCCGAGTTTAATCTAACAGATGGGGGTACTTACAATTTTAGTTCAGATGTAGCAAATAACACAGATCGTTTCAGTATTATTTTCCGCTCGCCGGGAGCTGTAACAGGAGTTGGAAACCCACATGATAACAACATTCTTGTTTACAGTACTGCAAATCAACAGCTTAAGGTATTGAATAATAACAATTCAGGTTCGCTGGTTACGGTTTGTAATGCTATTGGTCAGAAACTAATCAGCTTCGAAATGTCAGGAAACAGTATGGTGATTGACAAAACTTTCAACCCCGGAGTTTATTTTGTAACCGTAACTGCTCCCGGAATGAAAACAACGAAAAAAGTAGTTATCAATTAATACGTCGTATTTCAAATTCAATATTAATAATTCAAAATTTAATGATATGAACTCAATAATAGAAAAGCGCGTTTATTCTGAACCGCAATTGGAATATGTGAAACTGGATAGTGAAATTTCGTTGGTATTACAATCTATTCCACCAGAAGGGCCGGGAGAAGGTGATGGAGCTTCATTAACTCCGGAATATTTTAATAATGATTCATTTAAAAGTAATTTTGCATAAGGTTTAAGGTTGGTTTTTTTAAGGTTGGAAAGAATGTTTGATAATTTAAAAAGTCAGACATTCTTTCGTTTTTTTTGTATCACAGATTTTGACAAAATTGCAAACGTGGTGAGCCTATAAATATGCTCTTACGGGACGTGTACGGGGCAAGACACAAAATAAAAAACGCTAATGATCTAAATTTTGATCATTAGCGTTTTATTGTGTGGTACCACCAGGAATCGAACCGGGGACACAAGGATTTTCAGTCCTTTGCTCTACCAACTGAGCTATGGTACCTTTCGGCTTAGCGGGTGCAAAGATAAGGCTTTTTTTTATTCTACAAAACCCAAAACGGAAATATTCTGAAAAAAGCTTGTATGTAATCAGAGATTCTGTTTTACTTGTGATTTATTGTACTGATATTGAGTGATGTAGAGTTTAGGTGCCCTTGCTAAGATGTTTTTCAGTTTTATTAAATTTTCTGTCTATTTTTCTAAGGTAGTATCAAAACTGTATTTGGATTCAAACCCACACTTTCAACTTTATATTGCAATTTTCCGTTCTTGTTAAAACAGAGTAAATCACCTTTCACTGTATACGACCGTGCATCAGTCAGATAAACATTTCCGTTAGTTGGATGTACACTAATACCAAATGGATGTTCTAAAACTGTATTTTCGCTGATGAAATTTTCGGTGATTACTTGTTCAGTTTTGCAATTGAAAGTTTTAATCCAATAACTATTGGTACTAAAATCGTAATTATACAAATAGGCCGTGTCGTTTTGAATTGTGAAATTGACCACAGGTAATTTATCGAATGTTTGAACCAACTCATCCATTTTACAGTCGATTCTTTGCCAACAGGCCTTTATATTTGCATTGTTTCCGCGTGAAACTACATACAAATCGCCTTCGTTGTCGCTTTCCAACTTAGAAGGATTGATACCTACTGTGATTTTTTTTATTTCAGTAAAAGTATTCAAATCTATCACCGAAATTGTTCTATCGTAGTTTGGAATATCTAATCCACCTGAATTTGAAACATATAATTTGCCATTACTGACTGCAATTCCATCGGGATTACGACCACAGTTGGTGACTGCTTCAATTTCAAGTGTTGCGGTGTCAATTCGAGATACTGTTCCATCAAACGAACACAAATATGCTTTACTGCCATGAAACGAAATAAAACGTGGTTGTCGTGCTTTTGAATTATTATCGAAAACCGGAATTCGGCGAATAGAATATCCGGTTTTTACATCCACCACTTCCAATTGCGATGAAACATTCACCACAATCCAGAGTTTACTTCCATATAGCTTCATATCGTTGGCTGTATCGCCCAATCCACGACCATTTACAAAAGTAAAAATATCGTATTCAATACTACGGTTTCCAAAATTCAATATACTCAGTGTGCTGTTATTCATATTGAAAAGACCTTCAGAAAGAACATACATTTTACATGTTTCTCCGGTATTTGCAGGCAATAGGGTAGGAGTAGGCTGATCTTTCATATCATTGCACGACCAAAAAAATGTAATAAGTGATAAAAATATCATTTTTAGAAGTGTGTTTTTCATTGTAAAAATTTTATCAAAGTGTCAATTCAAGAAACTCCTGCAAAATTACATCAACTAATTTATTATTTCCATTTTCGATGATACAATTTATAATTATTTCAATCAATAATTTTACAATTAGCTGATATACATGGTTTAAATCAAATGAATTTTTTTCAAAATTATATTTACAATTCATTATTCATCTTTTTTTTGTATTTTTGCACTCCAAATATAATTTCAAGAAAATTACGAATGAATAATATCCGCAATTTCTGTATCATTGCCCATATCGACCATGGGAAAAGCACATTAGCCGACCGACTTTTAGAATATACAAATACCGTTGCCGGCAAAGAAATGCAAGCGCAAGTACTTGATAACATGGATCTGGAGCGCGAACGGGGCATCACGATTAAAAGTCATGCCATTCAAATGAGTTACAATCTCAATGGCGAAGAATATGTTTTCAATTTAATTGATACTCCGGGACATGTCGACTTTTCGTACGAAGTTTCCCGTTCCATAGCTGCCTGCGAAGGTGCATTGTTAATTGTAGATGCTACTCAGGGAATTCAGGCTCAAACTATTTCAAATTTATATATGGCGTTGGAACATGATTTGGAAATTATTCCAATCATGAACAAAATGGATATGGATAACGCCATGCCCGAAGAAGTTGAAGATCAAATTGTGGAGTTACTTGGCTGTAAACCAGCTGAAATTATTCGTGCCAGCGGTAAAACCGGTATGGGTGTGTATGACATTCTACAAGCTGTGGTTGAACGCGTACCTGCACCAAAAGGTGACCCGAATGCACCACTTCAATGTTTAATTTTCGATTCAGTTTTCAATTCTTTTCGGGGAATTATTGCTTATTTCAAAATAGTAAATGGAACCATTAATAAAGGTGATTTAGTAAAATTTGTAAATACAGAAAAAGAATATTTTGCTGACGAAATTGGCATTCTCAAACTTGAAATGTCGCCTACAAAAACACTCAGTGCCGGAAATGTTGGGTATATTATTTCTGGAATTAAAACGTCGAAAGAAGTAAAAGTCGGTGATACGATCACTCACGTTAAGCGTCCTTGCGATAAAGATATTGAAGGATTTCAAGAAGTTAAACCAATGGTTTTTGCCGGAGTTTACCCTATTGATACCGAAGACTTTGAAGATTTGCGTTCATCGATTGAAAAATTACAGCTGAATGATGCTTCACTTACTTTTGAAGCGGAATCTTCCGCGGCTTTAGGCTTTGGATTTCGTTGCGGATTTTTAGGAATGTTGCACATGGAAATTATTCAGGAACGCCTCGATAGAGAGTTCGATATGAATGTGATTACCACTGTTCCCAATGTTTCGTACAAAGTGATCACCAACAAAGGCGATTTAATTGAAGTTCATAATCCTTCTGGATTGCCTGATATTATGGCTATTGACCATATCGAAGAGCCATTTATTCGTGCTTCTATTATTACCCGTACCGATTATATTGGTCAGATTATGACACTTTGTCTCGGCAAACGTGGTGAATTGGAAAAACAAAATTATATTTCGGGCAACCGTATGGAATTGATTTACGATTTACCACTTGGCGAAATTGTTTTCGATTTTTACGATCGATTGAAAAGCATATCAAAAGGTTATGCGTCATTCGATTATCACATGAACGGTTTCCGACCTTCAAAATTAATCCGATTGGATATTCTCCTAAACGGCGAAATGGTAGATGCCCTTTCGTGTTTGATACATGTGGATAATGCTGTGCCACTCGGTAAGCGCATGTGCGAAAAACTAAAAGAGTTGATTCCACGTCAACAATTTGATATTGCTATTCAAGCTGCCATTGGTGCCAAAATAATTTCACGCGAAACTATTAAAGCTGTGCGCAAGGATGTTACTGCTAAATGTTATGGTGGTGATATTAGCCGTAAACGCAAGTTGCTTGAGAAACAGAAAAAAGGAAAAAAGAAGATGAAGCAAATTGGTAATGTTGAAGTTCCTCAAAAAGCATTTTTGGAAGTGTTGAAACTGGATTAACAACATCACACTTTCCTTTTTGGATCTCGAAATTAAAAATTTTACTATCACAATTCACACTACATTTTTTTGTCTTGAAATTGAATTTTTTTGTATCAAAAAAAAATACAGGTTGATAAAATTAGGATATTTTTGAATAACCATAATATATTTGTTCTATATAAAGTTTTTATTCTTTTATAATGATTTCAAATCTATTTTCACTTCAATATTCTCTAATTTTTGCCATTTTATTCTATTTTACTTAAAAAAATGTGATTAATAGCATTTTAAATTGTACTTTTGTGACTAAATTTTAATAATTAAATATCAAAACGATAAAAAGTTATGTCAGAATTAGTTGGACATATTTCGCAAATCATTGGTCCGGTAGTGGATGTTTTCTTTGATTTGAAAGAAAAAGATGAAAAGAAATTACCTGCCATTCACGATGCATTATGCATCGACCGTGGTAATGGACGTGAATTGATTGTGGAAGTACAACAACACATTGGTGAAAATACTGTGCGAACTGTTGCTATGGATACTACTGATGGACTTCGCAGAGGGTTGAAAGTTGTTGCAATTGGTACTCCTATTTCTATGCCGGTTGGCGACCAGGTAAAAGGTCGTTTGATGAATGTAATAGGTGATACAATTGATGGAATGAAACCACTTACAAAAAAAGGTGCGTATCCCATTCATCGTGAACCACCAAAGTTTGAGGATTTAACTACCAGCCAGGAAGTTCTGACCACGGGTATTAAAGTAATTGATTTACTCGAACCCTATTCAAAAGGCGGAAAAATTGGATTGTTTGGAGGTGCTGGTGTTGGTAAAACGGTTCTTATCATGGAACTTATTAACAATATTGCCAAAGGACATAACGGATTTTCGGTTTTTGCAGGAGTTGGTGAACGTACCCGCGAAGGGAATGATTTACTTCGTGAAATGATTGACTCCGGTGTAATTCGTTATGGCGAGAAGTTTCAAAGAGGTATGGAAGAAGGCAATTGGGATTTGTCGAAAATTGATTATGATGAATTGGCTAAATCGCAGGCTACATTGATATTCGGACAAATGAACGAACCTCCCGGAGCACGCTCATCGGTTGCTTTATCAGGTCTTACAGTTGCAGAATCATTCCGCGATGCTGAAGGTGGTGGTAGTGACATTCTATTCTTTATTGATAATATATTCCGTTTTACTCAAGCTGGTTCAGAAGTTTCAGCTTTGCTAGGTCGTATGCCATCAGCAGTTGGTTATCAACCTACGCTGGCTACCGAAATGGGAACTATGCAAGAGCGTATTGCATCTACAAAAAATGGGTCAATTACATCTGTACAAGCTATTTATGTTCCTGCTGATGACTTAACCGATCCAGCTCCTGCAACTACATTTTCGCACTTAGATGCAACAACCGTTTTAAGTCGTAAAATTACGGAATTAGGTATCTTCCCTGCAGTTGATCCGCTCGAGTCCACTTCAAGAATTCTTAATCCGCAAATTGTTGGACAAGAACATTATGATACTGCAGAACGTGTAAAACAAATTTTGCAACGTAATAAAGAATTACAAGATATTATTTCGATTTTAGGAATGGAAGAGTTGTCGGACGAGGATCGAATTACAGTTAAACGTGCTCGTAAAGTTCAACGCTTTCTGTCGCAGCCAATGTATATGGCATCTCAATTTACTGGTCTTCCAGGCGTTATGGTGTCAATTGAAGAAACAATTCGTGGGTTCAAAATGATTTTGAATGGTGAGTTAGATGATCTTCCTGAAATGGCTTTCCTAAGTGTTGGAACAATCGATGAAGCCATTGCAAAAGGAAATAAACTGATTGCACAATCGAAAAAGTAAATTCTTGTTTAGTTGAATAGTTTTTTAGTCTAATAGTTAATTTGTGGAATAGTTTAGTAATTAAATCAACCAATTAACCAATTAACCAATTAACCAGTCAACCAATTAACTAGTCAACCAATAATGAAATTAGAAATTATTACACCAGAACAGATATATTTTTCAGGCGAGGTAACTTCGGTAACTTTGCCCGGAAAGAATGGTAGTTTTACTGTTTGGCAAAACCACGCTCCGCTAATTACTTCACTTAGCAAAGGAAAAATTAGTTATATGTCTGATAATAATGAAAATGAATTTACAGTTGATGGTGGATTTGCAGAGGTAAGCAATAATATCGTTTCTGTCTGTATCGAAAGTGTCTGATAAGATTATGCAGAAATTAGCCAAACAATTAATGAGTTTATTCACTTTGACCATACTGTTATTTGGTTGGGGAGGATGGGTTATTCTCAAAAATATATTTCCAAACGAACATTTTAGCTGGTATTTATACATTCCAATCCTGTTTTTTTTGATGGGTAATTTACTGATTATTATTCTTGCAAAAAATTACAAACTGGAAGCAAAAAAACTGGTGAATCTTTATATGGTAATAAAATTGGTGAAGTTGGTAATTGCTATGATTTACATATTGGCATTTTATTTTATTGTCAAAGATGATTTACGAGCTTTTGGACTCGTATTTGCAGCTTTTTATGCCATTTATATTGCATGTGAATTCTATATTTTTTATTCCATCGAAAAACAAATAAAAAAAGAAGCGTAAATGAGACATTTACATAAAATATTACTTTTCATTTTCATGACAGTTTTTTTATTTCAAACAAATTGTTTTGCGAATGAAAAAGCTGAGAAATCGAAAGCTGAAGAGGAAAAACCATTGGATGTACGTGAATTTATTCTTGAACACGTTTCCGATTCTTATGTTTGGCACATTACAAAAATTGGTGAACACGAATTATCAATTCCACTTCCGGTAATAGTTTATAGCAATACCACTGGCTGGCATTTATTTCTGTCGTCAGAGTTCCACCATAACCCAGTATATCAGGGTTTACAGATTGCTCACGAAGGGAAATACAGAGGAAAAATTGTTGAAATAAATGCCCAAGGTACAGAAATTCGTCCTTTTGACATTTCGATTACCAAAAATGTATTTGCACTTTTATTCAGTAGTATATTGCTCATTATTATTATTATGACTGTTGCGCGGTCGTACAAAAACAATCCAATTCAATCAAAATCGGGCTTTGTTGGTTTTATGGAAATGTTTATAATGAACATAAACGATGATGTTATAAAACCATGTATTGGTAAAGATTACAAAAAATATGCACCGTATCTGCTTACTGTATTCTTTTTTGTATTTATAAATAACATATTGGGATTAATACCAATTTTCCCCGGAGGTGCAAATGTGACAGGGAATATCGCCATAACACTTGTGCTGGCCGTTATTACATTTCTGATAGTGAATTTTTCGGGTTCAAAAGAATACTGGAAAGAAATTTTCTGGCCCGATGTTCCGATGTGGCTCAAGGTACCACCAATGTTACCAATTATTGAGTTAGTTGGAATTTTTACTAAACCATTTGCATTGATGATTCGTCTCTTTGCCAATATTTTAGCCGGTCACTCTATTGTTTTGGGATTAACCTGTTTGATTTTCGTTACTGTAAAAATGGGTCCGGCTATGAATTCGAGTATGACCGTTGTTTCCATTTTCTTTAGTGTTTTTATTGGTTTTGTTGAATTACTTGTTGCATATATTCAAGCCTATATTTTCACTATGTTATCAGCGGTATTTATCGGACTCGCTAGAGTAGAGCCACATCATAAAAAAGAAAATACACATTAAATCCCCCAAGGTTGGATTTAAAAACATTATATTTAATATTTAAATAAATAATTATAAACTTGGTCTTAAAGCCCCTTTAGGGGTTTGGGGTCATTAAAAATCAAAAAAAATTATGTTACTAACTATTTTATTACAAGCTGCCGCAGCCGCAGGAACAGGTGTTGGTTTAGCTAAATTAGGTGCCGGTTTAGGCGCAGGACTTGCTGCAATTGGAGCAGGTATGGGTATTGGTAAAATCGGTGGTTCAGCCATGGAAGGTATTGCCCGTCAACCAGAAGCTGGTGGAGATATTCGTATGGCAATGATTATTGCTGCTGCACTTGTTGATGCTGTAGCTCTGTTTGCTATTGTGGTTTGCGGATTTATTCTTTAAAAAATCGATAGAAAACAGGCGTCAGATTACTTTTGGTGCGTTTATGTAATTGACAGCTCATTTTGTCAATTATTAATTATTAATTGTCAATTATTAATTAAAGAGTTATGGCTTTATTATTGCCCGAATCCGGATTACTTTTCTGGATGTTATTATCGTTTGGAATAGTTGTATTTATTCTTGCGAAATTTGGATTTCCAATCATTATCAAAATGGTAGAAAGTCGCAAAACTTACATCGATGAATCTTTGCTCATCGCCAAGCAGGCTTACGAACAAATGGCAAAAGTAAGAGTTGAAGGTGAAGTTATTGTAGAGAAGGCGCGACGTGAACAAGTTAGAATTCTTAATGAGGCAACCGAAACCCGTGATTTGCTAATTAAAGATGCGAAGGAAAAAGCACAATCGGAAGGTGTAAAAATGATTGCCGATGCAAGGAAACAAATTCTGATTGAAAAGGAAGATGCCATTCGGGATATTCGCCGTCAAGTAGCCGAATTATCGGTGGATATTGCTGAAAAAGTGCTTCGCGATAAATTGGAAAAGAAGGGTGAGCAAATGAATATGATTAACCGCTTACTTGATGAAATCAACATTTCTAAATCGTAATTTTCGATGAATAACGGACTTATTGCGTCGAGATACGCTACTGCATTGCTTGGTTATGCCAATAAAAGTGCAATACAAGATAAAATCTATTTAGAAGCAAAAGCTGTTGCACAAAGTTATATTCAGTTCAATGAGTTGCGAACAGTTCTTGATAATCCGGTTTTGCCAAATGTTGAAAAACGGAAAATTATACTGATGGCTGCCGGATCGAATGTGAGTAAATCTTTTGAGCAATTTGTCGATTTATTATTGACAAATAATCGCGAATCACATTTGCAATCTATTGTTCTGAAATATATTGATTTATATCGTAAGAAGTTTAATATCCATTATGGAAAACTTACTTCAGCAGCCGTAGTTGAGGCATCAATTGAAAAGCGATTGACAACCATGATGCAAAAACAAACCGGGGGAACTGTAGAAATCGAAAAAATTGTAGATCCTTCCATATTGGGTGGTTTTATGTTTGAAGTGGATTTTGTACGAATGGATGCAAGTCTTTCGGGGCAACTCCAACGTATCAAAAATGAATATATTGACCAAAATAAAAGAATTATGTAAATGGTTAATAATGAGCAATTAATCATTGCCATTCTGAAATGGTTTTTGTTTTTAAATTGTAAATAGTAAATGAGAAAATTGTAAATATAAAGAAATGTCTGATAATATAAAGGTAAGCGAAGTTTCCGAAATCCTTCGGATGCAACTTGAAGGAATTGACAATAGTGTTCAATTTGACGAGATTGGTAACGTACTACAAGTTAGCGATGGTGTGGTTCGTATCTATGGTTTGAGAAATGCCGAAGCAAACGAACTTTTGATATTCGAAAACGGTATCAAAGCCATTGTAATGAATCTTGAAGAAGATAATGTTGGTGCAGTTTTATTAGGCCCTTCCAGTCAAATTAAAGAAGGTGATATTGTGAAACGTACCAAACGTGTCGCTTCAATTCAAGTAAACGAATCGATGTTGGGTCGCGTTATTAATCCTTTGGGTGATCCATTAGATGGAAAAGGTAAAATCAGCGGTGATATGCTCGAGATGCCTTTGGAACGTAAAGCTCCCGGAGTAATATTCAGACAACCAGTAAATCAGCCTTTGCAGACAGGATTAAAAGCCGTAGATGCTATGATTCCGATTGGTCGTGGACAACGTGAGTTGATTATTGGTGATCGTCAAACAGGAAAAACAAGTATTGCAATTGATGCTATTATCAATCAGCGTTCAAACTTCGAAGCTGGTGATCCTGTTTATTGTATTTATGTTGCTATTGGTCAAAAAGGCTCTACAGTTGCTTCTATCGTAAATACTTTGGAGGAAGCCGGAGCAATGGAATATACAGTTGTGGTAGCAGCTAACGCCGCTGAACCTGCAGCTTTACAGTATTTCGCTCCATTTGCGGGTGCTGCTATTGGTGAGTATTTTCGCGATACCGGTCGTCATGCGTTGGTGGTTTATGATGATTTATCGAAACAAGCTGTTGCATATCGCGAGGTTTCTCTGATTCTTCGTCGTCCTTCAGGCCGCGAAGCGTATCCGGGTGATATTTTCTATTTGCATTCACGTTTACTCGAACGTGCAGCTCGTGTAATTTCTCAACAAGAAGTGGCTGTACAAATGAACGATTTGCCAGAATGTTTGAAAGGTTTGGTAAAAGGTGGTGGTTCACTTACCGCTTTACCAATTATCGAAACACAAGCAGGTGATGTTTCGGCTTACATTCCAACCAATGTAATCTCAATTACCGACGGACAGATATTTTTGGACACCGACTTGTTTAATCAGGGAAATCGTCCAGCCATCAACGTTGGTATTTCTGTTTCGCGTGTGGGTGGAAATGCTCAGATAAAAGCAATGAAAAAAGTAGCCGGAACTTTGAAAATGGATCAGGCTCAATTCCGTGAATTGGAAGCATTTACAAAATTTGGTGGTGATATGGATCCTGTTACAGCCATGACCATTGATAAAGGACAAAAGAATACACGTTTGCTTGTTCAGGCACTTAACTCACCAATGGCTGTTGAAAAACAAATCGCAGTATTGTATTGTGGTACAAATGGTTTGTTGTCAGGGGTTCCAATTGATAAGGTACAGGCATTTGAGAAAGAATTCCTAATGGTATTGGAATTATCACATCAAACTGATGTGTTAGATGAACTTAAAAAAGGAGTAATTAATACTGAGGTTACAACTATTATTGAAAAAGTGGCTTCTGAAGTCGCTAAAAGAGTTTCTGTAAATAGTTAATTAGTTGATTAGTTAATTAGTTGATTAGTTAATTGGTAAGTTTGAAGATAGTAATTGGTGAAAAATAGTAAATAGTAAATTGATTAATAGTAAGTTAATTTCATGGCTTCATTAAAGGAAATAAAATCACGTATTCAGTCTGTTAAGTCGACTCAGAAGATTACAGCTGCTATGAAGATGGTGTCATCTGCGAAACTTCGCAAGGCTCAAAAAACTATTGAGAATTTTTATCCATACGAACAAAGACTGAATATACTGTTAAATAATTTTTTGAGTGCTGAAGCTGAAACAACCTCGGTGTATGCCGAAATCAGAGATGTAAAGCGTGTGGCAATTGTTGTTTTTTCTTCTAATTCAAGCCTTTGTGGTGGTTTTAATTCTAATGTTACTAAACGATTTTCGCAAACCCTGGAACAATATCGGAATTTAGGTCATGAGCATATTTTGGTATTTCCTGTTGGAAAGAAAATTGCAAAAGCCAGTCACAAAATGGGATTTGAACCTCATTCAGATTTTGAGGCAATGGCAGACAAACCGAATTATGCAGCCGCTGTAAGTTTAGCAGATGATTTAATGAATTTGTTTCAGAATAAAGATATTGATAAAGTTGAACTGATTTATCATCATTTCAATAGTAAAAGCTCACAAATATTGACATCTGAAACTTTCTTGCCAATTCAGCTTACCAAACCATCAAAGGGAAATATAGCACTTGATTATATAGTTGAGCCCGACCGAATTACGCTTATCGAAGAATTAATTCCAAAAGTTTTACGATTGAAAATCTACACTGCTTTACTCGATTCTAATGCTTCGGAACATGCAGCCCGAACAATGGCTATGCAAATAGCTACTGATAACGCTGATGATATTCTACAAGATTTATCACTCCTCTACAATAAATCACGTCAACAAGCTATTACTAATGAATTGTTGGATATCTTGGGTGGTTCGTTCAAATAAAATAATTTAGGATAATATTAAATGCCCGATTAACAATAGTTAGTTGGGCATTTTTTGTGTTTTTATCATGGTAATTTACATTGTCAAGCGCAATATCCAATAGAAATTCTGTTCCATAAATTGTCATATTTTGGATTACCAAAACTCTTAAAATGTTCGTAAAATCCTTACAGAAGCCAATTCTAGAAATTTTATGAAATAAAAAACTAAATAATAAATCTTAAATTAATGCTTTACGATGCTTTTTTTCAATTTCTTAAATCCTCTATTACAGACGTATATATAATAATGTAAAAATTATTATGGCAATATGTAATTTTAAAGTAAAATTAATCGTTGGAAATAAAAAAATAATACTATTTTTGCAATTCAAAATGGAATAAATGCTACATCGAAAACGTAGTAAATGCTACATGGTACTGCATTATGCTGTGTTAAATATAATCAGTAATTTGAAAATTCCCCTTGTGGAATAGCATTTATAATATCAACATTACAATTATAATTTACAACACGAACAAATTGAATTTATACACACATAAAATATCACTATTTTTATTAATTATTAATTTACAAACAATTTAAATTTTTAAGTATCATGAAAAGAATTAATTTCGTAGTTATTTTGTTATTATGTAGTTTTTCACTTTTTTCACAAGCAGTAAAAGACAGGAGTGTTATTCCGGTTGCAGTTAATCTGAACCAAGTATTGCGTATGACTATTACCAATGGTGGTAATATCGAATTCGTTTTCAACACAATTGATGATTACAAAAACGGTTTATCATCTGAAATTGCATCGGCTTCTGCAAATCCAAACACTTCTCAATCTCTTTATCAAACTGATTTTTCTGTTTCATCTTCTACTCGTTGGGAATTAACTTACGGAACTGAAGAAGCTGATTTCTTAGGAACTGACCACCCTACAGCAAAATTCGACATTGATAATGTTGGATTTACAATTACCAATAATGGTTCAAACAGTTTTGAAGGCGCTGCAGCGTTAAAAGGAGCTACTGCAGGTGCTTCATTATGGAGTGTACCTACCAAAAATGCTACCGAAGTTTCAGCATTACAAACTTATCCTATTGTTTTGATTACTGACAATGGAACCGTAAATGCAAATGCAGGCGATGCAGTTGATAATTCATTTACTTTAAACTGGCGTTGTGGAACTGCTGAAGCAGGTGCAGTTGTACCAATGAATGATACGAAACTTATTGATCAAAATCCAAGTCCTGTAGCTGACAGATATGTTGTGAATGTAATATTTGATGTTGCTTCAATTTAAACTTATTTCTCTATAAAATTTGAAAAGATTAATCAACATTTAATGTGTTGATTAATCTTTTTTATTACTTTTATACCGTTTCATAATACACTTCAAACATTGGAACGAAAATTCAAAATACTATTTGCTTTATTTTTGGTATTAATCAGTATTCCGAAAGGTGTATCTCAGGAATGGAATGCGGCTAGACTAACTATTCTATATGGCAGCAGTATCCCATTTAATTTCAATACTTTAGATAAGATTAAAAATGGAATTGAAATAAATACAGGAACGCATGTGGGTATTTCTCTGGCAGATTCGAGTAAAGTTGGACATACATTAGAGGGTTTTATTCTTAACTTTAGATCTTTCAATAGTCAAACCAATATAAAAGGTGATGTTTATACTTTACCTTTGAACAGAATTAGAATTAAGGCCGAGAATATTATTGGACTTGAAAGTGGTATTTCTACTGGTTATAAGTCGCTTACCACAGATTGGATTCCGCTATTTTCATATACTAACCTATCCTTTACTAATTTAGATTGGGCAAATCATCAATTGAATATTTCCTATGAATGTGGAAAGCCAGCAACTGGTGGTGGTAATGGTTCACTAATGGGTGAATCGGCCGATTATTATAACGTTGAAATTGAATTCGAATTGGTGCCAACCGGCCCCGGATTCTAAAATAATCCTACCGTGATAAATTGTAATATACAGTGAAAGTCATCTACATCAATACTTACCGTATTATAAGATTCCTTCTAATCGCCCCGATTAGCTGTATTTTATTATTAATTTCCACAACTTTTGTTGTCAATGCTCAAGATTCAGGAAGTGATATAACTTTATCATTCGTAAAAGCAAATGATAGTCTTGAAGTTTCGAGTATATATTTTAATGTGCTGAAAATCATCAATTCATCATCGAAAGTTGTAAGTGGAAACGTAACATTTAATGGCCCAAAAAACTGGAAAATAATAACTTTCCCATCCGGGCAAACAATTATTAACCCCGGAGATACTGCATGGATTCCAGTTCGTGTTTCACCCGATGTGAATGCCATTGGAGGAATTTCGTATATAGTGGGAGGTACTTTTAAAACCATCGAAAGACAAATTTCAACCAACACCTATTTAACTATTCCGTCAGTCGTAAAATGGGACTTTACGACCAAAAAGAATAGTATATTTTTTACCGAAAACTCCACTAATGCCGAATTTAAATACAATCTGACCAATAGAGGTAATACTAACGAATTAATCAAGATTAATTATAGTATTGGCAAATTATTGACAATTTCAGATAATTCAAGTAATGAATTT
>Ga0247841_10006539_pt1 | contig 17902 bp, 18 predicted proteins | sample LaCruzMarch2015__2_FD_192410 | JGI IMG/M metagenome (GOLD analysis project Ga0247841, IMG submission 192410) | Freshwater microbial communities from meromictic Lake La Cruz, Castile-La Mancha, Spain - LaCruzMarch2015_18m | ecosystem: Environmental > Aquatic > Freshwater > Lake | place: Spain... | reverse complement strand
GGCGGGGTGACCGTCATGATGGCGGTACGAGCGTAACCCGAGCCAATAATTACATAAGGATAATTGAATTGCGCTTTCCAGCCGCTCGGCATATCCGGTACAATACCTGACAAATCGTAATATTCCGCCGCGCAGGCGTAATCATTGTTTTTGACACTGACATCAAAATTAATCGATTGACCAGGAGCAACGCTCAATTTAGGCACCGGGACAACAGGCTGAGCCAAACCGGAAGTCGGGATAAGGGTAATAGTGGGAATATTCGGCGTGCATTTCAGCCCATCCGCCCCAAAAACCGACGGGTACTTCCACCAGATAAAACCTGTGGCCAGAGCAAGAATTAAAACCAGGATGATACTGATCTTGAAGCTCATCGTGTGGATGATTTTATTAATCATTCAGACTCCTTCTTAACATTAATTAGAAACATTAAAATTATCTAAACAGTCCAAATATTTTGGATAATCTTGCCAGCCAGTAATACATGCGGCTCCTGCCGGGCAATCGGATTTATTCCAAGACGTTTTATCGCAGTAATACCTAATGAGATAAGACCTGTTAAAGAGAAAAGCTATGCTCAACCCTGCGGCCAATAGCCCTATGAGTACTAGTGAAATGATCAAGATCTTTTTCATTTAGCCATCTTTTCTTAACTTTCTTCACGAGCTTAGTTTTTCAGACAAGCAATTCTTGAATTTTTCAATCTCGATGCGTCCTTGCTTCATTGTTTCCCCCTAACCAATCAAGCTATAAACATGGTAAAGGGCCGAATGGGCCGGATCCGCAACCACCCCAATCGATTGTTCGGAAATAATCAAGAAATTTATAACCTTGATATAGCAAATTATTGGAAATGTAATTATGAAGTTTAGACCAAGCAAAAAATAAAACTAAAAATAAAGCAATAATTTGAATATTTTAAGAGCAATTAAAATAAGAATTGCTGCTATTAATACTACTGGCAAAACCCAAAACAGCAAGATGCCCCAAATGCTTAAATTAACACTAATCATCTTCCCTCTGTTAAATTAATTTCTCAAACAGATGATTCTTTAATTTCTTAATCTCGATACGTTCTTGTTTCATCGTGTCGCGGTCGCGCAGAGTGACGGTGTCGTCTTTGATCGAATCAAAGTCAACCGTAATACAATAGGGTGTGCCGATTTCGTCCTGGCGGCGGTAGCGGCGGCCGACAGAGCCGGATTCGTCGTAATATGTGGCGACGCCGGCCTCGCGCAATTCGGCTGTAATATTCTTGGCAATCTCGGGCAATTTTTCTTTTTTTATCAGAGGAAATACCGCCACCTTGATCGGCGCTAATTTCGGATTCAACCGCAATGTAACTTCGCCCTTTTCCCGGCCATCGCCTCCATCAGATTCATCGTAGGCGTCAACAAGGAAGGCCAGCATCGCCCGCTCGACTCCGAGCGAAGGCTCGATCACGTAAGGCAAATATTTCTGGCCTGTTTCTTCGTCAAGATATTTGAGGTCAATTCCTGAAACCTTCTCGTGCTGTTTCAAATCGTAATCGGTCCGTTGGGCAATACCGGCCAATTCGGAAGTGCCAAAGGGAAAATCGTACTCGATATCGGCCGTGCCAGACGAATAATGCGAAAGCTCCTCTTTCTCGTGGTTGCGGATGTGGATATGATCGGCTTGGATGCCGAGGTCGCGGAAAAAACTATGGTAAACTTCCTGAACCCAATATTGAAACTTCTCTTCCGATTCTTCCTTGTCCGGCTTGATAAAATATTCAATCTCCATCTGCTCAAACTCACGAGTGCGGAAAATAAAATTGCCCGGCGTTATTTCGTTGCGGAAAGCTTTGCCGATCTGGGCGATGCCAAACGGGATTTTGACGCGGCTAGACTGGATAATATCTTTAAAATTACTAAATATCCCCTGCGCCGTCTCCGGTCGGAGATAAGCCGTCGAGGCCGAGTCTTCCGTCACCCCGACAAATGTTTTGAACATTAGGTTAAATGCTTTCGCTTCGGTGAATTCTTTACCGCCACAAGCTGGACACTGATTTTTCTCTGTCGCCTTACCATTAACAAATTTACCCTCTTCCATATGATCTGCCCGATAACGGGCGTGGCAATCCAAACATTCGATCAATTTATCGGTAAATGAGGATAAATGGCCAGATGCTTCCCAAATTTTCGGGTTCTGAATGATTGCAGAATCGAGCCCAACGATATCGTCGCGTTCGACGACAAATTTTTTCCACCAAGCATCTTTGAGATTCTTTTTCATGGTCGCGCCGAGCGGACCAAAATCAAAAGCGTTGGCAAACCCGCCATAAATTTCACTTGCCGGATAAATAAATCCCCTCCGCTTGCAGAGTGAGATAATCTTTCCCATTAGGTCCTCCGTAGCTTGCTTGTCCGCCGAAGCTTCGGCGAAGGCGGGAGCGGAGGATGGATCCATCTTGTCGTTTTTTTGTTCAGCCATAGTCTCTCCTACTCCTCCCCTGCCCGAGGGGAGGTTGGGTGGGGTGGGAGATTCATAATTCTTAATTCGCCATTCTATACAAACTATATCACAACCAATATCCCTCTGCACTATTGACTGAGTTGCTATATAATAGTATAGCAAAGAAAGGATCATCGCCCGGGCGAGTTCTCGCCCCGGGATTGCGCCTTCCTCCATTCCAACGGGTAGCAATACTACTCTGCAGTTTTACTGCAACGTTTGCCGACGTCCGAGCCCACCACAGCTCGGGCGTTTGCTTTTCTGGATTCAGTATCATTCCCTGATATCATTCCCAATAATTTTCAACTCACCAATCGCCGACACCAGAACACCAGTTGTTAACATCGATCTCTTTTGACAAACACAACTTCACACGATTCTCAGCGATCGACGTGAATCGTGTGAAGTCGCTATCAAGAACTCGTATGATTCCAAACGTTTTTACGCTGGATTATTGTTAATAACTTCGATCTGTTTGCCGAACATTTTGTCCAGATTTTCATTGACATTCGTGATATCCGTTACTAAATATATAACATAATCCGAGACCTTATATTCCTCCGCCGCCATTTCGACGAATTCCCCGACTCCTTTTTTACACGCCCAAAGACTCTTCTGAATTTCTCGAAAACCAAGCCGTTTGATAGTTCGGCGAAAAGAATCCCGGTTTATCCGCAATCTCTCAGGTATGTCAAAAGAAACGAAATAATATTTCTCTTCCTCTGCTTTGCGGGCTGAGATCTTATCCAGCAACGCCAATTTCGCTTTATTCGTAAATCTGATTGATTCCTTGCCTCCGACTCTTTCGAATTCGAGATAGCCTCGGTGCTTCAAGCTGCTGAAATATTTAGAAATCTTTTCGAACGACCATTCGTTCTCTCGGTAACCATAGACAGTTTTATAAACTTCATGCCGGTCCATTGTGATAACAAAGTTTTCTGCGATCGCGAGCAATGAATCTAAAATTCCTATCGTAATTGACTTCACAACTTGTTTGATTTTTTCTTTTTTCTGATTTTTCATTGTATCTACTTCGCACGATACTCAACGATCGACGTGAATCATGCGAAATCAGGATCATTTTATATTATTGCCATATCAATTATATCAACTAATTTCACGAGTTGAATTCTTTGCCATCGTGCCGGACTTGTTAAACAAGACTTTCCCGCCGAATTTCTTGCCCTCCAACATCATCGGCAGCCAATAGCGGTCGTCCGGCCACATTACATCATAGGGAATATCTTTGATTTCAAACCACTCCGGCCGCATTTCCTCCGATTCGACCGGCTCCCCTTTATATTTATCAACAAGAAAAAAATGGCACTCAATTATATCCTCACTTCCAACGAATCGAAATATAATTGCGCCATATTCGGCCAGATCTATCGCGGTGATGCCGACTTCTTCGAGCAATTCTCTTTTCGCCGCTTCGAGCGGGGTCTCGCCTTTTTCAGCCTTGCCGCCAAAACCGTTCCACCTGCCCTCGCCAAACCCGCGCTTTTTCATTCCAAGCAGTATTTCATTGCCATCTCTCACAATACTGACGGTTTGAACTTTTTTCATCGATATTTATCTACCTTCAATCTCATTCACGACAGCGAAACGGCTGGTCATTTCTTCGGCTCTGGAAATCCTAATTTGCCTCGGCGTTATTTTGAGCAGAATGAGGGCCGCGATTACTCCAACAATTCCCAAGGCGGAAAAAGCCCCGGCGTTGCCGACTGCGTCAGCCAGTATTCCGGCTGTGATGGGACCAATGATATAGCCGAGATTGAGAGAGAAGTCCTCGATCGTCTCGATTTCCCGCCGCAGGTTGGCCGATTCGCTAATGTAGTCAGCATAGACACCGTTTATCGATGGCCATGCGAATGAAATAAAGAATGAGGCCAGAAAAACAATTAGAATCAATACGATAGGATCTTGGAAAAAGGCGATTGGGATGAGACAAAGCGAACCCAAGAGAAATGCGAGAAAAGCGGTTCGTTTTTTACCGTAACGCGCCGTCAACGATCCGACGCCCCAGCCGACGATAAGCGGGGGGAACGTGAAAGCGGCCATAAAGAAGCCGGCGAATTGATGATACTTTGAAAAACTCTCCGCCAAAAGTGGCCCGACGGTCCAGAAAAAAGAATCAATAATATTGAGCAAACAAGTTAGAGCCAAAACGGGCGCGATGACCAGTCCGATCCGATGCCATAAACTTAATTCCAGTAAAAAGTTCCTCGGATGAAGTCTCTCAGCGATCGCCAGATCCACCTCCCGCTCTTTTCTGGCGAATATCGAGAAGACGGCGAAAAAAATTATCGAAATCAAGAGGAATGCCCAAGCTAGAGCAAACGGTTTCCAGCCGACGACAGTCCCGATGACCAGACCGGCCAGAATCGGAGCCAAGAAATAGCCGAATGCCTGGAAAACCTGTATCAAGCCAAAACTGGAGGAATGCTCTCCCTTCTCGATGTGTCTGCCCACAAATTCGAGATTGGCGATATTGTGAAGATCGTAATACACGCCCCAGAGCACCATCGTCAGTAAGAAAATTGAAACTGTCTGCGCTTGCCAAAGGAGCAAGGGATAAATGAGACAGACAGCGAACATGATTAATAAAATTCGACGATGTCTGGCGTGCTTGAAAAGCCAGCACATAATCAGATCGAAGACCGCCCCGGCGACCGAAGAAAAACCGATAATTAGGCCCATGACCGTTCTGGAAATGCCTCTCTCAGTGATAATTAGCGGGGCCACATAAGTAACAATGCCGTCAAAAACGGCCCAAAACATAATTATCATTACCATCAGATAAAGTATGCGGTGTTTGGAGCCGTATTGCTGGACATGATTTATCAGATGCTTGAAAGTAGACATGAGTGTAGCTTATTGCTTATTATGATTATATCATTTTCATAAAATGGCGGCTTTTCAATTCTTTCTCTAAAATATTATTGACATAGGCAGTCATGATTGTTTCCGCTTCGTTCTCAATCTTCTGATCCAGTTTGAGCCGGTAGATTGAATCAAGACTATTCTTTTCGATAAAACGGAAAAACTTTATTGCCCCGTCGGAAATTTCCTTACCATGATGAAATTTATTCTGGCATTCGAGGCAGATCACTCCGCCCTCGACCGGATCCCAAAAATTATCGTCGATCGTGATGCTCTCCTTGCAATGGACACATTCATAAAGCTCGGGCTTGAAACCGGCCGCTTCGACAATCTTTAGCTCAAAGGAGCGCAGCATTATCTCCCGTGAATTATTTTCCAACGCCTTCAGGGCTTCCTGCAACAAAACAAAGATTTTCGGAGCAGGTTGGTTTTCTTCGACAAACTTATCAACAATCTCGCCTAGAAAAAAGGCTCTGGCTGTCTTTTTCAAATCCGAGTGAATGTTGGGAAAATCATTCAGAATCATAGCGCCGGTGGCGGTAAAAAACGTTCTCCCCTCGTGAAACTGAAGTTCGTCCAGCATAAACGGCTCTAGAGACCCGGCCAGATGGGATTTGATTTTTCTAATCCCTTTTGCAATGACTTTGACCTTGCCAAACCGTTCCGTCATCACCGTCAAAATCTTATCGGCCTCGCCGAAATTGATACTGGAAAGGACAATACCAGATGTTTTATAACTAGCCATTTGAAATATTCAACAATCAACTACCAATATTCATTCAACGCTCAAGTCTCAATAACCAATTGGAAATTGAAAATTGCAAATTGAATGGATGTTGAAGATTGGATATTGATAATTAATTTTGCCTTTCTTGCAAAATTTTCTCCGCTTGTCTCTGCTGTTCCGGCGTATTTATCCCCTGCGCCTCGGAAACCTCCGAAACCGGAATGCAAACGACCTTTTTGCCCTGTTCTGCCGCGATTTTGATCATATCGGTCAGATAATATTCACCCTGAGCATTATTGGTTTTCAACTTTTCACAATTGCTCCAAAACCAGTCAGCGTCGAAAATATAAAAACCGGTGTTTGATTCTTGGATCTCTAACTGCTCCGGATTACAATCTTTTTGTTCGACAATGTCCACGACATGACCATTGCCATCTTTTATTATCCGGCCAAAAGCCCAGAATTTGGGATCATCGAAAACGACGGAGAGCATCGCAATGGTCGGCTTTTCCGTCTCGTAAAGTTTGATTAATTTCTGGACAGTCTCTGGCTTATATAGAGGATTGTCGCCGTAAAAGACGATAACATTTTCCGCTTTGCCTTCCAAAACCAAGCGGGCGGAAGCGGTGGCGTGACCGGTGCCAAGCTGTTGCTCTTGAACGGCATACTCAACCGTGTCTTTAAAATAATCTTCAACTAATTCCTTTTTATAGCCAACTACGAGCACTACTTTTTCGATACCGGCATCGCGGATCAATTTTACCGACCAATCGATAATCGGTTTGCTGTTAATTTCAAACATTACTTTCGGAATCGGCGAAGCCGAGCCCTCATTCATACGGGTACCCTTACCAGCTGCCAAAATCACCGCCGCATATTTTTCTCCGCCAGAGGCGGATTTCGCTTCGCTCAACATAATTTTTCCTTATTGTGTCATTTCGACCGAATGAAATGAGCGGAGAAATCTTTCGCAACGAAACAAGATCTCTCCACCCCCTACGGGGAGTCGAGATGACAACATTAATACTAATAATTAATAACTGATTGCGGATAACTATTTTAACGTTTGAAGTATAGCAAAAAAAATAGAGCCGGCAAAGCCACTCTTCATAATTGATAATTGTCTCCCAAAGGGAGATCCCCTTTGGGGGAAAAATTAATTGTTGATTGGGTTGGGGCCCCGAGCGTTTCCTCAAAACGTTTTATCGGGGCCACCCGGAAAATGCTATAAAACTAGCGGTGGGAATCGGCGGGAATGTATTCCCACAGTCCTTTGTCAAGCTGGACGGAAACAACATGGCCGTTTCTCGAGAAGACAACCATATTGCCGCCAGCGAGGAATTTTACCTTGGCATGCCGAGACAAGACGAGTTCGCGCTCTTTGTCGTCGTATAGGCCAAGAAACCGAAACGTCATTCTAACCGCCTGGCATGGCTCGGTTCGAAGCCTGACGATCCGGCAAAGCTGATGAGGCGATTCAACGAACATTAGCCGTCTCCCTTTCGGATTCTGTCTTTCGGCAAAGTGCAATCAGATACTCCGTGCCGTGGCTGGTGGCCAGATCGAGAAGCCGTTGAAGTTGATCGGCCTCAGTCGGATTAGTCTGGCGGAATTGCTTCACAAAGATCGGCCATAACTGCGGTTCGTCCCTGATAATTCGCAATGCCATCGTCCTGACACACTCTGGTATTGCCTTGACCATAGCGGAATCTGTTTCGCAAACCATCTCCCCCGTTCTCCCTTCTTGTCCATCTTGTGGATTATTGCTGGTCATCCGATAGCTATTGCCATCAAACTCCCACAGATAGACAGAGGGGATTTACCCTACTTCGGTCGCCTTGGCGACCTACGCAGGGTTGTTTTTCTCCCGAAAAACAAAAATCTGGCCCTGCGGCCAGTGTTCTTATAACTTTATAAACTTTCTACTTTATGAACTTTATAACTTAAATAAGCTGGCCTTGGAGTCAGATGTAAAGAAATAAAACCAAAAATTGGCAACAGTAAAATCCGCCTTTGGAGGATAAAACCAGTTTGTAAGCGATAGGTTTCTCATAGAAGTTACTCTACCAAAAAATCATCGCATCTGTCAACAAATATTTTCATCTTACACTAAACAGAATGACGATAAAACGGCTAACGATTTCTTAGTAAACTAAAATCGCCCCGGTATAATCGGGACGATTTTATTTTTAGCTGATGAGCCCGGCAAGATGCAGTAGCCAGAGAAAAAGACCGAGCGGGACAATGAAAATTGCCCAGCCGAGCGACAATCCTACCGGCGAGCCCCACTCATCCCAGTGTGACCTTCGCCACAATGGGTATGGTTCTTCCAGCGTTTGCTTCATCACGGCTTGTTCCATGGCCTTGTTGTACTCTTTTTTGTCCATGATTCTCCAATGAAGTTAGACTGATAGACTATTCAATTCGACCCTTCGACAAGCTCAGGGCAAGCCAAAGTTTGAATAGTTGGGGCCCTTGATTTTTGAGATCGGACTCCTTTTGTTGTACCCCAAGGGCAGGACAGGAGTGTGTCAACCAATCAGATGAATAATATCTGATTGTTAGGTCGAAAACAATGTTAGCTATTTTTAATCTTTGGCGCGCCAGTTTATTTCGAAAGAAATGGAGTGCTTGCCGGGATTTTGCCATTTGGAAAATCTAAGCCAGAGAAATTGAAATTTATTCCCAGCAATTTTCCCGAAACCAAATCTGTTTAATGTAAGTTCGATATCTATGACCATTATTTTCTAAAAATTATAATGAAAAGATCTGATATTCACCATCCTTAACTATCACCATCTGTTCGTCAGTGATTGGTATGATTGGATAATTAACCTCTTTGGCCTTTGATTCCATCAAACCTCTCTGTTCCTCCGTGAAATGGGGGTAGGCAGCGAAATTCACCAGCCTTAATCCAGCCGTATCCTTTAGCTTCAAGAAATTGTCGTCTCCCCAGCCAAGCTCCCATCCCCAACCAGCCGATTCAACGTTCGGGCCAGCCAGAATAGAGCCAGCGCTAGAGCCGATGTAGATTTTATCACTATCTTTCAATTCTTTAATGACTTTAGTAAACCCGCTTTTGTTTGCTTTCTCAAGAAGATAGAAAGTATTACCGCCAGCGACAAGAGTAATATCGATCTCATTTAAAAACTCTCGCACTTCAGTTTCAGTTGTATCCTCTAAATCGAAATCTGTTATTTCAAAACCAAGTTCGATTAATTTCGCCCGATCTGCCTCTTGTCCCGGCCTTTCCTTTTTCAGATTTCCAGCCGTCGGAATAAAGGCCAGCTTCATTTCGCTTGGCTTTTTTGGCAACATTGTTGTGATCTTGTTCATCATTTTGCTTGCTTGGGATGTAAGAAAAAGTTTCATTTAATGCCCTCCTGTAGTTCTGCCATGTTTTTCTCCGCGATTTTTTTTGCAGTTTTTGTGTAATATTTGTTTCGCGTCCGATACTCGTAAACTTGTTCTGGCGTTGAATGATACGCTTTGACATCAGTATTAAATTGCTCCTTAAAAGTGTCAGACAGATTGTCTGCATCAATTAGCATCTGTTTCTCTTTGTCGTTTGGATCTTGAAACTTGTGAGATTGCACGATAGAAACAATGCGTTCGATATCTTTCTTTTCATAGTCAAGCTGGCGCAAAATTTCTTCGATGATTTCTTTGGCAAACACAATATGTTGCCTTTGGGCCTCACGCTTCTTCTCTAAATCAGAATTTGTCTGCAATTCCGGCACGACTTTAGACCAGCCGACATCGTGCAAAATTGCTGCTGGGATCAGGATGCTCGCGTCACCACCCTCGCCCGCAATGATCATCTCCATCGACTTAACTACATACTTTGTATGAAGAATAAAGTCCTTCATCGTGCCTTTTTCTAGATATGGCGCAGCCAAATCCCAAATTTTTTGAAATTCAATTTTCATACTCAAATCCTATCCCCAATCCCCTCTTAATTCAATACTTAGACACCACAAACTAAAGTTTGGACTACGAGGGATTGTAGTTCAAGCTTCAGCTTGAGAAAACACGCTAAAGCGTGGGCTACCAAATTCGTAGATCAAGCTTCAGCTTGTTCTTAACCTCACCCATTCGACTCCGCTCAGGGCAGGCTCTGCCCTCTCCTTCGCAAGGAGAGGGATCATTTACTTCACAGTTACGCCAACGGCTGATGAGACAGCGGAGTTACCGGCCGCGTCGTAGACCTTGGCGCTAAGCGAATAAGTTTTGCGGGAGCCGCCGGTATTCCAAGAGCAGGTGTAGGGCGTAGCCGTATCGGTGCATACTAGACTACCGCTGGCATAGAACTCGACTTTGGTAAGATTTTCACCCGTCGCGGCGGCAGTGATCGTCACTTTGACGCGGCGGCTAAATGCCGAGCCGCTCAAAGGGCTAGTGATATTGGCAGTCGGCAATACTACAGAGCGTGTATTACTGACTGTAATATTGACCGGCGAGGAAACGCCGATGTTGCCGGCCGCGTCGTAGGCCTTGACGAGCAGAATGTACGGGCCATCAATCAGGCCGCTCGTATCCCAATTGAAATTATAGGGCAAAGTAGTATCGGTCGCGATAAGATTGGAGTTTTGATAAAATTCGACTTTGGTAACACCCTTATTGTCCAAAGCAGTAGCCGCGATATTCGTCGTGCCGGCAACAATCTCATCATTGGCCGGCGAACTGATAACTACTGTTGGCGCAATCGCGTCCACTGGCGCCGTAATCCGGATATTGCTGATAAGACCGGACAGCGCATTCCAGTTATTGCTTCCGGTCGTAAATCCCGGCAAGGTATACCAAGCGTCATAATTGCCCGACCAGCCCATATTGAAATGATACAGATCGGAAAGCCCGTCCGTACCCCAGCCATCCGCTACCACCGCGTGACCAACGCCCTTAATTGTATCAGCGATTCCCAGAGGAACGGGGTGCCCGCCGTTTAATTCATTTTTTAGCACCGTCGACCAATCGGCGGCCGAGCCGAGTGTAAATTGGGCCGAACCGTAGCCAAAAAAATTAGTCAGAGTCGTTGCAGCTTTTGACATAGTAGCAACGGTTTGGTAAGGAGCATAATTTGATCCCAGACCGGCGCCGACGTCGGCCAAAAGACGGCCTGTCGATTGCGTTTGGATAAGCGGCGAAGCGCTGGTCAGCTGCAACGGCATATTGTCATAATCATAAGTAGAATCGACGCTGGCGCTCTGATAAAGGCTGTTTACATAAACATAGTTGGTAAAGGCGGCATGACTCGGGTATCGGTAATAATTCATCACCTGCGCCGTGGCGGTCGCGACGCAGCCAGTCAGATAATTATTGGGCGTGTAATAGTTGTAAGCCGGGACACCGTTAATACTGCCTTGGTTCCAACGCGTAGCAATCATGGGGCTGACCACCGGCGTAACCGCGGCCAGAGAAGTTGTGCTAGTTGCGGTATCCGCGCTGGCGGCAGTGTTGGAGTCCGCTGCAATCTCTTTTTTTAGTTTGCCCCAGTGCTCGCTGACTGATTTTTTGTAAGCAGACGGGATTTTGTCCTGATTCTTGAGGCGGTCAGGGATATCTTGAGTCAAGAGTAATAATAAATGATTTTCGTCGTCAGACGTGTTGTCGAAGTCCGATTCGGTCGAAAAAGCCAAAACCGGCTCAATCTCTTCATAAGCCGGTACTATAATGTAACCCTGGGGTTCAAGATCGATAATGTGAGCGATGGTTTGGTTATTTTTGTTCTTGAGTTGACGGGAATTCTTGGTTTTCCATTCTTGGCCGCTGACGTCCCCTGTCATCGGCGCCGGATTCTTGCTTAGCCAGTTCTTGGCGACTGTAAGGGCAGTTTTATCGGAAACGGATTTGTAGTTCGTACTTGCCCCAGAAAAAAGTTTATCGCGGTTGAACCAAATCAGACCAGCTGCCAGAATCAGAATAATTACCACGCCGAGAATTGCTACAAGGCGTTTCTTGGTAAAAAGTTTAGAAATAAAATTCATTGTTCCCTCCCGTTAATATAATAAAGATGTTTATATTGTATCACTTTTGGCATCCGGGGCAGAAATGCGTTCCGCGGCCGCCAAGAGTGACGCGCTTGATCGTGCCGCCGCAACTATCCGGACAATCGGCGCCGGTGTGGCGGTAAACATTTGTATGCTTATTCATTTCACCCTGATTGCCAAAGGCATCAACATAAGTATCTTCGGACGAACCGCCAAATTTCAAACCCATCTCAAGCGCTTTGATAACTGAATCACGGGTTTTCTTCCATTCCGATAATTTAATTTCTCTGACAGGGCGGAGCGGGCTGATCTTGGCGTAAAATAAGGCCTCGTCAACATAAATGTTGCCCACTCCGGAGATAATTTCCTGATCGGTGATAAACTGCTTGATTTTGCGGTTTGGAATTTTCGAAGCGCGCCTCATCAGATATTCGGCTGTGAAATCTTTGGAAAAGGGTTCGGGACCGAGCTTGGCTAGTTCTGGTATTTTTGAGATGTCATCTCGAGCCATCCCGAACCCGCCGTTGGCGGTTGGTGAGGGAGGCGAGAGATCCTTTCGTCCATGAGATTTCTCACTGCCGTTCGAAATGACAGATAAATCATACATTTTCATATAACCAAACCGGCGAAGATCGTTAAAGAATAAAACCGATCCATCATCAAAATGCAAAATGGCTCGGGTGTAAGCATTTGGCAATTTTGCGACCCAATCCGGGCTGGGATGACCACCAGTCACGCGTTGCGTGACTGCCGTGAGCGTAGTCGAACGGCGTTTTTTTAATTCAAACGCTGTCACCCCCGGATCAGCTTCCCAGATCAATTGCCCTGTCATTTTTAGATGGACAAGCAATATTTTGTCATCTCGAGCAGAGTCGAGAGATCTTTTGTCGGAAGATTTCTCCATTTCAGTCGAAATGACATGGTGCAACAAATGAAATATCAAGATCTTCGCCTGTCTTTCGATTTTCGTGATCTGATAGCCTTCAATATCCTTCGGCTCCAATTGAACCACTTTGACGTCGCGTTTCTCAAAATCAGTTATTTTTTTGTTTAAAATAACTTTGCTAAGTCCCAATCTGATGGTTTCAACTTCTGGTAGTTCAGGCATACGAAATTGAATCTAAAATTTAAAATTATTATAAATACGACGCTGCTTGCCGGAAATTTCTGACCGACAAATTCTTGTATACTCGCCCGTTTCTAGCTGGATCGTCTCTGTCCTCGTCTCGACGATTCATTTGCAACGCCAATGCCTTGGGAAATTTTAGACTAACTTGATGAATGGTGTCCGAGCGGTCATCAATCAGTATGAATCTTTCAACTTTTTGGACAATATTTTCGAGATAATCCCACTTCTGGATCTCGGTATAGAGGACTTGATCAAAATATTTTTCCAGTTTTGAGTTCTCGACTTTTTTGTGCTGGAAATGGGTTTCACCCAAGGTTATTAATATTAATTCGTACTTTGATTTGTCTACCGATTGTAAAAACTGTTCTGTATCGTCATAAATATATCTTGGCACGTCACGAAATAGCTTCTCGATTCTAGCTTGAGTCAGTGAAAAATTAAAATAACGAACTTTTTTGAGTCTCTCGGTCATTCCAGTAATCGAATATTTATAATCGAGACATTCGGCCTGATAAGCGGTCATCAATTCATCCTTTGAGAATCCGGCTTTTCGAAAAACTTCCAGCGTCGCCTCCTTGAAGCCAGTGGTGTCGAACATAGTGCCGTCAAAATCAACAAACAGTTTTGTTTTCATGCCAAAATGATACCACAACAATCGCTTTTTTCGAATAGTAGCTTGCGGGTTCGTCATGTCATCTCGACCCCATTCGACGAGCTCAGGGTAAACTCCATGGAGAGATCTTTCTAGAGATTTCTCCGACCGTTTCACGGAGTCGAAATGACAGTCAGCGGTTATCTGTTAAGTATTTGACAAGTTATGCTTTATTGTATACATTAATAATACTAAGACGAGCGAGGTGAAAAGCGGGGAGACTCGCTTTTTAAATCATAAGTCATAACTTATAAGTCAAAATTCCAACTAATAAGTTTGAAGTTATAAATTATCGTTTTGACTTTTGAGTTTTAACTTTTAAGTTCAAACACGGAGTGTTTGCCATGGATTTGACCAACGAAGGCTACTGGAGAAAATTAATCAATCAGGGACTGATTAAATTTTTTATGCTGAAAGTTCTCTACAAGGACAAAGAGAGCTACGGCTATCGTATTGTCAAGAGAATCGAGGAGCTGTCCGAAGGCACTTGCCGACCGACAGAATCGACGATCTATCCCGCCCTAGAACAACTCAAGAAAGAGGGCTATGCTACCACTCGCCAGCTTTCCGCCGGCGCCAGAGTACGGATTATTTACTCCCTGACTGAAAAAGGCCGCTTCGCTTATCGCTCGGCCGCCAAATCATACGGAGAAATCATCCCCTTATTAAGAGATGCGATCTTGCTCTGAGTCTTGACAGGTTTGATATAATTATATAGTCTAATTAATCAATTTGAGGAGCGATATGACAGATCCAGGTGGATGTTGTGGTGGATGCAGTGGATGCGGCTGCTGCTAAGAAATAAAAAATACCCCGATTCTGCATCGGGGTATTTTTTATTTAAAATTATTCTGAACGAGCTAGTTGAGCTTCTTCCGCTGACGCCTCCGCTGATCTGAGACCCCCCTCATAACCACCTTCTTTTGCCAACTCCGCAATTCTATTAGAGATCACTGGATCATCCGCAAGATCTTTAAGATGGTCTGCCAGACTACCGGCTCCTAGTTCGCGTAACTTTGCAACTGCACCCCAAATGGCCCTGGAGTCAGCAGCCGTTCCCTCTTTAGCTCCCTCAATTACTGGCTGGTTCCCTTCTCCATCAATTGTCATTTTGCCTCCTAACTATATTTATACTCACCTTCATTTAACTCTCTCTCTCTCTCTGGGCTTGTCAATACTGCCCTTTCGTCCCCATCAACTCGAACTTTAAAGACCAAAAATAAACCCGATGCTGTATCCCCGCCTCCGGGGGGCACCGTCCTGCCCCAGCACCAGAGGCAAGCTCGGTGGAGACCGTTTCATTTCGGGTTGGAAATATAGTATGTTTAGATAGTGTCAGAGCCAATAATCACAGCAATCTTTATCCCATACTACAATACAATGTAGTATTATAGTATAATAATATTCAAGATGCGAAAAATTGGTAAAATGAACAACATTCAATTAAGAGGCCACCAATTCAAAATATTGGCGGGAGTTTTGGGAAAGGCAAAAAATGACAAGGAATTGATTGCTGTCTTAAATACGATCCTGACCGTCAGCGAGAAATCGGCCATCGCGCAAAGAACGGCAATTATAAAAAGAATACGCGAAGGGAAACCCTATTTTGAGATCGAAGCAAAATTTGGTGCCTCACCAAGTACTATCTCCAAAGCGATTGATCTGTATTTGAAAAATGGCGATAACAACAAAATCTTCGACGATGTTCTCGGCCGATATAACGAACCGAGGTTCACGTATCAAATAAGTTCAAAATATAAAGATAGAGCGGCCTCTGATATGGCAGTCGGCCTTCGCGGATTGCAAAGACTGGAGCGAACAAATTATAAGCGATCTAGGGAAAATTCGAATAAAAAATAAATACTCTAATAAAGCCCAAACATATTAATCGAATCTGAACAGACCGAACAATATAGTATCGCCCTCACCTTACTACAATACAACGTAGTATTGTAGTAGAGTAACCGGCAATAAAGCTTTATTGTGATGAAATTAAATAGGATCTAATTGCATATGATCTACTTGCACAAGAAACGACAAACTCTTTATGCTGGCGGCGTCCTATCCTTAAGGTACAAACTTTCTTGACTTCAGGGCAGGTCTCCCGGGACCTCGCTTGCCCCGCGTAGCCCTGCCTACCGGCAGGCAGGCTTGTGCAAAGTGGGATGGTTCAAGGCTGCCCCACACCGAACGGAGTTTATCCCGACGAATGTCGGGACTCTGGTGCTGGGGTATCATTCCCGGATACAAAAAAATAGTTTGCGTTGGCGACTTCCTACTCTCCCGGGAGCTCGCGCTCCAAGTACCATCGGCCTAGACTGGCTTAACTTCTCTGTTCGGAATGGGAAGAGGTGTACCCCAGTCAGTATAATCACCAACGCAAACTATTTTTACATGCACAAAGAATCACTAACTCTCACATGAGGTAAGATGATAATATATCTTACCTACATTTGAAAATTAACATGAGCTCGATTTTGAGCGCCAGCGAAACCCCGCACCGCCCGCTTTAGCGGTCTGGTGCGTGGGCAAGCCAACGACAAATATCTAAAACGCTCGAATTGGAACAAGTCCAAAAATTACTAGTCAAGTATTTCATTGCAATCGACCTATTAGTACTTCTCGGCTCAATCCCTCACGGGACTTATACCTGAAGCCTATCAACCTCGTAATCTTCGAGGGGTCTATAAGAAACCTAATCTTGTGGCTGGCTTCGCGCTTATATGCTTTCAGCACTTATCCAATAGGACGTAGCTACTCTGCAATGCACGAGGGTCGTGCAACAGATACACCAGTGGTCCACGCTCCCCGGTCCTCTCGTACTAGGGGAACACCCACTCAAGTTTCAACGCTCACAGCAGATTAGGACCGAACTGTCTCACGACGTTCTGAACCCAGCTCGCGTACCCTTTTAACTGGCGAACAGCCAGACCCTTGGGACCGTCTTCAGCCCCAGGATAGGATGAGCCGACATCGTACCTTTATCCATAATTACTTATGGTGCAGACTATATCTTTACCCTACTGTTGGACTTTAGGTTTGTAAAAACCATATCCTTTACTTTAAATGTAGGGATCGGCGTATTATTTAGCTCATTTACAAAAAGCTAAATCTCCTCTTTCGAGTCAGTCGTTACGGGGTCATAGTCAATTTTATAACGGAAACATGGCAATAGGTAAGGCGTGACAATTTTTCTGAACTTGTCGACGCTTTCCGTTCTTATTCGAATTCTAAAGTATTGCTTGTCGCGATTTAGGCTTGATTTAATTTCCAAGTCCCTATCTAAAATACTTACCAACAACTTTTATTCATTAAGACTAAATTGTTGAGTATTTAGATAAAATGTATTACGGCTCTTCGACCCATCATCCATAAACCAAATTGATAAAATCAAATCTGTCAGGATCAAACTGGGTGAAATCACCTTTCTACCGCCTGAATAATATTCATAATAATATTCTGTAAAAAGCGGAAGGCTCTGAGTCGTAAAGCGATAAGCTATACGTTTGCCATTGCCATGGCGAGATTTAGGCGGAGTTTTCACAAGTTGCTCGAAATGTTGCCATTTCCAATCAACATATTCTCTGAATTGAAAGGAATGGTTGACTTCGAACAATGCATTAGTTCGGGTACCTTGCTTGCGCAGTGTACCGTCACCTAATAAACTTCCCACTAGAATCTCTTTCTGAATTGACGTTAGACTTCCCACGGTATCGCCCTTGTTTATTTTCTCTATTCATTGTACCGAACAAAGTGCGAACAAACAATAGGGGTTCACCGTTATAAGCCGAATTTTTGCCCTGAACCAAAACAAGTTCGGTTCAGGTTTTTGGTACAGAATTACTTCTGTAGCACCCCAATGTGTTAAGGTGCCAAACCGCATCGTCTATGTGGTCTATTGGATGCGATCAGCCTGTTATCCCCGGGGTAACTTTTATCCGTTGAGCGATATATCTATCACGAGATAATATCGGATCATTAAATCCCGCTTTCGCGTCTGTTCGACTTGTAGGTCTCACAGTTAAGCGTGCTTATGCTTTTATACGTCG
>Ga0247841_10006538_pt1 | contig 17904 bp, 19 predicted proteins | sample LaCruzMarch2015__2_FD_192410 | JGI IMG/M metagenome (GOLD analysis project Ga0247841, IMG submission 192410) | Freshwater microbial communities from meromictic Lake La Cruz, Castile-La Mancha, Spain - LaCruzMarch2015_18m | ecosystem: Environmental > Aquatic > Freshwater > Lake | place: Spain... | reverse complement strand
GAAATTTAGATTCTAAGCCAGAGGAACTGAAAAAATTTTCTGTTGGCGGAAAATGTGAAACTTGTTTGGTTAGAGATTTGTGCGGAGGAAGATGTTTGTATTGGAGAAACGCAGAGTTATGGCCGAAAGAAGGCGATGACATGATTTGCGAGAGCGTGAAACATTTAATCAACGAAGTTGGAAACAGAATTCCTGAAATAAATTCCATGATAGAGAAAAAAATAATTTCTAAAAGCGATTTTGATTATGAAAAATATTTCGGGCCCGAGATAATTCCTTAAAGTTTATTTTTTGTAAAAGTGTGATTATTTTATTCTTAAATCTTTCGGATTATATGTCATTTCATAATAATAACAATCCACAAGATTTAAATATACATAACTTATACATAAAATATGCTAAAATTTGCGAAACATGGAGAAAGAAGAGCGAGGGGTGAATGCGAATGGAAAGTTCATCATAACGAAAAAAATAGCGAAGCATGGTTCTCAATCGATAATTGTTATTCCAAAAATTCTTGAAGCTGGACTTAAACCGGGAACAATTGTACAACTAACTATTGACATTATTGACGGAGGTAAGGAATAATGGCGCTGACACAGTCGATTTCTATTCCGCGAGAAAGATCTTTAGTAATGGATGAAGAAAAAGCGAGACAACTTGCCGAAGATGAACTTGGAGATAAATACCGAAACTTTCAGTTGATTGGAAGAGGCGCGCAAGCTTATGTTTTCAAAGCGGAGTGGGGTCCGGGAAAATGGTTAAGAGCAGTAAGAGTTGAAAAATCTGAACCTTCGACGGAAAGAGCAAGACATCTTAGAGAAAAAGGTTGCGGAGCGGAAAAATTGATAAGAACAATCGGAGCGCTTCCGAAACCGGAAGAACATAATATCGTCGGCCTACTTGATTATAGAACTTCTGGAGATGAAGATATTTCAGTTCATCCTTTCATTCCTGGAGAAACTTTGGAAGAAATTATTCGAGGGGGGCCGCTCAATCCTCAAACAATAAAAAGAATTTTCGACGGAGTTCTCAATGCAGAATCATATGGAATTCAGAATGGTGTATTACATAGAGATCCAAATCCCGCAAATATTATTGTTCATTCAGAGACAGGGGAGGGTTGGTTAATTGATTATGCGAACGCAAAAATTGTTGGCGATAGACCTTCATTGAGTTTTCCGACGGCGAGTTTCGCGGGAAAAGGCGTAATTATGGATCCGTTGCTAATTCCAAAACTCTCCGGGGTGCATAAAAAATATGAACAGGATTCTGAAGCATACGCACTCGGAATTGGTTTAGCCCTCGCATCTTCGGGCGGCGAATCTCCAATATATTTAGACTCAAGCAAACTATCTCTTAGAGATGGACTAACTGGCGAGCTGTTGCAAACTCCGACGGGAAAAATCGATAGTGAAAAATATAATCAGGCGATTGCTCGATTCATAGGAAGACTTCCGACGGAAAACAGAAAAGCATTTGGTAACATGATTCAAAAATCTCTTAGTCTAGAAGAAAGGTCAGCTTCCCCGATTGAAGATTTTCAAAAAGAGTTAGCTGGAGTTTGTAAACCACCAATGTATAAACGAAGAGGTTTTATAATTAGCGCGGCAGCTGCACTTGCAGGAGTTTCTTTATTCGGAACTGGAGTCGCAGTTCACTCGAATAGTAAAAGTCTTGAAAAGAAATTGACCGATGCAGAAAAATATCAGGTTTACTCGCAATGGGATGGAGCAAGTTTAGAGATTTCAAATAATCTTTTCACTTTCGATACATATTCTACAAATGAAATAAAACTCAGGTCCCGTGGACGCATTCTTTTTACGAATCCCGGAGCTGAAATTTGGATAGACTATAGAGGTTCACAACTTCCTAGTCCAAAAAAAGGAATGACTTTGCCCTGGATGGGCGGAAGAGTTTATCTAGAGGGATATTCTGAAAATATAGGTGCATCAAAAGAAATTGTCTTTTCATTTTTTCCTATGCCTCTTGATGGAACAAGGGCTTATGATGAATATGGTGCAAGTTTTCCGTCTTCAAAAGTTATAATCCCAAAAAATCTTCGAGAGGGAGTGTACACGCTCACAGCAGAAGTTTATGCTCCCACCAATGGAAGCGAATACGAAAAGAAATTAATTGATAGGCTAAAATTTACAAAACAAGACACCGTACTCTCTAGAAAAAGAACTACGCTTATCGTTGGAAATCCAAAAAATAAAGTATGTTTAAATTATATAAAACTGATTGGATATGATAATTATCTTAGCATGCAAGAGATAAGTAAAACTGAAACTCTTTCAGGTGCTGAACCGAGAGCAGACATGGACTATGTTATTTCCTTGCCTGAGGAAAATTTTAGTGATCGACTAGAAAGGCGTTCTGGGGGAGCATTTTCTCTTCCGAATGGAAGGGATACTTCTGTTAGAGTGCTGCAGATATTTACTCTTGATAAACCGACTTCAAGAGTAATAGGTTACACAGCGTTGCCCGTGCAAAGATATGTCGTGGGTGATAGCTATTGGTGGGGCTGGGGAATACCTGGACGAGAGTTCGCAGATAAACTTCCTCAATATCGAAGAGAAACAATAAAAAAACTTGGTTTAGTTGAATGAAATCGTCATCAGAGGATTGTTCATCTTGATTAAAATCTCGTTTAGGTCGTATAATTGAAAGTCAGTATTGTTCTTGTTTTTTATTTCTTTTTTTATCGACTCATATCTTTTGGCAAATATCACAATATCTTCTTTGCTGAACTCAAAAAATAATTTTTCAAATAAAATAAAAGATTTATGAATTTCTTTAACTGTTTTTAGCTGCTCGGAGTTTATTTTTTCTTTTCCATCTAAATTTTTTGCGATTTTTTTCAGATTATCTCCAAGTTCTTCGAGAGAAGAAACGATTTCGGAAACCGGCAGAATTTTATTATCTTTGTAACCTTTTTTATTCAGAACTCTGAGACAGAAATGAACAAATTTGTTGACATTAAAATCCAGTTCTATGACTGGCTCGAAGTCCTGTTTCTTTTCAATTGCCTGAACTAATTCTTCAAACATCGACGACACAATAGAAAAAGTTCTTCTTATCAAGCTGTCAACATCTTGTTTTTCCAAACCAGTTATGTCTTTAATGATTAAACTATTCTGGGTTTGTTTTATAATTTCAAATCCGATGAGCTCGTGAATAATTCGGTTTGCAAAATCTTTTACTTCTTCACGTTTTGAAAATTTTATTTCAAGCTCGTCGATTCCTTTGACATAGTATGAAATGATTATTCTGTTTACTAATGGAGACAAACTGGAAATGTCTATCGAAGCATTATTTTTTTCTGAAGAAATATTGTCGCTGCTGATCACTAATTCGTGGCCCTGTTCCGTTAAATCAACTTCGCTTCCTTTTTCTAATTTATTTTCTTTAATCCACTTGCTTGGCAAGCTAATCATCATAGTTGCCGTTCCCTGTTTTACGAGTTTTCTTTTCATGGAAATTCTTATTTTTCTTTATATTTAAACTTTTCTAAAGTATATATAGATTTATATCAAGGTATATAGTTTAATAATAATGTTTAAGTAGGGAGTTTCAGTGCTATTTATACACTCTAAAGTTACGACACAAGAGTGAAAATACAAAATGACAAACCAAAATCATTCAAGAAGAGAATTCCTGAAGTTAGGTGCTGCTGCACTCGGCGGACTTGCACTTGCTTCTTGTACTCCACTTAGAAATATCTCTGGACAGTTTCCAAAGCGTGTTATTCCTGAAACAACTTGGGCTGGACTCACACGTGATCAGTTGAGAGCGAGCCATCTGGAAGATGTTGCAGACAAGTTATACTGTGCGGTTGGAAGAGCGGAATCAATTGTTGATGGAAATACAATTTACACTACTGTTTCAGATTATGAAAAAGTTGCAAAAGCAAACGGAATTGTTAAAGTTGCTTTTGAAAGACCTCTTGCTGGACACAGGTTCACGTTAGAATTTCCCGACGGCAGAAAGGAAGAATATTTCCAAGATGTTGACGGCAGTGTAGACTTCGGTAAATTTGGAGTTGTTAGCACAATGAAAGGAGCTTCAGAGGTCAGAAAAGATATGAAAAAACTTTTTGGACAAGAGGTAAAATTCAATTTATCTCCATCAAAATATAACAATGAGGGAATTGATTACGGTAGATTTAGTGTTGCTAATCTTAGAAGGGGAATTTATATGCCGGGGTTAGGAATGCCAAAAAGATTATCTGAAATCGTTGCTGGCACAGGGATAGGTAATGATGCCAGATATATTGCGATGGTAAAACCGCGAAACGGAAAAACTTTCGTTCTATTTGCTACGATTGAAGAAGCAACATTTGGAAAACATGCTGGACTTTATATTGAGCATCGAGATGTAGTTACCGACGTTGGTTCAGATGATGATTTACATTTGCTTGGAAAATATATTGCTACGATTGCAGGAATCTCCAGCGACGCTTCAAAGTTCACGGGCTCGGCAGTTGCTATTGATGAGGATTCTCAAAGTATTGAGAATAGAATACATCCTCCAACGGTAAGAGGAAAGTAATTCTTTAAATATTGGAGAAAGAAAATGGCAAAAGTTTTTTTGTTGGATTTGCAAAAAGATAGATGGAAAACTTCTTTTTATTACGGAGAGAATCGGCTTGATCCAATCTATCTTGGCTATCTCGGAGCTTACTTGCAAAATCAAGGACATGAAGTTGAGATCTTTCAGCAAAGAGGTGAGAGCACCGATGAAGTTGTCTCAAGAGTATGCGGTTTTTCTCCAGACTTAGTCGGTTTTTCTGCATTCACTTTTAATTTTAATGCTTCTAAAAATTTCGCAAGAGAATTAAAAAAATTAAATCCAAAAATAAAAACGGTATTTGGTGGCTATCATCCTTCTGCTCTGCCAATGGATTGCCTTGAAGAAGAGGGAATAGATTTTGTCGCCGTTGGAGAGGGAGAAGAGACATTAGTTGCGTTAGCAGCCTCTTTCAATTCAGAAAAAAAGAAAGATTTTCAAAATATTTTAAGTTTAGGATTCAAAGAAGATGGTAAGCCGATATTAAATCCTCGACGGCCAAGAATAAAAGATTTAGATTCCCTTCCTTTTCCGTTAAGATACGGTTTGGAAGATTGTAAAATGGGAAATCCGATGTTGCCAATACCTCAAGAACAAAAATCTTTTGCCCAAATAACCTATTCAAGAGGATGTTATCATCAATGCACTTTTTGTGCCTCGCCTTTAATTTGGCAAAGACAGGTGTTTCATAGAAGTCCTAAAAATCTCGTCGACGAAATTGAATTTCTTCAGAATAGATATGGAACTAATGCATTGTTTTTTACGGACCTAACCTTTAATGCGGATGAAAGAAAAGCAGAAGAGTTGTGTGATGAGATTCAGAGAAGGAAGATAAAAATAAATTGGTCTGCTGCTTGCCGAGTTACAGATAATTTGACTTTACTTCGTAAAATGCGAGAGTCTGGCTGCATAAGAATTGCTCTGGGCGTAGAATCTTTAGATGATAATGTGACTCAATCATTAGATAAAGGAATAAATGCTCAAGACGTCTACGATTGTTTCGAAGCAGCCAATCAACTAGGAATGATCGCTCGCGCATATTTGATGATTGGTTATCCTGGAGAAAATGAAGAATCTATCCGAAGGACAAAACAAAGACTGAAAAATCTGGCTGCGGATAACCTCGGGATTGCAATACTAACGCCCTATCCTGGAACACCTCTTTATGAGCAGATGCTCTCTGACGGAATGATTGAAAACGCTGACTTAGACGATTATGATGCTGAACATCCAATCATTAAAACTTGCTTGACACCGCAACGATTAATCGAAGCAAGAGATGAAATTTTATCTGAGTATTATTCAAGTCCAGAATACAAAAAAAGAATTCAAGATAAGACCAGAAAATTCCCTGAGTTAAAACCTGCTTACGAATCTTTTAATAGAGATGTAGAAAAAAGTTTATCCGCAAGATAATATCAAAAATTAAACATCGTACTTGATGCTCTGCTTGATCTCTTCGCCGTTGAAAGTATTTTTAGAAACAAGATTTATAAACTCCAAAATGTTTTATCGTTTATGAAAAAAGAGTTGGTGATAGTTTTACTTTTGTCGTTTGCAATTATGTTTTGCGGAATTGGATTTGTTAATGCGGGAAGTCCCTGCAATCTTAAAGCAAAAATTGTTAATCAGGATCCTTATCCGGCCGTTCCGGGAGAATATGTTAAGGTTGTTTTTCAGCTCGACGGAGTTGCAAATGCGCAATGTGGTGACATTCAATTCAATCTTAACAGCAATTATCCTTTTTCTATAGAAGAGGGAGAGAAAAATCCTAAGATAATGAATTCTGGATGGTTTGTTCTCAACTATCAAAATTATGGACTTTTGCCGTATAAACTCAGGGTTGACGACGGAGCAATCGATGGAGAAAATTTAGTTTCGGCGGATATTTATGGAGAAAAAGACAGCGTTGGAGTAGTCAGATTATACCAAACTTTTAATATAACTGTTGAAGATACGCGGTCTGATTTTGAGTTGAGTGTTAATGATTATTCTTATGAGACGAAAAAATTAACGTTAAGTGTTTTGAATACCGGGGAGCATGATGCGGAAGCTTTCGCGATTGAGATTCCCGCGCAGGACGGCGTCGAGGTTATCGGTTCAAATAGAGTTGTTATAGGAACTGTCGCTTCAACGCAGGAAGAAATTGCGACTTTTGACGTTAATTTATCGAGAAGCGGTAATGTTAAGGTTGATATTTCTTACAATGATAAAAATAATATCAGAAGAAAAATGGAGAAGACGTTTTATTTTGACGAAAATTTATTCAAGAGAAAAATTGTTCCAAAAAGTTCTTGGAGCTGGACCAATACAATTATTTCGGTTATTTCAATTTCAGTTATTGTATTCTTTGTTTACAAATATTGGAAGAAAAAACGAGATAAAAAAAGTTTGAGACGATAAAGCGAAGTAATTTAAACCATTTCTGTTTTATTTTTTTATGAAAGATGCAAACATCGGTAAATTGGCTCGCGGTTGTGAACTTTGCAAAGAAGGAAAAAAATCCGTACTATTTGTAACCGGGATTTGTCCTCGAAAATGTGATTATTGTCCGTTATCGGATGAAAAAATGAACCGTGATGTTATTCATATTAATGAAGTTCATTTTTCTGAGGGCGATATTGATAAATTTTTGAATGAACTTGAGGAAAGTAATTCTAAAGGTATAGGAATAACTGGCGGAGATCCTTTGGCGAGAATTGACAGAACTTGTCTACTGATTAAAGAAGCAAAGAAAAAATTTGGAAAAAAATTCCATACGCATCTTTATACTTCACTCGATTTAATCGACGAGAAAATGATTGCTAAGTTGCAAGAGGTTGGTTTAGATGAACTGCGAATTCATCCGGATGTTTTTGACCAAAAATTATGGAGTAAATTGGATTTGATTTCTGGAAAGTTTAAAGAGGTGGGAATTGAAATTCCTGCGTTTCCTTCAAAGGAAAAGGAGATTATTGAACTGATTGATTATGCCAAGGATAAAGTTGATCTTTTTAATTTGAATGAGCTTGAATATGCGACGAAGTACGAGAAAGAATACGCGAAGAAAAATTGGAAAGTTTCTGAGGATTATTCGGTAAAAGGAAGCGAGAAAACAGCGTTAGAAATTTTGAAACTTGTCAAGAAAAAATTTCCAAAAGTAAGAATACATTATTGCAGCGCGGAATTTAAGGATAAAGTTCAGTTGAGCGAGCGCATAAAAGCGCGAGCGAAAAAAGCGGCGAAGAAATTTGATAAGATTACCTACGAGGGAATGCTGGTTCGCGGAGTTGTTTATTCTGAAGGATTTGTAAATGATAAAGATATTTTGAAAGTTAGTGATGAAGAAAGGAAGAAAATTATTCCAAAACTGAATAAGTTAGTTGAAAATTTGAGGAAAGAGTTTAAAGGAAAAGAGTTTATTTTGGATGAGAAAAAATTAAGGATAATTTTTGATGCTCGGATTGCTGAGAAAGTTGCTAAGAAATTTAATCTTGTTGGAATCGTTGAAGAATATCCGACGGCAGACCAAACGGAAGTTGATTTTATGAGGATAAATTGAAATAGAATATGGTCCCAAAAGATTTTTAAAAACATTAGATACATTATTCTATAGGTGTTGGTCGGGAATCGCCTTAGAATTCTGAAAAAATAAAAATGAAAGGCATATTGGTCCAAACAACATTGAACGAAAAAAAAGATTTAAGAGAAATAATAAGATCTGGAATAATTGGCACTAGTTCAAAAGCACTTGGTTCACAGCCGCCCTCATTCAAAGATAGACCCTTAGTTTTTTGCAGCTATGTTTGCCGAGGATATCCTGAAGTTTATGGCAACCGAGAAGGAATTATGTTTGAAACAGATTCTCAGATAGCATATGCTTGCCCGACGGATAGTTTTGAGCTTATGCGGAGCGGGAATTATCTTCCAGGACATGAACGATTTCTTTTTCCGTCGATAAAAGAAATGCTTAAAAGATATCCTACCTCTGAAGATTTTAAAAAAGATTTTCAGGAATATTTCAGAAAACTTAAACCTGAAGAAATCTATACGCCCGGTATTTTAATGCCCGAAAATCATGCTAGAGTTTTATATGAAGGCGACTATTGTCTTTCAACAGTACATCTTTGGAATCCTGGTTGCAATGAGGTTACTTTTGCTAAACCACTTAGAGTTAAAAATTGTAGAATGTTTAATTCAAAAGAAGAGTTGGCAGTTCTTTATCGAGAGTAAAATTTTATATATTAATTATAAGTTTGTTTTTATGATTATTTAACGAACTTTATATTGCTGAAGTTCTCTATTATGACAGTTGATAAAATTGTGGGCGAGTCTTACGCAACTGATAAGTGCTCGGCCGTCGGCGAGATCTTTTTCCGAGAGAATATATTTACCAATAACTGTTGATGGACTGTTCGAGTTCATCGCTTCTACTAAAAGCTTCCCGTTGCATAGTAATGTCTTGTAGACATCTGTTGGTTTGTTCATGTGATAGAAATCTCCGCGAGTTTATACTAAATAGTTATGTAGAGCTTCTTATTAAGGTTATGGGTGACTAGTTTTTGAATTAAATTTTAAAGAGTTCATTTAATTTATATTTTTCTAAATCTCTTCTCCGTTTCCCTGGATTACCTCTCCACGATAATTTCTCGCCCGATAGGAGGTTTCTTTACGGCGCGGCGAGTTTCCAGTAAGGGTACAATTTCCAGAAAACGTACCCTCCCCATCCGTCCTTACGGCTGCATCTGGAAGCATACGTCTAGAAACCTGTGAGTCTCCAGTAATTATTCCATTTCCAGGTATTGCTTCTCCAAAACAGTTTGTTGCCATCATATTAATTTCATTGTTAAGTTTAAAAACTTTTTGAAAAAATCCTCAACATTTTTAAACTTGATTTCTTTTTTTAATTTATGGTAAAAATAACTGTCGACGAAAAGAAGTGCATTGGTTGCGGAGCTTGCGAGGCTGCGTGCGGTGAAGTCTTTAAGCTTGAGGAAACAAAAGACGGCTATAAAGCAAAGGTTAAGGCGCAGAAGGACTTGCCTTGCGTTAAGGAAGCGGCTGATGCCTGTCCGGTTGATGCTATAAAGGTCTCTAAATAGATTTATTAATCATTTCTTGTTTTATTTTATATGAAATACTTTTTTATACTTGGGAAAAACGTTGAACTTTCAATCGCGGAGATAGTTTCTTATTTTGAGAAAGAAGAGATTAAAATTTCTAAGACCTACAATTTCAAAAATGGTTTTCTCGTCGACGTTTCTGGGGAATTGAAAACGAGCGAAGTGATAAAAAGATTGGGCGGGACGCTTGCAATCGGAATAATTTTGTTTGAAGGAAATCAGAAAGAACTTTTTGAGAAAATTGAAAAGGAAGAAATTTATTTTGAGAGTCCGATAAAATTCCGCTATTCTCTTTTGGATTTTTGCGAGAGTAGTTTTTCAGATAAGATTGAAGAAAGTTTGAAAATAAAATTCAAAAAGGAAGGATTGAAGGCTTATAAAAATCCGGCGAAGGGAATGATAAATATGCAGAATGGAGAGATTTTTTTGGGAAGTCCGTCGAAGTTGAAGCAGAATGATGTGAATTATTTTCTATTTAAAAATTCTGAAAAAAATTATTTTGGAATTTTAGAAAATATTTATGATTACAAAGAAACGGAGAAAAGGGATATGGAAAAGCCAGAGCGACGGGAAAGTCTTGCGATTTCTCCGAAACTTTCACAGATTTTGATAAATTTGTCACAGGTAAAGAAAGGCGAGACGCTTTTGGATTGTTTTTGCGGTGTGGGAGTTATTTTACAAGAAGCTTTGATTCAAGAAATAAATGTTGTCGGAATTGACTTGGATAAAGAGGCAATCGAAAGTGCGAAGAAAAATATCGCTTGGTTGAATTCTCAATATAAAGTAGGCGCGCAAATTGAATTGATAAATGGAAACTCGAGGAATGTAAATATAAAAAGAAAAGTTGATGCAATTGCGACCGAGCCGTCGCTCGGAATACTTATGAAAAGAGTTCCGAACAGGAAAGAGGCCGAAGTTTTTCTTAGAAATTTTGAGAGTTTAATGGTCGGAGTTTTAAATAATATGAATAAATGCTTGAAAAATGACGGGAAAATTGCGTTCACTGCGCCGTTAGTTTCAATCGGGCGCGAGAGAGTTGGTTGCAGAATTGAAAGCATTTGCGCGGCGACGGGATTAAAAATTTCTGAATTGAAAAACGTGGAAATAAAATTCCCGATAAAAGATTTCAGAAAAGACCAGATTGTCGGACGGGAATTTTTTGTGCTTGAGAGGAAATAATTCTTGAATAAATGGATATAAATATTTAAAAACGGAAAAGAACAAGGTTCAATATGGATTCGCAGGAGTTGGGTGAAGCAGTTGATTATGGGATTGGTCTGTCTCAGTTCATTTCTGGTTTAGATAGTGCCTCGGTGATTGTTGATTCAAGTTGTTATCCTTTAGAGACAAGAAGAGCAATAGCAAACCTTTATTTGAACCCTGCAAGGAGTGCAATCCCTGAATTAAGAAAGCAGTTCGAGGGAAAGTATTATGAATCTGAAAGGGTCGAGGAATTATTAAAGCAAATTGAAGAAAGGATAGCTTCTATAGAAAAAAGACTTGGGTAGAGTTATCGAGAAGAAAATAGGTAACTTATTCTATCTAAAAATTATATAAATTTTTATAAATGGTGATTTTCGATGATGAAAATGGGAATTGTATATGCGGAAACTTTGCCCGATGAATATGGCGCCTACGAAATTGTCTGGGGCGATATGTTAGAACAGAAGGGGAATTATTTGAGAATAAGAGAAGCTAGAATAGTAACTATTTCTCAAAACGGAAGTGGACCGGTTGCAAGTAAGGTGTTCGGTCCGGAAATGGAGCTTTGGTATCGAATAGACAGACTGAAACCAGAAAGTTTAGAAATTCATGCATAAGTTATGGCTTAGTGATTTGTCATAAAATTAACTATCAAAATCTTTATTAATCTGTTTTTTCTTGGTATTTAATGGAAGAGGAAGATGCTGGAGAATTTATACGCTGGTTTTCGGATATTGATAAGGATTCTGTGAAGGTTGCCGGCGGTAAGGGCGCGAATCTTGCGGAAATTTATAATTTGAAATTGCCGGTTCCGGCTGGTTTTGTAATAACGACGCAGGGATTTGATCATTTTCTTATGTATACGGAAATAGAACATAAGATAAAAGAAATTATTGACAGCGTCGATGTTGATGACACTTCGGACTTGGAAAAGAAATCAATTCAGATTCAGGAACTTATTGAAAAACAGGAAATGCCAAAAGATTTGAAGAATGTAATAATTGAATCGTATGGTTTGCTCGATGAGAATATGGGGATGTTAAGAGACAGCGCAAGCAAAGCGCCGGAAGCAATGAAAATTCTAAAAAGATCACTTGAACCTTCGTTCGTCGCTGTTAGAAGTTCTTCGACTGCGGAAGATTTGGGTGAGGCGAGTTTTGCGGGACAGCAGGAAAGTTATGTTAACATAAAAGGGAATGCAAATTTAATCGAAGCGGTAAAAAAAGTTTTCGCGAGTCTTTACACTGCGCGCGCGGTTTATTATAGAAAGAAAAAAGGTTTTGGTAAAGTTGATATTTCTATTGCGGTTATTGTTCAGAAGATGGTTGACTCGGATAAATCAGGAGTTATATTTTCTAAAAATCCAGTTGATTACAGCGACGATATAATTATTGAAGCTGTCTGGGGGCTTGGAGATGGAATTGTTTCTGGCTCGATAAAACCGGACAGATATGTTGTAGACAGAAATTTTGAAACAAAAAAATTAACGGTTACAGATAAAAAAGTTGCGTTCGTTAGAGATTCTGGCGGAGATTTTAAGACTGTTCAATTGACACCAAGTATGTCTTCGCGACAGGTTTTAGAAAATTCTGAAATTAAAAAACTTGCGCAGTTCGCTTTGAAATTGGAAGAACATTATGGAAAACCGCAGGATATTGAATTCGCGATTTCTGGTCATGAGATTTTTCTTTTGCAGACTCGGCCGATAACGACTTTGAAAAATAAAAAATATAGAGATAAATCAAAAATTGAGGGAAAACAAATTCTTATCGGTTTGGCGGCGTCACCGGGAATTTCTTCTGGAACTGTAAAAATTGTTAGAAGTATAAATGATTTGTCTAAAATAAGCAAGGGAGATGTACTTGTTACAGAGATGACGAATCCAGATATGGTTGTTGCAATGCAGAGAGCGAACGCTATTGTTACCGATGAGGGCGGAATGACTGCACACGCGGCGATAATTTCTCGTGAACTGGGAATTCCTTGCGTCGTTGGAACTGAAACCGCGACGAAAACTTTGGAAGACGGACAGGAAATTACTGTTGATGGATTTGAGGGAAAAGTTTATGAGGGAAAAATTGGAGAAAATGTTTCTAAAGAAGTTTTGCCGGTTGTTCATACGAAAACGAAAATAAAAGTTATTGTTGATATTCCAAATTCTGCGGAGCGGGCGGCGAAGACTGGAATCAAATCGATTGGACTGACGAGACTTGAAGGAATTATTGCATCATCAAATAAACATCCTTTGTGGTATTTAAAAAATTCTAAACTAAAAGAATATGAAAATTTATTATTTGATGGACTGGATAAAATTTCAAAACATTTTGATGAGATTTGGGTTAGGACTTCGGATTTGAGGACTGATGAATTTTCCAGCTTGGAAGGTTCGCCGAAAAAAGAAGAAAATCCCATGCTTGGTTTTCACGGAGTTAGGTTCAGTTTGAAATATCCTGAAATTTTTAAGGCAGAGTTAAATGCGATAAAAAGAATTTCGGAAAAAGGAAAGGAAGTTGGAATAATGGTTCCGCAGGTGATTTACGTCGAGGAAGTTAAAAAAGTTAAAGAAATTTTAAGTGAGATGAAATTTTTGGAAGCTAAAGTTGGAATTATGGTTGAAACGCCGGCGGCTGTTATAAAAATAAAAGAAATCTGTGATGAGGGAATTGATTTCGCATCGATTGGAACGAACGATTTGACACAATATACTTTTGCGATTGACCGAGGAAATGAGGAAGTTCAATATTTATATGATGATTTGAATCCGGCGATTTTATCACAGATAAGAAAAGTGATAAAAGTTTGCGAGAGTTATAATGTCGAGAGCAGTATTTGTGGGCAGGCCGGAAGCAAAAAAGAAATGGTTGAATTTTTAGTTAATGAAGGAATAAAAAGTATTTCTGTGAACGCGGATATGGCGCATGAAATTTCTTTGCTCGTTCAGGAAATGGAAGGAAATAAAAAATCTGAGGGAAAAAGTTCTGATGATGGGGAATCAAGAAAATCTGAAAAGAAAAATTCCGAAGATGAAATGGGGAAAAGAGAAACTAAAGGATATTATAAACCGTCGACAAAAGAGGCTGATGATGACGGCGGAATTTTCAGTGATAAGCGCGGAGAATTTTTCTTTGGAATTCCTTTGGCCGAAAGCGAGGGACGGTACGAGAAAGAGATTGCAGAGAAAAACAAAGAAGAATCCTCTATGTTAGCAAAGTTTTTTGGGATTGAATAATTTTTAGAGCAATTCAATTATTCCGCCAGAAGAGAAGAAAGTTCCGGAAAAATTTCATTTTCTTTACCTTCTTGAGGAATTATTTTTTCAGTATAAAGACGTCCTTTAATATCCATTAACTTTTCAAACACTCGGCCAAATTTTTCATGAGGAACAATATATTTTCTGTACATATAGCTTGGAAATGCTCCGGGATCTGGACAGCTACTTAGATCAAAAACTCCCCAACCTTCTCTCGGATTCCACAGCAGATATAATTCGTCGTACATAATTTAGATTTATTTAAGTGCTTTATAAAAATTTATATTCAAAGATATTGGAAATTATTTATCCGTCGCCGAATAATTTTTTAGTTGTCTGCTAGTTTCATGAAAAAGTTCTAACTAAGTCAATATAAAATTATCATTTTTTAATTTTTTCAGGACTTTGTTGGGATTTATTTCTATTCCTTTTTTGTCGATTATTTTAAGCTCGACAATCTCTCTTTTGAAACTAACGCCACGCATTTTTAATATTTCAATGGCGGAGGTTCTCTTCCCCGAATCGTATATAACGTTATACAAAACAATAATTCCATCAGATAGGAAGGAAACTGCCTCTCCCTGCTCTTTAAATGTCGTTCCAACGTGGGATGGGGAGGAAACTTCCCTGATTAAAAAGTTGGTTATTTTGTTTCTTTCCAAATATCTAAATAACTGCTCCATGTAAATTCTGAATCGGGATTCTTCACCTGAAAATGCAGAGGCTATGCTCGTTAATGAATCAATAACTACAAAGTCCGGCTTGAAATCATCGGGGAAAAACATTGGTTCTACGTCGATTAATAATTCTTTTTTGGCCGCGCTTAACAAAGCCTCAATGCTTCTCGAAACGTCGATTGCATCGAACCTAGATATTCTTAGCAATCCCTTTTTTACATACTCTTTTGCTTTCCAGTTGAACCTTTCCATGTGTTCTATTAGTTGATCATCTGATTCTTCAAAGCTCATGTAAAGACCTTTTTTCCCCAGTTTGCATAATTCATTCATTGTTGCCAGACAAAAAACAGTTTTTCCACTTCCGGGACCGCCCTCCACTAAAACGGAAACTCCGTTCGGAATTCCCATCCCGTTTTCAAATAAAGCATCAAAACCTTTAATTCCTGTCCTCACAAATTTCTCTTTAAACTTAGGCTCATCTTTATTCTCTTTTATTTTTTTAACAAGGATTTCTTTTTTTAGATTTTTTATAACTTTCCGTATTTTCCTTTTTGAATTATTCTTTAATTCTGATTTTTCCTTTTGTTTGATATTTGACTTCAGATTAGTTTTATCCTCTTTCATAATCACTTTTTTTTCTGAGTTGTTTGAATGAAATAAATTTCCTATACCGTCGAAAAAACCATTTTTCTTCAGCTTGGATTTACTAATTTTCTTTGCACTTAAACTCATCTTCTTTTTAGAAATGCTACTGCTCTTCTCACTCTTTTTGTTTTGTCCAACCCTCTTTTTTTTAGCCATTTTGCTAAACTAATGTATGAATGGGGATTTTTAAGTCTTTCTAAATTGTGATTTTGCATAATTAAAGCCACCCGACTCTTTAAGAATTTTTTATCATAGGGATAGAATTTATGTCGGTAATTTAAATTTTAAGACCCTCTTATTCGCATTTTTCCGTCGGAGAGTTATGAAAATTATTAATGGGGAGATTAAATTATTTATTACGATAGACAAAAATAAATTCAAAAGATGACTATAAGTTTACAATATCCTAAATTGTTTTTTAAGAATTAAAAAATTCAAAATAGTAAGCCTTTTAAAACACAAAAACCCATTATATCTATGGATAAAAGGATGCTTGTGCTTTATGTTATGACCGTCGTTTCCTTCATAGCGATTGTCTGCATAATTTTTGTTTCTGTTTCAAAAATTCCGAGCATATCGGATAAAAAATTTATGAGTCTGACGGGAAATGTTGTATTGAATTTTACGGATAATTTTAATGTTGGAGATCACGCCAGCGGAAAAATAGTTATAACAAGAGAGGAGTCAAACGCTTATGGGATTTTATCGTTAACAAAAGACGGCAAAACTTTGGCTATAAAAACTTTTAATCTGAAGGAACTTCCCAAAATTAAATTGGATTCCGGAGAATATTCTATAGAAATTTCTGACCTGATTGATTATACCTTCGAGGAAAAGGGAAATTATGAGCTTTTCTTTTCTGTTTTGGATTTGGATATAAACATAAAAAAAGAGTTGATTGTGAATTAAAAGTCACAAAAATTCTATAAAATGTTTAATAAGCGAGGGTTGTAGCCTAATGATAATTGAAAAGGTAAAAATGAAAAAAAGAGATATACTTCGTAGTGAGAATAAAAGAGAATGAAAAAAAGAAGTGAACTGATAAAGATTACGCCGATTTTGGTAATCGTATTTATCGCCGTGTTTCTCGGAATTATTTTTATGTCGTCGGTTTCCGCAGGCGGAATTTTCGGAAACAGCGTCGTAATTCCCGCTTCTCACGCGGAGCATATCGATTCAAACGAAAATTTTATTTCTGATGTTTACAATTCGGTAATGGAAAAAGACAATAAATGGACGAAAGAAATTTCTCCGGGAGAAATTGTGAGAGTTACGTTTGAAAAAAATCTTGCGAACAAAAATGATATAACGGTTTACGCTAGAAAAACGAATGAATCTTCAACCATCGACGGGAAAAAAGTTCCCCACAATATTTATCTTATGAAAAAAAGAATTGATGAAATAAGGGGGATGTTGGGATGAAAGAATTTGACTACTATCTCTTTATTGATTACTCGGAGAATTTGATAGGTTATCTGATTATAGAGAAAGGTAGAATAAAAGAACTTTTGCCTAAGATTGCAAGGTTCAAACATTATCGTGAAGTGAAAGACAGAAAATTATATTTAAAAAATATAAGCAAAACAATGAAAAGAGAAAATATCAAAGATTGTATTTTTAGGTTAAAAATAAAGATGGTAATAAACAGCCCAGAAATTTATGCGGATATCGCCGTTTTTCTGAAAAATTATAATAACTGCATTGTTTTTATTTCGGTTGATGATAAGCAATATTCCAATTTTGAAAGGTTTGTTGAAGTTATAGATGGAAAAGATACTAAAGTTGTCAAAGAAAGTGAATTAAAAAGGGGAAGTTTTGAATATAAATTAAGCCTTGTTTTAGATAGCCTGCTAAATATAGAGAGGTTAAAATGTTAAGCGTAAAATTAAACGATAGGGTAAGAAGGTCCGTCTGTCCTAATAGCCGCATCATCGCAAAGCGAGCACGGGGTTCGTCAGGTCCTGTTTCCCTATACGATTATATTACTGTTTCGGAGTATATATATTTTTGGGTTGAAAGGAAGGTCAAATTTTAAAAATGAAAAGAGAGAGTAAAATAATTAATTTAGCCAACAAAAATAGAAGAAACAAAGTATTTATGGTTTTAATTGGATTGATAGTTTTTACCGGGCTGGTTTTTTTAGTTTCAGCGTTGACAAATGCGGGGAATTTTGCAAAAAATGAAGAGCGGAGCGCTCTTCAGAATGAATTAAACAGTTTAACGTCAGAATTAAATACTCAAGGTTATTCGTGGCTTGTTGATTTTCCTGTAAATTATTCCATTGACTATTCCGATTATCCGAAATATAACGAGGACTCCAGAATAGAAATTTATAGGCAGAACAGCAATGAATTAATTTCTTCGATTGAAAATATTTCTTCCGAGGGATTTTATAAAACTTATCTGGGCGGGCTGAAAGACAAAAGTGAAAAGACATTTGATTTAAAAATTTTGA
>Ga0247841_10006536_pt1 | contig 17905 bp, 34 predicted proteins | sample LaCruzMarch2015__2_FD_192410 | JGI IMG/M metagenome (GOLD analysis project Ga0247841, IMG submission 192410) | Freshwater microbial communities from meromictic Lake La Cruz, Castile-La Mancha, Spain - LaCruzMarch2015_18m | ecosystem: Environmental > Aquatic > Freshwater > Lake | place: Spain... | reverse complement strand
TGGTCATCGAGCCAGGGATCAAACCTACCACGCCCAGGCCCGCCGGAGTCGCCCCCTTGCGATGCACGATCACCTCACGACCGTTGAGCCGCTCCTTCCAAGCGAAGTTGTGATGGTTATCGAATCGGGAAATCTGCCTGGAACCCAACGCACGGCGAATCCGGTCGTGGATGATGTCGTGGTTCGCCTTGGCGAACGCTCCGCACATCTCCATCGCCAGCCAGTACTCCTGCCCGTTCTCCTCGTCCAGACCGAACCAGGCGAGATGCTTTGCCGTGTCCGGGAGACGCCGCTTGTCCATGGCGATCTTGGTATACTCCTTCGCCACTAGATTCCCGACGCCACGGGACCCCGAATGAGACAGCACCGCCAGCATCGGCTCCTTCAAGTTCGGGATCTCCACCACACCGAACTCGACGAAGTGATTCCCCGACCCCGAAGTCCCGAGTTGCATCTCGGCCGTGCGAACCAGATTCATCCTCTTCAAAAGCGGCAACTTGAACGCCTCATGCTGAAGAACATCGTGCGTCACCCACACGTTGATGTCCTGACCCACGCCAAAGACCGTGTTCTCCTGGAGTACGTTCACCAACTTGTCTTTCATCCCCTTGGCCAACCCGCCAGGGATGTCGAAGATAGTCATCTGCATTCGACAGCCAATGTCCACGCCAACGGCGTAGGGGATCACAGCGTTGTCCGTTGCCAGAACCCCACCAATCGGAAGACCATAGCCCTCGTGAGCGTCCGGCATACAGGCAGCCTGGATCGAAATCGGCAACTTGGCAGCCACGTGAATCTGTCTGATGGCCCCATGCTCAATCATGCCCTCGCCGAAGATCGTCACCGGACACCCCTTGGTCATCATCTCCGTCCCAGGGTCCTTGATTATCGCCATCTGACGATTCTTGACCATTTCCTGAGCGATGGGTGCCAGCAACTCATGCCGAACAAACAGATCCGGGTTCAACAGCATTTCCCGAAAGCAGACCTCGACCTGGGGCTTCCCCCAGCCCTTCTGAGACACGCCAAGCACCTTCAGCGCCGTCTTGAAGACCGGCCCCGGCTTCATGCCCCACTCCATCAAATCCTTGCCCGTGATCATAACGAACTCCCGAAATCCAAAGTCTCCGAATCGATCAGTCCCTCAATCAGAGATTCAGAGACCTTGATCTCAGTTAGACTCCCATCTTTGCCCCAGCCCTCTTTCCCGACGAACTGTCCATTGGAGATGTTCGCCATCTCCCTCTTAAACCACAGCCAGTGATCCATTCCCCGAACCTTGATCGCAATGTACTTCATCCTTGTACCTCCGGGAACACTCTCGCCACATAGGGGATGTTGATGAACGCTTCCAGATTCGCCCCCATCACCAATGATCCATGACCCCTCAGATTCAACCGAATCCCCGCCACACCGTGCGACGGCTCACCGATCCGCTCGACGATCTCGTTGTACTCTTCCATCGCCCCGCACGGGATGACTGCCTCAGTCATCGGTGCGCCTTCGACGTACACGTGCGAATGTAGCATGTAGTTGATGGCCGGGTACTTCCGATAGAGTGCCGTCTGAATCGGCGTATCCACGGACGGCTTGAACTCTCCACAATACCGCACAACCTTTTCGTCGTCCAGGTCGACCGCCACAAACCCTTCCTTGCCGATCATCCGCTTGTCCATGTTCCTTCTGGACACATAGACGACCTCTCCATCCCTGAAACTCGGGAATCCCTTCTCACAGCGGAAGGACACATTCCCGAGCATACGAGTGCATTCCTTGGCGTGAATCAGGTTGTGATAGGTATCTGCATAGTCACGCACCAGATTGAAGAATGCACTCTTCTCCGGGACTTCCAGTGCCGGTCCATCCTGGATGCTCTTCTGTCTGGTCATCGTACCAAGAAAGAGCATCCGCTTGACCACGACCGACGCCAGCATCGCCGGGTCCGTAATCCCGATGCAACCATAGGCATTCCCCAGAGGGTCATAGACTGACGCTGACACCATACCATCAGCCCCCTTGGAAAACTCCATCAGCAGATTCGACTTCAGGTGAAGAGCGTGGAACATCAGATCCATGAAACTGTACTTGGCATTGTCGTTCCGCTTCGACGTTACCAGAACGCACTTGGGATAGAGATTCTTGATCTCGCTTACCAGTTTCGGCTTGTCATTCGGACAGTCCACCATCCAGATCACATAATCCGGAGGCTTCGTAAACCGAGGTACTTCCCCATAGCGAAGGATTGGGTCCAAGTCCTTGAACGCTCCGCCGTTCAAATAGAAACAATCGATCTGTGGATTTATACCCATGATGAACGTGACGAAACGCTCGAAGAACCCGGAAGGCCGTCCTCCCGAGTCATCCCATCGTCCACCGAGTAACCACATCGTCTTCACGACTGAACCATCTTCCTCGCCTCATCCAGGAGTTCCTGGAGATCCTCGATGTTAGTCTTGACCGCACTCATGTTCGCCGAGTTTTCGGGTTCACACTGTTTCCGGAGATCTTCCAGTTCCGCCATATGATACCGAATCGTCCGCTCCAGGGATTCAATCACCTTCATGGTGAGATCCCGATACGACAGAATCTTCATCGCCATCATCGATGCGTTCATGGAGTCCCCTTGTTGATCTTCCGTTCGTACGATGTCTGAATCGCCCAGCAAACCAGAATGGGAACCGCCAGCAACACGGGTGCCGACCAGTATGGCGACCAGTTCCGATATCCCACGCCATACACCACCAGAACCGTCAGCGGTATCCCCACCAGCATCCCGAGACTCGCCGCCATCCCGGCAATCGCCTTCCGCCGTTCTCGTCTCATGAAGTTCAGAAAGTCTGTCATGGCGTTCATCTATTCCCCAGTCGCTTTTCCAGTTGTTTCTGGAGATCAGTTAAAATCCAGAGACGATACGACCTGGCAACCTGTGCTTTTTGGTCAATGGGTCTTTCATGATTCGATCCTCTTGGCGGTGTAGGTCAGAACTGCACAAACCGCTTCCTTGGAAAGACTTGGGTAACTGCGAATCAGAGCCTCGATGTCCCCGTTGTATCCCACCAGACACATAAGAATGTGTGAGACGGTCAGCCGAGTCCCAGAGACCCTGGGCTGTCCGCCACAAATTCCCTTTGTCCTGACGATCTTCATACCCCTACATTACCAGGAACCGGTCAGGATACGGAAGAAATCTCAACCTTCCTCCGTCCAGTAGTTGATCTCAACATCCCTCATCTCGTAGTGAGTTGGGTCCGGATCGATCTCGCTCTCGCAGACCCCCTGCAACGCCTTCTGCACCGTGATGTCCTTCTCGAAGAAGAGTGTCGCCTTCTCGATCTCGTCCGTCTCATGTCCGTACACGGCATCCGCATGGAAAAGTGTGAGCCACTTCTTCGACGGCTTGTGCCAGATCACCTTCGCAAAGACATTCTTACTGGTCATCTTGGACTCCATTCCCGAAACTCCACCGTAGGACTCAACGCCGAGTTGTCATCCTTCGTCCCGTGATACCCGCACTGCATCTTCTTGCCGGCCGTCAGGAACCACCCGTTCCCGATCAATCTCCGCCACAAGGATTCCTTCTTCGCCCTGACTTCGCCCTTGAAGAACGTCACGGACTGCTCCTGTCCCAGACAGACCACGCAAGTCGCAACCCATTTGCTTCCGTCCTTGATGCCGTTGACGTACCGATCTACCCTCTCAAAATGTCCTGGTCTCATCAAACCTCCCTATTTCCCTTCGGTTAATCCAGTATCCTGTCCGTGTCCCGCCTCCGATGTTCACCACGATCCCCAGAGCCTTCAACTCACGCAGAATCTTTACGATGCCATGAATCTTCCTGTCAACAATCGAACTGTCCAGCGCCACCTTTTTCATAACTTCTCCATGATCTCAATGACGTTATCATCGAACGGATGGTTACGATTCCCCATGTACTGGCAATCCCCGAAGAGTTCCATCAGATCCCACAGTTCCGTCGTCAACTCCTTGGTGTCTCCACGCCAGGACGAGATTGTGAACTTATATGGAGCCTTCTCCATCAACACTTTGATGCCGTACTCCGTGAGTTTTACCCGGCACATCGTGTTGATGTTCATCCTCTTTGGCTTCATTCTAGTTCTCCGACATGGTGGACGAGTCGATCAGCACCTTCATCTGATTCACATCCGAGAGTTTCGCCCAGAACCGACCGAATGCCTTGATCGCCTTCCCATTGAACACGATCTCACTCCCCTTGTGCAGATTGAAGGTGATCGAGGAGTATTCGCCCGCTCCCTTGCGGATATATACCCGATCCACCCCCAATTGAGATCCAGCCGGAATCGTGACTTCGTACTCCTTCATCTGATCGTCACCCCAACTCGGCGTGACCGCCTTCCCAATCTTCTTCAGGATCGCACAGTTCCGACTCTCGCTGAACAGGCGGAACGTCCAGTCCTCGGTCAACTGAAGGATCGTCCCGATGTCCGGGATGAGAAGCGACCGAGGCCCAATCCAGAGGGTCCTCCCAGCCTTGCGATCCGCTTCCTTCGATTTCTTCTCCAGCCGCTTGATCTCAGACTCCAGGTAACTCCGGACGAGATAGACGACCCTTCCGATGTATCCAGGCCCGTCCAACTTAGTCCCGTTGATCGTGACTCGGGACATGAACAGTGGGATACCGACCTCCCGTGCCGTGGGACCGAAGAACCCCTTGAGCCACGTGGTCCGGGTCAGATGCGGATACCCACGATTATCCGAGTCCCGGATCACGATGTCCACCGGGGGAGCCGTCATCACGACCTTCTTCAGATCGCAGTCCTTTGCCGCCTGCCGACCTTCCTCGACCGTCAGGTAGAATCGAATGCTGGAATCCGCCGGATGCGGCTTGCCGTACCTGTCCATATTGAGCATCGTCATTTCATACCTCCTGAAATTCTTTCTGAAACTTCTCATTGGAGACGACTCGTACGACCTCCCCCTCCGATTCCAGTATCCAATCTCCGAGTTTCAGAACAACACAATCATCACGACGGGAACTGAGGTAGACTGAATACCTCAAATTCACCGGGTAGCAATCATCCAGAGTACCCAGTCTTCCCGTCTCCGGCCATGGTTTTCCAGGCTCCTCGTCAAGAATCGGGACCACAACAGACCAAACATGCTCAAGAGGATGATCTCCACGCTTATTATACTGCGTTGCCTTGTAGATGATGTTGCCCCGAACATTCATACCATCACATTACCGTTTCCGGTCCCCAGTACGGTCACAATTTCACCACGCAATCCACCACGACCTTCACCCGCACGATCTCCAGGTCACTCAGTTTGACCCCCTCGATCCCGTGTGACAACCCCGTGTCACCCGCCACATTCCCCCTCAAAGACTTGATGCTTCTCCTGGGATAGAGCGTTGCCAGTTCCAGGTCTTTTGTCCAATGCCTCCGCCGTGGATCGTCTGGCTTCCAGCCTCCAACATACATCCCCTTGGATGGCAGCTTGAAGTACTCGCCCGTATCCTTCCGACGAAGCACAAAGAGAGATGTCTCAGGCTTTTGCATTTTCCGCTCTCATTTCCTCTACCCGCTTGAAGGCCCAGTCATTCCCCGGCACCGGCAGTAATCTCCCGCCAAAAGCCACATCCAATGGGGTTTCCCGCCTAGCCTCACGAATGAGAATCAGAAGTTCCTCTTCCGAAAGAACAATCGGCCGCTTCTCATTCATGGTCTTACCTCCATCGCTCCCAAACACTTCTGACAAATCTCTTCAGGCTTCACTTCTTGACCTCTTCCGAGTTGTTGAGCCAGGACCACAGCATCGGCAGAAACTCCGCCGCCGTCGCCCCGTCCCCAGGCAACCGATTGCCATCGGTATCGGTCCAGTACAGAACCATGCCGTGATCGAGCGAAACCTCCCACGATCTGATCTTGGCTGGCTGATCCAGACTACCCTGCTGGATACACGCCAACTCCAATGCCCGCAGGAGCATCTCCTGGCCTTCACCGTTCACATTGAACTGACGGTTGTCCATCATTCCTTCACCTTGCGCTTGTTCCACTTCTTCCGCACAACAACCGAAAGTCCCATATTCTGGATGTCCTTGAGAAGATCCTGCGCCTCGTTGGTAGTCGCCGGCCTGGACGCCGCAATGCTTCCCGAGTAGAAATCCACTCCGTGAACCACCTGCGGGATCATCCGACGATGAAGTGACCGACAAAACCCATTGCCGCCACCGACCACGATGGCTGGCAATAGGGCGAACACTTGACCTGTCCCCTGATGAACCCTGAAAATCACTGGCTGCTTTTTCATTGTATCTTCAATCCTTCGTGGAGTTTCTCCTGGAAACGCTTGACGATCTCTTCCTCGGTGATCTCGCCCTTCTTGATGGCCTCCTGAATCTCCCCCAGGGGAAGATCCTCGTCTCCCTTCCGGTCGTAATACAGGAAGTTCGTCACCAAGTCAGATACCGTTGCCAGAATGTCGTGATTCATTTTTCCCCAACCTCTTCCACTACCCCGTAGAACTTGAAACGACAGAGGGCGATGCGTTTCCCATACACCTTGCCCAGATAGTCCAACTGTTTCCGGATGGAATCCTGCCCAATCTTGTCCTGCTTCGTCGCCACCATCGGGATGAGACCCGCCGGAACAACTGCCTGCTTCAGACCGATCTCGCCCGATCCCATTTCGTCTTCGCCCACCCAGGCATACAGTTCGATAGCCTTCAAATCCTCGTTCTTCATCGTTTGTCCTCCAGCGGATTATTCTCTTCCGCAAAGTCCCAGCCACGCAACCATTCCTTGTGAGCGGCATCTACATTATACGCAGAAGTGCCGTAGAGTTGCGGGTCCGGGAAGGCCATTTGTGCAAATTCTTTCCGGTCAATCCCGTCGTCATGATCCTTCAGACCCTGCTTGAAAAGCGAGGATGGCGTCGTGAAGAAGGGACACTGCCCAATATGCAACTGACTCGGGAACAGGAACATATTCACCTACATTACCAATTTCCGCCCCCAATACGGTCGCTACCACACCTCAAATCCCCTTTTTCTGAGATAGTCCTTCTCCGTAAGCGATATCCCCATGGCCTGCAACCGCTTTGCCGCCTCATCCAGAGCCTTCAGTCGAGCCATAAAGCCTTGGACCCCCTCGACTTCCTGAGCCTCTCCTGGGGCATCCTGGGTGCCTTCTGTGGGCTTCAACGCCTTGCCTGCTTCCGGAGTAACGCCTGACGGTCGTCATTCCATGTCGAACAACACCCTGAACCAAAAGCCGTGGAGACCTTCCAAGACCGATCCTTCCCGTTAACGATCTCCTCGAACTTCCCACAGTCAAAGGTGCCATCTGGAGTCTTGACCAAAAATGCACAACGGTCCTTATGTGAGTCCCAAGTCCCGAAACCACATGCTCGGACCCGGCAGCAGTACCCGCACCTGATGCAAGGTACTGCCCCCTCCCATAACGGCATAACCTTTGACCGACTCGACACCCGATCCCCCAGACTAGGTGTTCTGTTGCTCCGGAGCCGGTGCCGGTGCCGGACAGGCCTCTCCCTTGAGTTTATTGACCCAATCCGTCGTCGACTTCAGTTCCGACTTGCACTCCTGAAGTAATCTCTTGTGATATTCCAGACTCTGGATGAGTTCCGCCCGCTCACTCATCATATTCCGGCCTGTTGCCGTCTTGGGTTCCTTCGTGAGATCCCCGAGAGACGCCTTGATGATGCCGTCCATCTCGGTCAGTTTCCCCTGGAGTTCCGTCACTTCCTGTTCGGAATGAGCGACATGCTGTTGCCGCTTCAGGAGTTGGCGCTCTCCCTCCTCGATCTGCCGCTTCAGACTCTCGGCCTTGTAATCGGCCATATACTGCGCCTCGACTTCCTTGGCGTACAGTTTCCTGTTCATCGAAACGAATAACCGCCGCTCCCCATTGATGTGATAGTGGTTCATCCCGCAGATGGCCCACTTATCCAAAGGTTCCATTTGCCACGGCATATTCATCGCTTGATCCCCGTCTCCAAACACTTCATGTACTGCGAATCGTCCTGACACCGGCACTTCGAGATTCCCTTGATCTTCAAGGCCCGCTCGATCTGAGCCGGGTCATCCAGTTTCACGAAACAGCCGCCCTGCTCGAAGGTGAAGTAGTACTGCGGGTGTCCACCGAGCACCCCGTCCAGATTATGCCTGGATCGATGCGATGTCGTCCTGAAAATCATGCCTTGGCCCTCCGAAACCCTAAGAACGATGGCTGATTCGCCGCCAGTTTCTCCGCCGCCTTTTTGTCCATCAGAAAGAACCCGGATGCTTCTTCCGCATCTCCTCGACGTGATGACCGAAATCGAACTTGGTCCAGATAGCCCAGACTGGCGAGTCCAGATAGATCAACTCGCCGATGGGACGACACTTCGGCGGACATCCGGACTTCTTCCCCCAGTTCGGACATCCGAATTTGTGATTTGGGTATGGTCTCCTGCACAGGTCCATCACCATTTTATCAACAATTGGTTTAACCACAGCCCAAGACATGATATTTCCTATCCATTCTGTCGAAAACGATCTTTCCGGCTCGAATCATTTTTGAAGCACACTGAAGGAGAGAATTGTGACACCGCCGGTGTTCTCTCTTCGTCATCAGCACAAGATTAGAAAGAACATTGTTCGTTGCTACTCCATCAACATGATGAACAATCTCATCGATGTAGAGTTTTCTACCAAGATAACACTCCATCAAAAAGACATGAAATAAACGAATATTAGTTTTCGGGTCTCTTTTGTCCTTAATGACAATATACTCTCGATTTCTTTTCCCTGATTTTGACACATATCTCGCTCCTTGCACTGCGATCAACTTCGAGGCATCAAATCCAACATCTTCAGTTTCCGTCTTATGAAAGACGTATTCTTTTCTTGTTCGATCAAACCAAAACCCAACATTCAAAAACCTCAAGGCTGACAAGATGGCACTATTATGAGCCATCTGATGTTCTACCTCCCCAGAGAAGACGAACAGATTTTCTGGCAGATTGTTTGTCTTGACGAAGTCTATATGGTGAACGCTCTCTCCGTGTTGGATTGGTCTTCTCAACTCCTGCTCCGCCACTACGATATGTTCATACCTTCTAACTCCATCTGCCACCACCCTACGATAACCAGAGGATGAAAGCCCATGTTTGAAATTCCCATGAGTCTTTCCATTCCGAACATGCTTATGAATTCGAGAACACTTATCACAAAAATCAACCTCCGATCCTCGTACCTTCCTTCCTCTTAAAATAGAATATATTGTGACTTGTCTTGTCATCCCACATCCGTCACACACCTTTTCTACCATTTTTACAGGAATCCCATTACGCCTTTCAGTGTATTCCCTCTTTATCATTCTGTTTCTCCAGTTAGGTATAAGTTATATCTATACCATACTGGGATAATAACACAACAAGTTTTTTAATATCTTGGGATGAAGAGGATAGGGACGACGACAGAGAGCCGCCATCCCAGGATCAATGACTGGTGATACCTGCGCCCACATGACCTACTCCCTCGTCTGCGCCCGATCATCATCCTCGGGAGGAATCCCCTTCGCCCTGGCCCTGGCCCAATCCTCGGCCGTCAACAGATACTTGGCCCACTTCAAGTATTCCCCCTGCAACGCCCGGTCACAGAGGAACATCTTGTAGTCGCCGAGATGATAGTCGCTCAAGTTCAACACACGATTGACCGGAATCCACTCGTGACACAGCCGATCCGTCGTACTGTCATACTCGTAGTGATCATATCCCGGACGAGTCTTGGACTCGATCCAGAGACCCCTCTTCTCCGTGCAGAGTTTCCCCTTTGGCCAGGATACCTGAATCGCAGAACCGTCCCGCTTCATGGAGTCTACCTTGCGGAGTCTGGGCATGCTGTTCGTCGCCCAGCCACGCTTCGGCTTCTCCTCGAACCGACGACCGGGATAGTTCGGGTTCTCTCCCTTCGGGAAACGCTCATCGTAGGCACTATCCACATAGACCCACTTGCCGGTCCCCAGCGAGGCGTTGACCTGCTTCTGATATTCCTCGAATGAGACCTTGTTATTCGGCAACCCCAGTTCCTCATCCCGAATCAGAACCAGCCACTTCTCCATGTCCACCGCATTTCGCAAGTTGATGGCCGGATGCGGATGAAAGACCTGCGACCTATCCAGAAGACCCTGGACGAGGATGACAATCCGGTTGTAGTGCCGGATGAGAGCCTCCGCCTTCTTCATGTGATCGTCGAAGTTCACTGAGTCCTGGGTGACATACTCGGCCGGCTTCTCCGGATTCCGATCCCAGAAATGCTCTTCCTTCCTGAACTGATCCTTACCGATCTCGTCCTTCTTGGGAATGAGCCTGGGCATGAAATTCACGGTGGATGCGATCCGATAGACCTTCTGCCCGTTTCGGATCAACAGATAGGTCTGCTCATTCGCACACTTCCACTGGAAGTGAGCCAGAGCCGTCGAAATATCCGTGGCATGTCCATAGTCTTTGTCATTACGACGCACTCGCATTGCCACGATGCCACGCTGATCCGGCAGAAGCCGACTGAGATTCTCCGGCTTGACAGCCCACTGATCGAACTTGATGATCTTCGAGAAGTCCATCCCGCCACTCTCGTAGTCGAACAGCGTCTCCTCGTCCATGAAGAGAATCTGCTGCCGAATGGTGATGGGAGTCCCGATGGGAGCCGCCTCTCCATCAGCGATCTGATGAACCTCTTCCTGAAGCCCGCAATACAATTCAACCGTGAAGATGCGATCCTCAACCTTTTCCAGGGCTTCCTTGATGGAATTCAACTTCACGAGATCAGGCAGAGAGACGTTCTTTGCCGCCAGTGCCAGGTCCTCACCCAACTGTTCGATCTCCTTGCTGATCTCGGGCAGACTCTTCTGAATGCGAATCAGATCCCTCTTGTACTTCTTCTGGTCCACGGACACCCGTGCCGGAAGCAATGTTGGATTCTCGGATGGAGCCGTTGTCTCGGCCGGCAACAGACTGACCTTCTGTCCCTCCATGATGAGTTCACGGGTCTTCTCCTGGATCGCCAGCCTGGCTGATTCCATCCGGTCATTCAGAATCTGACGCCAGTTCGGCTCGTGCCGACAGGTTTCCGCAAATTCATCGAAATGAACACGAGTGTCGGAAGCATGCCGATCTTCGCAGATTGTTAAGCCAACATAGTTGCTCCCAATCACTTCAATGCACATCAGGGTCTCATGTTCTCCGACCTTGACTTTCTTATCCCCGTCCCACTTCGTGTCTTCGAACTTGACCCAGTAGAAGTCGCCAACCCGCAGGTTGTCCAATGGGTTATTGGAGATATGCTCGACCTTGATGTCCTGCTTCGTCAGACTGGTTGTCTCGTCCATGATTGATCTCCGTTACTGACCAGACATTACCGAATGTTCGTCTGAATCCGGAGAGATGGGCAATCCAGTCAACTTTTTCGTCCGATAGATCAACTCACCAAGAACCGCCGATTCCCTGCTGGACATATCCAATACGCCCCAGACAGTATCCGTAACCTCTGCAATAAGTTGTTTATTTGTAAGAGATTCCGCCTGTTTCATCGTCCCGGCCATGTTCATCAGAAAGTCCATGACCTCTTTCTTGCTCTTGCCGGAACCAGCCATGACCTCACGAGCCTTGTCTCGTGCTTCCGGGTTGCCATTGATGACCATCAGAGCCAGCATTCGCAAACGATCATATGCCAGACTTCCGTACGCTGACTTCTCCTCAATTGAGCGCAACAGTACTCCGAGCACTTTCCGGCAATCCTCGACATCCCTCAAGTCGTAGACTCCATCCAGTTTGTCCTGCAATTCCTCGATTGTCCTTACCCCATCCATTGTCATTCCCCTTTTCGCCCACGTGTGATGACGGTGGCCTTTCTCCGTGCCTTCCGGCTCCTCCTGTGCAACCCGATCCCTCCCAGGGCCAATGGAATCATCAACTCGACAGTTTCCGGGGGCGTGACTGTCCCCTGACTCCCACAGACGTTGTAGATATCCGCCTTCCCCGTCGACAGAGCAAGAAGACGAACCATTTCAAGCCTTCGGTCCATTCGAGTCAGGATCTTTCTACCGACCCCAGTCAACGCCCGTAATACCAACATCGGTGTTCCATCACTCCTATTGTTGATGGTCACTTCGATCCCGTCTGTCATCTTCATCTCGTTCCTCCAGGTTCACCAGAAGATAGAGGATATGCTCCTCCAGATCGTAGTCGACCTCCGACCGTGTGAACGTTGTCAGTTCCTGCTTCCCAGTCGGAATCAGCCGCATTCTTTCGGATGTCATCAACGCCGACAACTCTGCGGGCGACACCGATTCGATCTCCCGAACCAGGATGTCTTTTTGATCGTCAATGATCCGAACCTTGAGTCCCGAGGAAGCCGACGCCAACTCTCGTGGCACTGTATCCCGACCGAATGGCTTGGGACGATCCTCAAACATGACGTAACAGTAGGCATCAGGACTGATAGCCACCTCTGTGCCATAGGCTTCCCGAGAACCGAAGAAGCACCGAGCCTTCACCTCCCCGTTGCTAAAATCTCCAGTCTTCTCCCAGACGCCACCACGATCATCCAAAGCGAACTTCTCACCCATCCGAACCTTCCCGACCTTCATGCTCATATTCCTTTCATTGTTCATCCCATCGGCCCCCATTCGCTCCGACTATTGGAACGAATACCCATCCCGCCTAAGATGTTGTCCACCCGGACTTCTTCCACATTGGGAGCCGATTCATCTGAATATACCGCAACTCCACTGCGGTTGGCGAACAAAGATAGTGAAAAAACTGGAAAGCCATTCCCACGGTTGACCGTTCCCGTCACTCGCCATCCCGTCCATTGTACACCTCGGTCTTGTATTCACCTTCCTGACGAACCCAGGACCCAATGGCCATCTCTCCCTTCCCGATGTACTTCATCAGGATCTTCCTGAAGCCATGATAGTCCCAACCCAGGAGACGGTCACTGTCCGCCGAGACAAATTTATCCATGGTCGGATCGAACTCCGCCGGGAACTGAAACTGACGCATCAGCATGTTGTCGGCATTCCCCAATGAGGACATCGCTCCCCATGTAAACGCCTGGGCTTTCATAAGTTCAGTTTTCATCGCCCATCATCCTCCTCGGCCTCATGTACGTCCGAGAACTCCTGCTCCAGAAGCAACTTGATGGACTCCACGCTGACAAGACTGAAATCCTGACTTGCACTTGCATGAAAGGCCCGATTTGACAGGAGCAATGCCGCCCGGTCAATCGCCTTCTGCTTCTTCGTATCCATATCCATCCTCCAAAATCGACGGAACCGATGAAACGCACAGATCGGGACTTAGCCCAATCGCTTCACAGAGTCACCAGTACCGCCAAATCATTTCAGTTCGTCCGACAACCGTCGAAATTCATTCACACTCAGATCCCGAGAGAATGATCCCGTCCGATCTCCCCAGTAGAGTGAGATGTAGTTGCATCCCTCGTGTCCGGGTGCCATCACGCCGTGCCGCCCACAAACCCGTCCGAACGGCCCATGAACTTCCGCCTCCCTGAGACTTTCGATGACTTCCGACACGCCATCGAAATTGTCATAGATGGCCGAATCCCCGAGCCGCATCCAGACGTAATCCGCTGTGACGATCTTCTTCATGCCTCTACATTACCGCCTTCCGTCCCGGATACGGTGAGCATTCCTTCAATTCTCTGAATCGCCTGATCGTAATACTCCAGGACCTGCTCCCTCGTCGGCGTCGGGTTCTTCTTCGGCCGGAAGATGCGACAGGTCCAGAAGCACCCATTCATGTCCAAATTCCCAGTCTGCATCCGCCGATCCAGAGGACATACCTGATGAACCATGAGATACTTGGGTGCAACCCGGCCATCTTTGACGAACTTATCCGGCCACAGATGATCTTCCGGGTCCGGCCAGTGCCGAGGATCGTCACTGCATAGCCCCCAGGAACACTCGTTGTGCTTGTCGCCGAGGACATCACTGTTACAGCACTGAAGAGGACCTCCATCGGCAATGCTCTTCCGAATGCGCTTCAACGCCAGAAGATACCGCTCACTCGACATTTTGAGATCACTCATGGTGTCCCCTTCTCTTCGATTTGTCTTGCCTTAAAAGCAACCATAGTTTCAGGGGTCAACCGGAAAGCGTATACGTGCAGTTCTGGCATGGCGACGGCTAAACCCTTGCTAATGAGCGCCTTGATGCCGCCGGAGAACTTGGAGCCATGTATCCAAACCGAATTCTGAGTCTTTGGGTCCCACATTTGTTCGTGCGGGTAGAACATTCCTTGGCATATGCCAGGACTGTTCATGGCAATGCGAATGAGAAGATGTTGCGTAGGCGAAACCTTCATTACCGCTTCCTCATCCCGATGTCGTAGACCCGCACGTCCTTCCAGGGAACGCCGTTCTCTTCCTCGTACTTCTTGATATCCTTCGTCTGCCACCGAAACCAAGCATCATTCCGAGCCTCCGAGAAGATCCAGACGTTCCTCAGCAACTGACTCTTATTGTGAGTCTGAGGGACCATCGAAGTATCCAGAGGTTCGAGATTGTCCGAGTTGATGAGCCAGATCTCTCCGCCCTTCTCAAACCGAAGGTTCTTCGAGACATCCTCCGGCAGATCATCGTCCAGAACGGCAGTACATCCGAAACCGCCGCCGTTTGCATAGCAGTGAAGATCGATCTCCGTGACCGTGACCGTCAGCCCCTTCAACTGATCCAAGAACCAGTCCCCACCCAGAATTTTGCACTGCAACTTCTTCATCCGATCTTCTCCGGTTTCTCCGTTGTCATTCCTTGCGCCTTCTGCGCCCACCAAACCCCACGTTCCAATGGGATTCCGTCCATCGCACTTCCCCAACAACCTTGGCACCAGTAAGTCCTCAGAACGCCTGGGGTCAGCGCCAGAATGTCGGGACGATCAACATACCCCTTCAGTTTCCGGTATGCCTCGTTGACCTGATCGCAGGCGTCCTGTATGGAATACGCACCGACGTACAGATTTCCGCCTCGATGCGTCCAGTCCCCGCCATTGAACTTTTTGACTGTCTTCACACCCCTACATTACCGTTTTCGGCCCTGGATACGGTCGCTGTGTGAAAATCGCACCCTCCCGTCGAGTCAACCGACGGCGTAAACCCCTCTGGCCACCCCTTACAAGGCGGTACCCGATTCTTGGGATGATCACACCATCCACCGCTCCGATCCGGGTCCTTCGCCAAATGCCCGCATTTCGGGAAGTTACAGGTCAATTCGCAATTCGGATTGCGACCACCACTGACGAAATTGTACATCACAACCCCATCCCATTCTTCTCGATCTGTCTCTGACGAAGATACATCTCATTCCGCTCCCTGGCGAGCATCTCATCGATCCTGTGAATCTCGTACCGATGTGACCGTTCAGACGCCTGCTCCCAGGTCATCACCATCTTTCTCCTCTCCCGGATGCCCTTCCAATACCGAATGATCGTCAAGGCCGTCATCCAGACCGTAAAGGTGAACTTCCAAGTCTGAAACACCCAGCCAATTCTGAGTAACTTGACTGCCAGTACAAGTATCCAATATCTGAAAGTAGAGATCATGGATAGGTCTTCTTCATCAGTTCCTTCTGAATGTGATATGGCAGATCAGCCCAGATGCCATACAGAGCATCGGCCGCAGCCTGACGATCCTGACAACGACGAGCCGCACGTGCGGCCTTCTTATGTTCCGCCGTGGCCTCTCGATGAGACATATTGGAATGACCCCGACCACCGCCGGAGCCTGCCTCAGTCTTCTGCCAACGTCTTGTTCCGATTCCCATATCCCTACATTACCGATTCCGAGTCAAAATACGGTCATTCTTTCCAATCGGACGCCAGGAACCTCCCCGACAGGGCATCCAAGGACACACCTTCCCGCTCTCGCTGTACAGGTAGAAGGCCCCACAGGTCGAACAGCCGTGCTTGGGAGTGCCGTCCGGGAGCCAGAGATCCTCGCTGAACAACCTCGCCTTGCCCTTCGACAACTGCCCCTGACCGGCCTGCAAAGCGATTCTATAGGCATCCTCACGACTAACGAACTCGCCATCGCTTGTTATGAACCCCTGAGCCTTTCCACCAGGGAACGGTTTAGGGCAGACCCCATCCGCCAGCATCTGATGACCGATCAACTCATGACGCCATCCGGTATAGACCTTGCCATTGTAGATGATGGCCGCTTTTTCAATGGTGATCATGATTGCCGTGGCTCCCCAAACTATGCCAGATCCTTCCCACAGTGCGTACAGATCTTCCGTCCGGGAACATAGACGGTCCGACAGTTCTTGCAGACTCCCGCAATCGGGCATCCATGGATCTCCCGAGTCCCACAGAGCCATTACGGCTTCTTGCCAGGATTCCGAGTGCGATACACCTGACCCTGGGTGAAGACTCCAGGATCTGGACGAGGCCAGTAACAGGACTTGTTCGGACAGTCCGCCTCGCTCACTTCCACCATCTGCCTGTTCTTCTTGTCCCTGACTTTCATACTCTCACATTACCGCATTCCGAGCCGGATACGGTCTGAAAATGGCGGCATGACGGGAGCGGTCAACCCTTGTCCCAGTAGCATTCGCCAACACTTAACAAGTACCTGGGGCCTCACCCCGTCCCACCATCTCACACCGAAAAGATTCCCCGATTGGCGAAACCCTTTCGGTGTGTGAGCGGCAGGAAGTCCATGCCAGCCATTGACGTTTCCCTGGTCGTATTTCCGCCCTAGAAACGGCTACCTAAGTTTACAGGCTCCCGTCACACCATAGATCATCAAAGTCGTTCTCTCATGGGAGTCATCACCATCTCCTTCCACACCTGCGAATCTGATAGATGATCCCGCCACCATAGGGATAATATCCCCGACCAAATCGTCCACATCCATACCCGCCGCCCAACCGATCCTCAACCACCTTCTCGATCACGAAGTACGAACCAATACCACAGATGATCGCCAACACCAAGGCCAGAATGACCCAACCCCACGCAATGTCCACATGCAGATACGCATTGATCGTCGTGAAGTCCTTCCGATGCCACAGTTTTGGGACATACTTCTGCAACAGTTGCCCATACAGATGAGCCGAGAATGGCTGTCCCATCAGTTCATCCAGCAACGTCGCATGCAAGGTCGTGTTGTCCATCCAACTGTGGACCTCGACAAACCGAATAGTCTTGCCTTCCAACGAGACGAATGTGACCAACTCATTCATGTTCGGACCCTGCCACGCCGTCAGAATGTCCGAGACCGTCCCCCGAGTTGCATCCTTCCCGAGAATCACCAGTATCGGATGAATCTCATGCCGAACCCCGAAACTCGCACTGATCCTGCGCAAGTACAGCATCTCGTCCCCGGAGACTCCCTGACTGCCGTAAACGACAACAGGACCCGTATTCCTCTGGTCTACCGGCCGAGGATACTTGGCCCTCAGTTCCTTCGTCGCTTCGCCCCATTTTAGGACCGAGTTTGACGCCCTGATTTTGTTGACGTAACGATGCACCGCCGTCGCCGGCCAGACTGTCTCGAAAGTCTTTGGCCAGTAACACTCGTAAATCGGCCCGTTAATGGTTCCGCCATGAGCCGAACTCCCCTTGTGCATCCCCGTCTGCCTCTCCGTCTTCCATTCCCTCTTCCAATGCTCATATTCTCCCTGATCGATGCTGTTCTCGTCGCCATACTCATCGATTCGATACCAATACGGTCCATGATGAGCCGTGTAGTGATGCGTTGTCGTGACCGTGGACTTCCCGCACTTCGTAGTTGTCGTGTAGGTCTCGTGCGTAGTCCATTCCATCTCGTGCCGCAGTCCGACCACCCTGAAGTTCCAGACCTCCTTGAACTTGGTCTTCTCGACCGCCCAGAACCATGACCCCCAG
>Ga0247841_10006533_pt1 | contig 17913 bp, 14 predicted proteins | sample LaCruzMarch2015__2_FD_192410 | JGI IMG/M metagenome (GOLD analysis project Ga0247841, IMG submission 192410) | Freshwater microbial communities from meromictic Lake La Cruz, Castile-La Mancha, Spain - LaCruzMarch2015_18m | ecosystem: Environmental > Aquatic > Freshwater > Lake | place: Spain... | reverse complement strand
GCCAATCATCTCCGCTCGATGGCGGGGTAAAGGCGCCGATAACGATCATGCGAGCCTGAATATCACTGGCGCTCGAATCGCTGGTCATTACATTGATTTCATCGCCGACATTTATATCAGCCAAAGTCAGCTGCTCTCTGGTACCATTATCCATTTTTGTAATTCTGGTTGAATCGGCGACTGCCACATTTTTCGTGCTTCGGTCGTCTGCCGTCATCACAATCGTTTGACTACCTATGCTCGCAACCGTGCCATGGAGGGGCTCAAAAATACCGCGATTGAAACCGCCGCCTCTACCATTTTGCCCCGGATCAGCTTGATTATTCGAGCCGGGACCGGGACCGACAAAAGCAGTTTGGGCGGAATCGCTTTTTGGTTTTGCAAAATATTTGAGTCCGAAGAAAACACCGATAACGATGACGATTAAAGGCAAAGGTAGATAAATCCAGTTTTTCTTAATGTTCATCGCTGCCTCTTAAGATTGTTGAATTATTGCGCCTGAATAATTATTGTATAGAGAGATTCTGAGAAAAAGCTTAATAAAATCCACGAGAAGCCCCTCGATGGGGAGGATCAAAGAGGGGCTTAATCGTTCAGATTATTTTTATTTTATAGATCATCTTGTCCTCCCATGTAGCCACCTCGATGCATCCCGCCGCCTGGTCCACCGATTTCATATTGATGTAATTTCTGCGCATCAATATTCTGATCTTCCATCCACTGCTGCATTTCTTGTCTTTGCTGTTGCATCTGCTCGTGCATCTGGTCTCTCTTTTGGATCAGTGTGGTTTTTTGATCTTCAGTCAGGACTCCATCCTGTACCGCCTGTTCCAACTTCGCGTCTCTGGCTGCTTTTGCTTCCGTTTGATGCTCGGTTCTGATTTCCTGCATAGCAGACTCAACCTTAGATTGATCTAGACCGAGTTTCTGGGATAGCTGCTCGGTCATTGTTTGACCATTATTGTCTGCCTTTGCTTGGCCTATGCCCAGCCACAATGCTCCAGCCGTAGCCAGAACACCGATAGCCATTAATGGGAAGACAACTTTCTTGTTCACTTTTCTCACCTCCTTCATGGGGTTAATTATTATGACTTCCGACCAGATCCAATTATATTTCGATAATCTGAGATAAAGCTTAATAAAAAAGCACCCGGAAAGGTGCGACGTGACAGAATAAAATGAAAAGACTGCAGTTGTTAATTTATTATTGGAATTTTAATAGTAAATTCGCTTCCTTTTCCCGGCTTGCTTGTGACAGAAATATTGCCTTGATGCAGTTCGACGATTTGTTTGGCGATTGAAAGTCCGAGACCATAGCCGTCTACTCTTTCCTTGGAACGGGATCGGTCCGCACGATAAAACCGGTTGAAAATATATGGTAAATCGGACGCTTTGATGCCAATGCCCTGATCTTTAATTTTCAAGATGGCAAGCTTACTTTCTTTTTTGATTGAGACAAAAATTTTTGAATTTTTTCCACTATACTTGATAGCATTGTCGAAAAGAATCACGAAAAGTTCAGTCAAGCTTTGTCCATCCCCTTTAATAATGATGTCCTCCAGCTCATTGTCGAATTCGATTGATTTTTGATCAGCCAGACTTTCTATTTTCTCGTAAGCCTCAGCCGCGGCTTCTTCCAGAGAGACTTTGCAAAATTTTGCTCTGGCTTCGTCCTGATAGCGAGCAAGCTTCAAGAGCGCATTCGAAAGTGATTCCAATTTTCCAATCTCTTCCAAGTTACTTCCGAGCAGTTTCTTGGCGTCATTCAATTTGAGATCATTGTCTCTCAAAGTGACTTCGATCTCCGATTTCATCGCCGTTAGGGGAGTGCGGAGTTCGTGAGAGGCATCGGCGGTGAAGCGATTCTGCGCCTCCATTGCTTCCTCAATCGGCCGCATCGTTTTTCTGGCTAGAAAATAGCTCATGCCCGAAGAGAGAATCAATATCAAAAGATTAAAATAGATAAGATTCACCGCTAGACGACTATTGCTTTCTTTAATCTGATCTTGCCTGATTTGTTCAAGGTTAGACATTGCTGAACCCGGACCTATTTGCAGATTTATCAATACACCTGCCTGCCGGCCCAGCCCCCTGCCAAGCTCGTTGGATGAGATGTTATAAAGGGCAATGCTAAAAGAGACGCTAATAGCCATCGCTATCAGCACGTAAAAGGCGGTGAGTTTGAGATAGGCTGTGGAAAACTTCATAATTATCTTTTGTCATTCCGGACCTGCCTGCCGGCAGGCAGGTTGTGGCTCGAGATCCGGAATCTAGTTTACTATTTTTGGATCCCCGGGTGATGGCTTTGCCTCCCCGAGGATGACAAGCTAAGCACTTGTCATTTTATATCCAAATCCTCTGGCAGTTTTGATCAATTGTGGCGACTTCGGAAAGGGTTTATCGATTTTATTGCGGAGGTAACCGATATAAACCTCGACGGTGTTGGGCAAAATATCCGCGTCATAATCCCAAACATGAGCAATGATGTTGTCTTTGGTTAATATTCTACCAGTATTTCGAGCTAAATATTCCAAAAGAGCAAATTCTTTGGAAGAGAGGGCTATTGCCTTCTTGCCTCGCCGAACTTCGAACTTTACGGTATCGATGCTCAAATCATTGACTTCGATAACGTTGTCTATCACTTTTTGAGGGCGCCGCAAGAGAGCCCTTACTCTAGCTAATAACTCTTCAAAAGCAAATGGTTTGATCAAATAATCGTCGGCACCGGCGTTTAGACCGTCAACACGGTCTCCGATTTTATCTTTGGCAGTCAAGATCAGAACCGGCGTATTGTTTTTCTTTTTACGTAAAATACGGCAAATTTCGATTCCGTCAACTTCGGGCAACATTCTATCGAGTATGATTAGATCATACTCAAAAGTCGAGGCCGACCCGAGACCGTCTTTCCCGTCATAAGAAACATCGACAGCAAAGGACTCTTGTTCAAATCCTTTTTTGATCGCGTTCGCAATTTTATGATCATCTTCAACAATTAATATCCTCATACGATTAAACATTATTAATTCTTCAAACTACTCCTGCCGAGTCTCGCCCCCAACGAACCCTGAGCGAAGTCGAAGGGGAAGTGGGGTGGTCATCTTCGACAATAAGTATTCTCATCGCTTTCTACTTTCTACATTCTACGCTCTACTATTACTGTATACCATAAAACCTGAAAAACGGCTGAGAGAATAGAACAACTCTTGAGATTATACCCGGCTTCTTAAGAGTTCCAGCTGCTTTTCCCAGCTGATTTTATCTTGGGGAGTTTCTAAAATGGCAAATTTATCTTTAAATTTAGGATCGGTCGCGATAATTTTAAATGTTTCCAGCCCCAATTCTCCCTCCCCGATATCAGCGTGACGGTCATGCCTCGAGTTCTGATCGGTTTTGGAATCATTGAAATGAAAACCGACTAACTTTTCTAGGCCGATTAATTCATCAAATTTGGTGATAAACGCCTCAATGGACTCCGGCGTTCGTAAATTGTAGCCCGATTCGAAAGCATGAGCCGTATCAAGTAAAACTTTAACCCGGTTTGAATCAACCGCGGATATAATTTCAGCAATTTCTTCGATTGTATCGCCGATGATGCTGCCGGCGCCGGCTGAGTTTTCAATAATGAAATCAACTGACTCGTCAGTCGCCACCAGAATTTCCTTGATCGCCGCAACCACCTTCTCCTTGACTTGACTAAACTCTTTGCCTTTGGTCGAGCCAAGATGAGTATTGACGCCAAGCGCTCCAATCTTCTGGGCTTTTTTCATGTCGTCAATCAGCGAATCAATCGAAGCTTTATAAAAGTAAGGATTTTCTGAGGCTAGATTTATCAGATAAATACTATGAATGATAATCGGGTTGATTTTGGCTTCGGCGTTCAATTTTTTGAAACGCTCAATTTCAGAATCGGGAATCGCCACCGGATTCCAGCGCTGAGGCGGATTGGCAAAAATCTGCATGCATTCACAACCAATTTCCTTGGCCCGTGTAATCGAATCAGAAAATGGTTTAGCTGAAGATATGTGGACTCCAAAACGCATTTAACTCCAATTTCTAATTGCTCTAATTGACCTAATTATTCTAAACAATTCCCAAATCCCAAACTTAGACATTGGTGCTTGGGATTTTCTTGGGTTAATTAGAAATTAGGTTAATTCGATTAATTGTTAAATCTTCCAAATTCTACTTCTAATGTTTCCAAATCCAGTATAGCATATCGGCCTTCGGCCAGAGGACCCGGGTTTATCACTTTTGTAGTCCCGAGGTAACCACAACCCCAGCGAGTGTGCTGATGGCCGCAGATATGAACGATTGGAGAATCAGCCAATCGTAAATTCGAAGCACGAATATCGAAATTCGAAAAACTGTCTGATTTTTTTACATTTGAATTTAGAATTTGTTTCGGATTTCGGATTTCGCCCGCCTGCCGGCGAGGCAGGGATTTCGGATTTTTTTCTGGAGTAGGGGAGTTGCAATCATACTTATTCATAACCAATAATCCCGGTGGCGGGGTATGTGAAACGAAGACCGTGCCAGCGATTTTAATTTTATCAGTGGTGGTTTCTCCAGCATACTGCCCTTCCCAAGAAGCAGGGGAACCGCCCACGCCGGTAAAGCGACAGACTTTTTGTCTGTCGTCTCGACCCATCCCGTCATCGACTCTGAGGTGAGCGACCTCATCGCTCAGACTCGAAGAGAGCCCGCCATGGAGCGGATCGAGGGAGGCGAGAGATCCTTTCACTCCATGAGATTTCTCACTGCGACCCAAAGGGTCCCCTTCGGGGTTCGAAATGACAGAATATTCTAATTCTACAATTCTACCTTCCAAAGATTTTATCTTGGCATTTAATTTGTGGTAGCTACGGCCGAAATCATTATTGCCCGGTACCCACATCAAAGGCAAATTCGCAGACTGAATAATTTCTACTACCTTATCAATAATGGTGGCCGGCTCTCCCATATTAACAAAATCGCCAGCTGAGATTAAAACATCGATATCCTTATGATCCGATAAATATGATCTCAGATTGGCAAGCTGTTTGTAACTGGCATGGAGGTCGGAGAAAACAAAGGCGAGCATAATGAACCTCGTTAATCGTTAATCGCCTGCCTGCCGGCAGGCAGGGTTACGTAGCCGACTGACGTTACCGAAACGGGCTTCGTTACCGTAGGACGAAACCCGATAGGCGGTTACTTCCGCTCTCCTTCAACCCTGATATATCCGACCATGGAGCGCACTTCAGTCACTTTGACATTGTTGCTATCCGGCAGAACTTGGTTTAACCCCGAATTGAGATTATCAAAAACCGGCTGGGCCAGAGTTTCGGGCGCCGGTACGCCCCAAATCTTCGCCTCCTTGATTTCAAAAGCCAGCTTTTCATTTTCTGCTTTTGGAATGATCAAGATATCCAATTTCGGTGAATAGAATTTGTCCGAAGTTTTACCGGAAATTGTGACGCCGTCCGGCTTAATCAAACAAGTGGGATTTGTGAGCGGAAAATCTTGGCTGTAAATGCCGGCCAAGCTGCAAAACTCCCGCTCAGTTATTATCAACTCAAGGTGAGTGTTCTGGGATTGTTTGAGCTGAGCCGATAAGGAAGATTGATCTTCTAATTTAATATCGGGCTTGAGGGCATATATGGCAGCAAGAGGAGAGATATTTGAGAAACGGAGATAGACAATAAAGGAAGAGAAAATCAGGAAAAGCAGAGCCAAGAAGATGAAGACAGCACTGGCCGAAATACTCTCTTTCGGCTTTGTCATAGTCGGGGCTTTGATGATCAGCTTTTCGTTATTATTTGGCATCATTATTTATTTTCCTCGTAAAGGCCCAGCGCATTTCATCATGATCAAATAAGTAGCTCAGACCAAGAAACGATATCGCTCCGATTGCGAAAGACGCCGCCGCCTGAGTCAAAACTCCAAAAAATCTTGACATATCGACATATCCGGCCAGAAAATGAAGAGCGGCCCAGGTGATTCCTCCCATTATGATAGAAATTGTCAGGGTTTTGGCATATGATCCGACCAGACCTTTATCCAAAATCTTCGGATATTTCTTCCTCAGATAATAAAATAGAACAAAGGCGTTGAAATAACTGCCGATCGAGAAGGCCAAGGCCAAGCCGGCGACTGATAGTTCTTTTGCCAGTGGATAGGCGATAATGACACTAAAAATTACCGAGGCAATCCCGATGTACATCGGTGTCCTGGTGTTTTTCAGGGCATAAAAAGCTCGGGATAGAAGAGGAATCAAGCCCTGCGCCAATATTGATAAGGAGAAAAATCCCAGAGCCAGAGCGGTCATCTTGGTGTCATCCCAGCCAAACTTTCCCGAACCGAGAATCAGGCGGACAATATGAGCCCGCAAAAGGATGAAAATAATTGAGGCGGGGATTAAGAGGAAACCGATTGCCCGCAAAGCGCGGTTGAGATAGAAAGAAAACTCAGTCTCTTTCCCTTCCGAAATCTTAGCCGCCAGAGTCGGGAAAATCGCGGTAGCGAAAGAAGTGCCCAAGATTACGATCGGGACGGTCTGGATATTATTGGCCAGATTGAAAGCGGTGATAGAGCCGGCCGCCAGGGCCGAAGCGATGGCAGTATAAACCAGCAGCATTATTTGGGAAGCACCCATACCAATGGTGCGCGGGATCATCAAGCGGATAATTCTTCTGATGGCCGGATCTTTGAAAGAAATGATCGCTTTGAATCTATAACCGAGTTTTATGACTGTGGGGAGCTGGACTAGAAAATGAAGAAAGGCGCCGATAATAACGAAATAAACGACACCGGTAATGCCATATTTAGGGCCAAATACGGCCGCCCCAATGATGATTGAGAGGTTGTAAAATAGAGGCGAGAGCGAATAAACAAAGAAGCGCTTATAAGAGTTCAAAACTCCGCCCAGAATATACGACATGGCGAAGAAAACCGGTGTAATCATCAACATCCGGGAAATCTTGATTGTCTCTCCCATCCGGAAAGAATCGAAACTCGGCACGATCAGGGGAACGACATAGGGCATAAGGAAAAAGAGGATTGCGGCGCAAGCAATCATCAGGATGACAGCGATGTTTATGAGCTCGTTGGTGACCAAGAAACCCTCTTTTTCCTTCTTCTGTGCAATAAAATCAGAAAAGACGGGGATAAAGGCCGAGGTTATCGCTCCCAAAATCAGAAAATTGAAAATTAGATCGGGAACACGGAAAGCAGCGTAATAAATATCGAGATTGAAAGTATCAATATTCTTGGTCAAAAAACGGTCCCGGATCAATCCCAGGATATTGCTCAGAGTCAGAGTCACAATCAGTATCAAACTGGCGCCCTGAATTGAGTTTTCTTTTGATAAAAATTTGAAGAATCGCGTCATATTTCGCTACTTTTTTTCTTTTGGCCGGGGAGGAAAGAACGCCTCAAATTCCTCTCCGCTCAAAGTTTCCTTTTGAAGAAGATCGTCGGCAATTTTCTCGATAATCGGCTTATGGGTCTTCACTATCTCTTCAGCCGATTTCTTGCCTTCGGAAATAAGTTTGGCGATTTCCTCGTCAATTAATCTGGCTACGTCTTCGCTGTAATTGCGATGCTCGGTGTATTCTTTGCCCAAGAAGGGCATCTCCTCGCGATGGCCGTAAATCTGAGTTCCCAATTTCTCGCTCATTCCATAATCGGTCACCATCTTCCTGGCAATGTCGGTCGCCTTTTTCAAGTCGTTTTGGGCGCCGGTCGTAATATTGTCGCGGCCAAAGAATACTTCCTCAGCGACGCGTCCGCCCATCAGAGTAGCGATTTCGTCGATAAAGTGAGCTCTGGTCTGTAATTTTCTCTCTTCTGTCGGCATGTTCCAGGTGTAGCCCAGAGCCATGCGGCGGGAAATTATCGAAATTTTGTGAACCGGATCAGCGTTGGGCAAGATATGGCTAACAACGGCATGACCAGCTTCGTGAGTAGCGGTGATCCGTTTTTCTTTGTCGGACAAAACTTTCGATTTCTTCTCCGGACCCATCATCACTTTTTCGATTGATTCATTCATTTCCGCTTGAGAGATCGTTTTTTTGCCGTTCCTGGCGGCCAATATGGCCGCTTCATTGGTCAAATTGCGCAAGTCGGCGCCGGAGAATCCGGGGGTTGAGGCAGCCACTTTTTCCAGATTGACCGAGGATTCGACCGGCTTACTCTTGGTATGGACTTTCAAAATCGCCTCCCTTTCCTTGCGGTCAGGCAGATCAATATAAACCTGGCGGTCAAAACGTCCCGGCCGCAGGAGAGCCGGATCCAAAACATCGGGGCGGTTGGTCGCCGCCAAAACAATAACATTGTCGGTCGACTCGAAACCGTCCATCTCAACTAAAATTTGGTTTAGAGTTTGTTCGCGTTCATCATGCGATCCGCCCAAACCGGAACCGCGCTGGCGGCCGACAGCGTCAAGTTCGTCCACAAAAATTATGGCCGGGGCGTTGCGCTTGGCTTTCAAAAAGAGATCGCGTACGCGGGAAGCGCCGACGCCGACAAACATTTCGACGAACTCTGAGGCGGAAATAGAGAAAAACGGCACACCGGCTTCCCCGGCGACGGCTTTGGCCAGCAAAGTTTTGCCTGTGCCTGGAGAGCCGACCAGCAAAAGTCCGCGCGGAATCTCCGCTCCCAGATCGCGGTATTTCTTCGGATTCTTTAAAAAATCAACAATTTCATACAATTCCTGCTTGGCTTCCTCGCTGCCGGCGACATCGGCAAAACAGATTTTTTTGGCCCCCATAAAAAGTTTAGCCGTCGATTTGCCGAAATTCATCGCCTTCATATTGGCGCCCTGGGCCGACCGCATCATGAAATAAATGAAGCCCCCGATAAGCAGGATTGGTAAGACGATGGAGAGAACAGAGTACCAGGCAGTGGCGGAGGAAGTATCTTGGACATCGATTTCAGTCTTATCCGAAGTTATGCCATAGTCTTTCAGACCGATCCCGCTTTCCTTGGTTGCCTCCAACCTCTGACCATTAGCGAGTGTGGCTGTGACTTTGTTGTCTTTAATTTCGACTTTCTTGACGCCGCCCTTGGCCACCTCTTGAGAGATTTCCGAGATTGCTACCTTTTTGATCTCGGTTTTAGCGGCGAAAAAATAATTCGAGATTATTATTACCGCAACAATTGTGATGATGAGATAAATAATCGATCGACTCGGGCTTTGTTTCATATCTTCCTAAAATTAATGATTTGCAATTTTATGTAACACATCATACTGTCATTGCGAGCGAAGCGAAGCAATCTATTCGCACATAAGATTGCCACGTCGCAGGCTTCACTCCTCGCAATGACGAAGGGTTGGGCTCGCGATGACAATTACGCAACAGTAATGTGGTTTTTATCCGTTTTGGATACAACAATTTTACCACTTCTGACCTCGATCTGCAACGAGTGGGGGAGAAGCTTGCGCTTGCCTCCGATTCCTCGGTTAACCAACGCCATAACTTCATTAATTTGTTTTTGAGTGATGTCTTGCAGCGTATCGAAACAGGAGATGGATTCACGAATAAGCGATCTTCGCATCGCCGGATGGAGTTTTAGCCATTTTGTTCTGTCAATCTCAATTTTGGTTTTGCCGGATATAGTCGCGATATTTTTGAAAATTTCTTCGGTTTGATTACGGATATAGTCATAATCTTCCTGAATTTGAACAACCGCATGACCAGCCGTTTCCAAAAAGTTGGGGTTTAATTTCAAAAATAGGGGAATGAGATCAAGACGGACCTTGTTGCGATTGAATTTGCGGTCAAAGTTCGAGCTATCTTGGCAGAAACCAATCTTTTTCTCCCTCAAATAACTTTCGATCTCCTGTCGGCTCAAGGAGAGTAGGGGACGGATGAATTTTTTCTGGCGGGAGAAGGGAATAGAGCCAAGTCCGCGAAGACCGGCGCCTCGGATGAGCCGCAAAAGAAAGGTCTCAGAATTGTCGTTCAAATTGTGGGCCAGAGCGATTTTGTCCCCCCTCCCCTCTTCCAGAATTTTTTCAAAGAAAGAGTAGCGCGCTTCTCTGGCGCTTTCTTCATTTTTATATAAATTTTTATCTGGAGCGGAGCCGAGAATGAGATCAATCCCCCGTCGATGACAAAAATTTTCAACAAACTGCTGGTCCCTATCGCTCTCCTCCCCCCTCAGACGATGATTGAAATGGCAAACGGAAATATTGATTTCTAATTTATCTTTTAAATCGTCGAGAATATCCGTCAAACAGACCGAATCCGCTCCCCCGCTCAGAGCCACGACAATCCGGTCGCCTTTTTGAATTAGGCCGTGTTCCCCGATCGTCCTTGCCACCTTACTAATAATAGATTTTTGAGAAATTTTGGTCATTACTATGTTATTATATTCCCTATTTGTAAGATTTGTAGTCGATTAGTAGATTTGTAATCATTTCGGTAATGATCAAAAAAATCGGATTTTCTCCGATTCAATCCCTTCCCATTATATAATAATATCGTGATAAATCAAGCCGATAGAGGCAGGCGAAACGATTGTGGTTGCTTGATAAAAATGGCGATCTGTGATACTTTATTAGAAGTGATGCGGGGTGGAGCAGCCCGGAAGCTCGTCTGGCTCATAACCAGAAGGTCGTGGGTTCAAATCCCACCCCCGCTACCAAAACTAATTTAACGTATTTATAACTTTAGAACTTTGAACTTAAAACTATTTTGGCAGGGTAGCTCAGTCGGTTAGAGCGTGGGACTCATAAGCCCGAGGTCGTGGGTTCAAATCCCACCCCTGCTACCACGCTAAGCGTGGTGAAAAAGACGCTCAGCGTTCTACAAAAAAAAATTAGCCCGGATACGGCTATTTTTTGATTTCCGCAAATATTGTGGCCTAGACCGCAGTATCAATCATCCAAAAAAGTATTTCCACCACAGCCGGTAGTTTGGCTCTTTAATCTTAGCGCTGGTCAGGCCACTGTCGGCGTTTTGCTCCTCGACCGTGTCGATCGGCAAAGCCATCACGCTCTCCCCCGGCGCCTTGTAGCCGAGCTTCTCCCTTGCCTCTTTCTCCCGGAAAGAATAGGTCTGATAATAGTTAATCTGGTTTTGTAAATAATGGACATCCTCCTTCGTTTGTTCTAATTTGCTTGTCTGAGTGTTAAGTTCCTTATCCGACTTGTAATTTTGATAAACTGTCCGCCCGACAATAACAAAAAGATAAATCACGATCGCGAAAAGAACCAAACTACCCAGAGTCATCGGCAAAAATGTCTCAATCCTATCCCTGATTTTTAGCCAGGTATTTTTTTCCATTATCACGATTATACCAAGAAATCCCCCCGATGTATCGGGGGGATTTCTTTTCTTGCCCTGTATTCCGTTCTACTCTCTACTCTCTACCTTCTACGTTCTACTTCCTACCAACGCTTTGTCTTGTTCCGTTCAACCGTTTTACCCTTGTCCCGAACCACTACTTTCGGCCCGTCACCCTTTTGAACCGGCTTACCCGATTCTTCTTCCGCTTCATCTCTACCGGCAAACCAGTAAAAATATCCGCCCGTAGCCGCTCCAGCTAATACGATTAGAATGAAAAGAATAATCCATGGAGTCCAGTTTGTTTTTTCATTCTCGCTCGTGCTTTCCTCTCCTTTGATAATCCCACTATCATCGCTCGGCACTTTGATTTCCTCTGGCTGCGGTTCCGCCGCCTTGGCCGAGGCTGGGGCAATCGAAGGGACAGCGACCGGCTCTTCCACTACCGTTGCTATAGTTGCCACGCTTGTTACAGGTGCCGTTAATGTGACGGTCAGATAAGTTGTGTTGCTGGAATAAACATTCTGAACCAACGATCGGACCAGAACCTTGTAATCTCCATAATCCGAAACTTTCAGCTTGAAAGAATAACTTTGGTTTAAGTCGCTCGGATTCGCTGTAACATAATTCTTGACATCATTCACTGCGATCTCATACTTCTCGACTGCGCCGCCAACACCTTTCCAACTGACTGTCAGATATTTATCATTGTTCTCAATTGAAGTCACCGCAGAAAAGACTGGGGAATTCAAAGTTACATTTTCCGAGTAAGTGACAAACTCGGTGAAATGCTTGGTCCAGACGACCAAGTCTTTGCCGTCGGTAGAATTGATTTTGCATTCATCTGTAAGCATAACCGGCGCGTCAGCGTCATCACACGCTTCCGAAATCTTAGTGAACACGCCGCTGTTGATGAAGCCAATCTTGCTGCCGGCGCTATCAGGGAAAACAATCTTGACAGCTTGATCAAAAGTCAATGTTTCAGTCGTCAGGCCAATCTCGATAGCGAGAATGTCTGTAGCCACGGTGTTGGCTGAAATGGTGAGCAATTTACCGTCGTTTGACACGATCTGAGGCAAACCGAGCTTGCCATCCCAGGTCAAAGAGCCGGTTATGGCCGTGCCAGCCGGAATAACGACTTGAATGATGCCCGAATCCGTCGTCAAATTAATAATGATTTGATGATCCAAAGTAACTGACTGTGAACTTGGACCCGCTACTAGCAAATCGCTCAGATCCAGAACTGTGTCAGTAAGCCCTAAAGGTATGTTAATAATTGTACCAGCAGTCGCACCAGACGAAATTGCGACCTCTTTTTCCAGCTCGGATAAAGTGACGATTTCTGATTCGATAACCTCAACGTCTCTAACGACTTCAATCGCCGGATTGCCCGCCGAATCAGAAGCATTGTATTTTACTTGATAGTCGCCAGGAATGTCAGTGTCAACATCGCTTGTCGTCACAATTGCTGCCGTGATATCGCCGTCGATATTGTCATCGGCAGTTGCTCCTGCGTCGAGATAGTATGAATACTGATCTACTGAAATAGAATCGCTACCGATTAAGGTGATTACCGGAGCTGTCGCGTCTTTGTTCGTTGCAACGCTTTGTTCCGCAGATTGATTGCCAAATTGATCGGTTAGATAATAATTTATATCGATTACCCCGTCTAACAACGACGACAGATCTATATCATCAATAGAAATATTGCCAGACGAATCGGCAGTTTGGCTACCTGACACAGTCGCTCCTAAATTATCTTCAAAGGTATAATCTAGCAGGGCGAAAGGTTCAGAAACAGCGCTAATAGCGACACTCGTCTGGTTCGCGTAATTAACTGGGGTAGTCACAGTCAAAGACACATTAGCCGGAGCCTGGGTGTCGACAGTCACAGTTTGACTTTCATCGATAACGTTGATCCCGTCACTTACATCTGTAAAATCAACTCTGACCGTGTACACACCGTCAGGGACTAAAACGCTACCATTATTTTTACCGTCCCATTTTTTAGCCGAGGGATTGGTTACGCTACTTGAGCTATAGATATCGCGGACTACCGCCCCCATTGCATCGGTAATGTCGAGATTCACCGAGACTGCTTCAGAAAAAGCCAGATCGATCGAGACGTCATCGAGTACGCCATCGCTATTTGGCGATATCACTGGGTTGTCTAGGATATAGCTAGTTATGGTCGGACCGATCGGATCGGCCGCTTCAGCTTTTTGGGCAGACAACGCTCCCGTCACCAGCCAAACTGGCATCATGATTGAAAAGATCAAGGAGTAAATAAGCGATTTTCTTAAAAATTTCTTCATAAACCACTCCGTTTAATTAGTTTGTAGGTAGTAGTTGGTGGCTTGTGGATTCGAATCGAACACAACCCACCTTCCGCATTTTCGTTTTTTTGTAGTCTTTTTGTATTTCGTATTGACTCTTCTCTCCATAGGAGCAAAAAGAATAATTCCGCCGTAGCAAAAAATCCCTGCTACCCCTCTGGCAAGAAATTTGTTCACGAACGAGCACAAAAAAATACTGATTCACTTTGAAATCCCAAACTCGAGAAGCTTAGGAAAAATACATTGATATTCGGCTAAGATAAGCCCGTTGACCCATAAAAATCATACTTCTTCATACTTTTCATAGATCGCTCGTCTCAGCGTGCTATCAGTATATAAGAGAAAACTCAGCTGTCAACAACTAAAAAATGTGGCTCAGAAAGACCACATTTTTTAGTTATCCACAACGACAGAACGCGACAATCAGTATTATCTACTGAAAAAGTAAGAAATATTCTTGGCAATATTATTTAAAACTTCGACAATGGCTGGCTTTTTACGGCCGAACATATCAGTCACCATAACTGTTTCATGAACCTTGCCGTCTTCGGTATAAGCTCCTTTGACAATGCCGATGCCGGTGTCATTAAAATCAGAGCTCAGAATGTTCTGACGGTGAGTGGGCGAATTGAGCCAAGCGTTGACCATACCTTCAGAAGTTTGGAAATCCATGGCTAGGTTCTCACCGGCATAGAGAAAATTATAGTTCTGGTTTCGGATAAAGTCCCAGGGCGTCAGTCCAAAATTATAGTGCTCGAAATAGTCACGTCCGATCATATCGCGTGATTTGAGCGTGGCTGCTTGAGTCAGGTCGGGGTCGAGATGAAGAGGCTCGACGCCGTAGTAAACCCTTTCCTTGTTGAGCAAATACAAAACATTCTCGGGGGTAATATCCGAAGCTCGAGCAAAACCGGCAAAGGCAAAAGTCGAAAGACCAACCAGCGTAGCGGCGATAATGAGTTTAAAATTTTTATTATTGGTTTTCATTTGTATGAACTTTTCATACTTAATTTGGAAATTATATGAGTATACCATACTACACCACCATTTGTCAAGAGTCAGAAGGGTAGCTAATCATTGTATTGTCATTGCGAGGTCGCCGCAGCGACCGTGGCAATCTTCCCTGATAGATTGCTTCTTCACTCTCCCAAAGGTAGACCTTCGGCTCGTGATATCGCAATGACGAAAAGCTGAGTCCGCGTTGAAAAATATCCTCTCTTTTGGTAAACTGAATCTTGGAATTGAGGATTCAGAAATTAGGTTCTCCCATCCCCTTCATAATTCTTAATTCGTGATTCATAATTCATGTTTTCGGGCTCGTAGCTCAGTGGTTAGAGCAGGCGACTCATAATCGCTTGGTCGCAGGTTCGATCCCTGCCGAGCCCACCACCCCACGTCGGTCGCCAAGGCGACCTATGCGGGGTGTCCCGCGAAGCTTGAGCGAAGTGGGACATTCGTTTATTTTCCTGTTTGTCTAGACCAAAAAATAATTATTGGTTATAATAAAGTAACTATTCGGCATTGAATTATGAAATAGCGAACTTTGTTAAATTTCGACGGTCGCAAGCGCATGTGGCTTTGAGAGTGCCTAGAAATTTAATGAAGTGAGCGATGAATTTCATAATTCAGGATATTCCACCTAAATAACTCTCGCGATGGCGCAAAAACAAAAAAAGTTCGTCCTATTATCGATTATTTCCGTTCTCTTGATTTGCTTGCTAACCGGGGCGATCCTTTTTTCTTATCAACAGGCTTATGCCGGCAAAATCTATAGAAACGTCTATTTTGCCGATCTTGATTTATCCGGCATGACACGAAAAGAGGCCGAAACCGCTCTTACTTCGAAGCTTCAAGAAGTTCTAAACCAGGAAATTACCATTAAAACGAGCGCGCAAACAGTCAGCGCCAGGTTGGTCGCCACCGGATTTTCTTTTAACGTCACAGACATCATCGACAATAGCTATCAGATCGGCCGGCAAGGCGATTTTTTCGAAACAATCTTCGGTACTTCCAGAACGCTCTTTGAGAGAAAAACCGTTTCCGCCCAGCCGATAATCGACCAAGCAAAATATGACGCTTTTGTGAAGGTCATAGTGGGACAGCTCAATCACGACCCCGTTGACGCCAGCTTGACGATCCAGAATGGGAAAATTGTAGAGATCGAAAGTCAGAATGGCCAGGCAGTCGACACCTCGGGACTGGATGACAAATTGGTCGCTTCAGCCAGCCAGGGCCAAACCACTCTGGTTTTGGATCTAGTCGCAGTCCCCGCCGCAGTTGAAAATGAAGATTTCACAACGGCTAAAAAGCAAGCTACTGATTATCTAGCTAAATCCATAACCTTCACTTACAACGGCAAAACATACAAGCCAAGCCCGGCCGATATCGGTAATTGGATTGAGTTCCAAAATAATAATGGGCAATATTACGCTTCTCTGAGCGATAGCAATATCAAGACTTATCTGACAAATATTGCAAAGAACTTTGAAGTCAAAAAAGTGGACAGAAAGGTCAACGCTTCGACAAATGAGGTCATTAGCGAGGGTACGGAGGGCCTTTATCTGGACAAAGATGGCGCCTTGGCCGCTCTGAAGCAACAGATGGCCTCCGCCGCCGCTCCAGTCATAGCGCTAGCCACATACGCACAAGCGCCAGCCGAAGTTAAAGTCTTCCCAAATGAGGGCTTCGTGGCCGGTCGTTTTGAGGGCAAGTACATCGATATCGACTTGACCACACAGCAACTTTGCCGTGTCGAGGGGCCGACATTGATTGATTGCTTTACCGTCTCCTCAGGCAAAGCTTCGATGCCAACACCGACAGGCACCTATAATATTCAAAACAAGAATCCCAGAGCTTGGTCCGCCAAATACGGACTTTGGATGCCATTCTGGCAAGCCTTCAGTGGCGCATATGGCATTCATGAACTTCCTGAGTGGCCAGGTGGTTATAAAGAGGGCGAAGCTCATCTTGGCACACCCGTTTCTCACGGCTGCGTCCGCCTCGGCGTCGGCTCAGCCGAAACAGTTTATAATTGGACTGAAATCGGCACACCGGTTTATATACATAAATAAATTGATCTCAACAAAAAAGCAGACTGGGATGGTCTGCTTTTTTGTTTGGCAGGCTCTTGCCAAATAGGCGTCTAGTTAGTATAAAGAGGTAGAGGTGATGGTTATGGCGAGAAAGCAAATATTAACCTTGCCCGGCGAACCCGGGACAACTGCATTCTGTGACGCCAGTTCCGGCCTGCGCGAACTGCTCGGGGCAATGGCGGGGGGCATGGCAGCCCGATCACTCGCTCTGTTCTGCGCCGCTGGTGCCGGAGTCGGCAAGATGCTGAATCCGTCTGTCCGACAATTCAATCGGCAGTTCAGAATCAGCGGTGAGTTAACCTGCAAACCAGGTAAGAGAATGACTTTCCGGTGTTTCAAGGACGGTCACGTCCCTGAACACCAAGAATTGACCACGATCAGTTGCGTGCGCGTCACGTTCTGATCCGGTCAATTCACCGTTCCGCTCCCCCGCCGGCTTGCCGGTGGGGGGGAGTTTTTATATTAGATCAAAAGCTAAACCACCATTTCCTTGGTCACGACGAAGGTGTCGCCTTTTTTGAGTTCGTTTTTGAGGATTTTTTCAGCCAAAAGATTCTCGATTTTTTCTTGAATCACGCGCTCCATCGGGCGGGCGCCCATCTCCGGGTCATAGCCCTGGCTGGCCAGTGCGGTGATAGCATCGTCGGCCACTTGCAGAGTAATATTTTTGTTGGCCCGGGCATCAGCCACCAATTTTCCAATCATCAATCTAGCGACCTGATTTATCTCGGGAAGAGATAGCGGAGAGAAAGCGATGACCGAAGTGAAGCGGTTGATCAATTCCGGACGGAATAAATTATTTTTGATCAGATAGTCGACTAAGCGCTCCTTGACCTGAATATAAGGAATGTTCCGGCCGATCGCTTCTCGGATCACATTGGCGCCGGCGTTTGAGGTGGCGATAATGATCGAATTCTTGAAAGAAACTTTTTTGCCATTGGCGTCTGTCAGGATGCCTTCGTCCAGAATTTGGAGGAATAAGTTTAAAATATCGGGGTTGGCCTTCTCGACTTCGTCAAATAGAAGCAAAGAAAATGGCTTCTCCCGGATTTTGGTCACCAATTGCCCCGGTTCTCCACTCGCGGAGCCGATCAGGCGGTAAATGTCTTCGCGGTTCTGATATTCCGACATATCGAAGCGGATCATATTGACCTCTTCGCCGAAATAGGAGCGGGCCAGCGCTTTGGCCAGGGCGGTTTTACCGACACCGGT
>Ga0247841_10006530_pt1 | contig 17917 bp, 18 predicted proteins | sample LaCruzMarch2015__2_FD_192410 | JGI IMG/M metagenome (GOLD analysis project Ga0247841, IMG submission 192410) | Freshwater microbial communities from meromictic Lake La Cruz, Castile-La Mancha, Spain - LaCruzMarch2015_18m | ecosystem: Environmental > Aquatic > Freshwater > Lake | place: Spain... | reverse complement strand
AGTTCCCCCATCCCATCTTCTGAAGTACACCATGGGAAACTCAAACAAGTTCAACACCGATGGATATCCTATAATCGTCCACATTGTAAGCAAGCAGGATGCCCAGGTCAGAGACGTTGCGCTTGAGTCCATAAGAAATCATCTTCACAGAGAGATCGAACTCCAGATAGGAGCAGACTATTACATGAGAGTGAATGCAGCCCCTCATCAGATCCTAAGGGAACACAAGCAGGCAGCAGTCGCCCAGGCAGACAGAATCTCCTCAGGAATGTCTCTCTCATTCGGAAAATGCGTTGGAAGAGCCGCAAGAATACACAAGGGAAATGATGTCCTTGTTTTTGGATTCATGAACGATGAGGCAGTTGTGAAATTCAGAAATATCTTCAGCAATGCAAAGTCCAAGCTCCCGATTCTTACCCAGACCGTTGTTGAAAGACTTAAGTAATTGTTCTAGACAGAATTAATAGGATGCAATGTCAAGGTAATACTCTATCATATATTCTAGAGTATATAAGAATTTTGGTGACCTAGAATATATTGGAAACACAGGGATAGAGTTTTTAACGTTATTTTGACTATGGAAATCATGAAAAAGAGAAGAAAGGGGCTGCCCGAAAACGTGATTGAGATAAGGAATCTCGGTAGAGAATTCAGAAACTACAAAAGAGAGGGAGGGTTTATTGAGTCATTCAAGAACATATTTAATAGAGAATATAGGCCATTTATCGCCCTCAGAGATATTAATCTTGATGTGAAAAAAGGAGAAATTATCGGACTAATTGGACCCAATGGCGCAGGAAAATCAACTCTTATAAAAATCCTCTCCGGAGTCCTCTATCCCAGTTCCGGAACTGTCAAGGTCCTCGGATTCACCCCCTGGAAGGACCGGATAAGATACGCAAAGCATCTCGGGGTCGTATTCGGACAAAAAAGCCAGCTGTGGTATGATCTTCCCGCAATTGATTCATTCATACTCAACAAAAGCCTCTATGACATTCCAACGTCATCCTACAACAAAAGGCTGAAAATGATGATTGACCTTCTTGGAATAAAAGATCTTATGAAGAAACCTGTCAGGAGCCTCTCTCTCGGAGAGAGAATGAGGTGTGAAATCGTCCAATCCCTTCTGCACAATCCCGAGCTTGTATTTTTCGATGAGCCCACCATCGGCCTTGACATAATAGCCAAGGAAAGAATGAGGGACTTCATCAAGGAGATGAACGAAAAGTACGGAACCACATTCATAATAACCACCCATGACATGGACGACATAGAAAAATTATGCAAGAGAGTAGTCATAATAAACTATGGAAAGATCATCTATGACGGCCCCCTGAAAGATATAAGGACAAAGATTGCCAACAGGAAAGTGCTGGACTGCAAATTCTCGGAGGAAAATGTGCCTCCCTTCTTCATGAAGGGCTGCAGAACAATATCCATACGGCCCCACCAGAGGATAATTGAGCTGGATCTTTCAAAAAACAATCTTAGAAAAGTTCTTGACAGATTGATGAAGAAATATTCCAACAGTCTGGAGGACCTTGGGATAATGGATCCCCCGATTGAAGAGATCATCGCGCAAATCTATAAAAAATAAAATGGAATATAATCCGGAGGTTTCCAATGAATAGGTTCAGACAGGCCACGGGCTTGATAAATATGAACATAAAACAGGCCATAACCTGGAGATTTAATTTTCTTACAAGCCTGTTTCTTTATCCAATAACCTTGGTCATGTACTATTTTCTCTGGAAATCAATATTCGCCTATTCTGGAACAGACATAATCAAGGGATACACATTCCCCGGAATGATAGGGTACTACGTCATTCAGATGGTTGTGGGAATGCTCGTATGGGTCGAAGTGGACAGCCATATGTCCAACCAGATAAGAAAGGGAAAAATGACCCAAAAGCTTTTGAGACCTCTTGCCTATCTTCCCCACAATCTCATAGGAGCCATTGGCATAAAAAGCATAGAAGTGGTCTTCTACGCCATCCCCGTAATCATCCTAGGAATTTTCTTTTTCAAAATTCAAGTCGGAATATCGGCAATTTACTTTATACCTATAATGCTCTTCGCATATATTCTTAATTTTATGATTGCCTTCATTACTGGAATGCTTGCATTCTGGATGACAAAGATCAGCGGGATAATCTCCATAAGAAGGACAATAGTGGGATTCCTTGCAGGAGCATTCATCCCACTTAGCTTCTTCCCCCAGTCATTCCAAACCATGAGCAGCTATCTTCCTTTCCAGTACATCCAGTATGTTCCAATAAATGTGTTTCTAGGAAAATATGGCGCATTGGCCGTTGGAAAGCTGCTTTTGATCCAAGCAGCCTGGATATTGGTTCTTTATGGGATATACAAAATAGTTTGGAAAATAGGGATAAATAGATACACCGGAGTAAGCCAATGATAAAAGAAATAGCAAAAACATGGGATATTTGGAAGAAAGGTCTTGCCCTGGACATGTCGGCAGAGATGGCATACAGAGCTTCCTTCTTTTTCATAATGATCGCATTGATAACAAATGATTTGATAGGCCCGCTGGTCGGATATTTGATCTATGGCTCAAGCAATGGAATTCCAGGATGGAATTTCTTGGAATTTTTGTTGTTCCAGGGAGTCATGATCTTCAACTTCGGATTCTGGCATGCATTCATCGGAGGAGTTTCATGGACCACCCAGGAACTAATAAACGAAGGGGAGCTGGACATTGTCCTGACAAAACCATTTTATATTCTCGCAAACATCTACTCAAGATCCACGGACTTTCATGGAATAACTGAAGTTCTTGTTGGTTTGATCATTATGGCCTATGCAATAGTCAAACTGCATCTGTTCGGAATGAATCTTATCCCCTTTGCACTGCTCATGGTGATGGCTTTGCTATTCCTCATGGGAATTTCAATAATACTTGGGGCAATGGCGATAATATTTGTAAAAGTGGGAGCCCTCCAATCAATAATATGGACTCTGAATGATCTTGTGGCCTATCCCCTCACAATATATGGAACAGGCATAAGATTCTTCCTCACATTCATAATCCCTGCGTCAATCGCAACATATTGGCCGGCGGCAGTTCTTGCAGGAAAAGAACCTCTTTCAGTAGCATTCATGGTTTGCATCCCTGTCCTGATTTTTTTCCTGTTCTCACTTGTCCTATGGAACCTTACACTAAAAAAATATCAATCGGCCGGAGGCTAGAAATCTTTATAATCTGAGATTATTCTCTACTCTTATAAAAAAGAGGGAAAAAGATGATTATTTTTATGGATACTGGAATGTATGAAAAAAGGAAGGTTGATTGTCAAGGAAACCTTGGTTTCCTTACAAAGGAGGTTTTTATAAATGGACTTTAGAGGGATATTCTCAAGAAAGGAAAAGGAAATCACTTTGATTAAGGAAAGTGAAGCCTCAAAAAGAAAAATCGAATCTTCTTCGCCAAGACTTGTTTCTTCCCAATCTTCTCCACAGCCATCGGCCCCCCAGCTCAGGCAGCCATCAAAACCATATTCCTATGCCGAAGCCAGAAGAGCCTCCCCTCCTGCCACAAGACCTGCGCCCCCATCATCTAACTCTTCATTACATTCATCATCTTCGAGTCCATTGTCCTCAATTTTAAGGAGTTCTTCTCAAAGGCCATCAGGTTCCAGTTCCGCATCATCCGGCTCTTCACACAGTCCCTCTGCAAGACCCCCCAGCTCATCATCTGGATCTTCATCTTCAGTAAGAAATCCGGCCATGGGCGGCCTTCTTTCAAGCATGGCGAAGGAGAGCATGGCATTCCAGGAAAAAAAGAAGGAAGGATTTGTTCAGTCATTCGGCCCAACTCCAAGAACGCAAACTTCATCATCTTCAAGTTCATCTTCCCCTGCACTCAGAACCCCTTCATCCTCGAGTTCTTCATCCTCTGCTCCAAGAGCGCCAAATGCAAAACAGGCAGGAATAACTGGATTATTCTCAAGCATGGCCCAGGAAAGCATAGCCTATCAAGAAAAAAAGAAAGAAGGCTTTGTTCAGTCATTCGGCCCAACTCCTAGAGAACAGCCAGCATCTTCCCCTTCATCAAGTGTCTCTGCTCCTGCCGCACCAAAGCCAGCAGGGGGATACGCCTCGCTATTCTCAAACATCGCCAAGGAGGGCATATCAAACAAAGAAAACAAAGAATTCATAGATAGGAAGTTTGGAGATAAAAAACCAACATCTTCAAATGCTCCTGCCTCTGCCCCTGCACTCAGAACCCCTTCATCCTCGAGTTCCTCAAGTTCCTATTCTGCTGCAAGAGCGCCAAATGCAAAACAGGCAGGAATCTCCGGATTATTTTCAAGTTTGGCTCAAGAGAGTATATCGTTCCAGGAAGAAAAAAAGAAAGGATTCGTTCAGTCATTCGGTCCAACACCAAGAGAGGGAATGGAAGCCCCGGTTGCAGCAATCATAAGGCCCTCTGCACTGAAAGAAAAATCAGAAAAACCTGAATTATCAAAGAGAGACATTGTCTGGCTTCAGGAAATGTCCAAAAAAGATGTTCTAATCGGAGGAGGAAAGGGAGCAAATCTTGCAGAGATGTACAATCTCAAACTTCCAGTTCCTCCTGCATTCATAGTTTCGGCCCATGCCTATCAGGATTTCATTGAAAAGACAGGATTGAGAACAAAACTGCTTGAAGAAGTTTCAAAGATAGATATTCAAAACACAGTGCAGCTTGAAACCAAGGCTAAAGAGATAAGGGAGATGGTAATCGCAACTCCTATGCCTCGAGAACTTTCAGAGGAAATAATCGAAGCCTATGATGATCTCAGCATTGACAGAGAAGTTGCCGAGAGGGCCAATCAAAATGTCCTTAGCATGATAAAATCCGCAAGGGATCCAGTGTTTGTTGCCATAAGGTCCTCCGCAACATCGGAAGATTCGGCCGATGCAAGCTTTGCAGGGCAGCAGGAGACATTTTTGAATGTAAAGGGCAGGGAGAAAGTCCTTGAATCCGTAAAGCAATGTTGGGCATCCCTGTTCACCGCACGGGCAATTTACTACAGAAGGAACAAGGGCTTCAAGGAAGAAACAACCTACATCGCCGTTGTGGTGCAGAAGATGATTAATTCTGACAAATCAGGAATCACATTCACAATCAATCCCTCCAAGAACAGCATGGATGAGATAGTCATAGAATCAGTCTTTGGACTTGGAGAAGGAATAGTTTCTGGAACAATCGCTCCCGACAGGTATATTGTTGATAAAAAAACAATGCAGATTAAGGAAGTGGTTGTGGCAAACAAGCCGATCTTCATGACCCGAAACAGGCTTGGGGAAAACATAACTGCCGACATCCCTCCTGAAAACAGAAACGACCAGGTTCTGGACATAAGAGAAATTTTGAAGATTGCAAACTACGGAAGACAACTCGAGGAACACTATGGGATTCCCCAGGATAGCGAATGGGCAATAGAAAACAATGACATCTTCATTGTTCAGACAAGACCCATAACGACCTACAAGAATATAATCAAGAAGATTGAACTTTCAGGAACTCCAATATTGGAAGGACTTGCAGCATCTCCAGGAATCGCCCATGGAAAAGTCAAAATAATAAATTCCCTGACAGAACTGTCAAAAATAGAGAAAGGAGATATTCTTGTTACGAAGATGACAAACCCTGACATGGTCGTAACCATGCAAAAATCAAATGCCATAATCACCGATGAAGGTGGAATGACATGCCATGCCGCAATAGTTTCAAGAGAGATGGGAATTCCTGCAATTGTTGGAACTCGAAAAGCAACATCTGTGCTGCAGGAAGGCCAAATAATCACAGTTGATGCCTACACCGGAAAAATTTATGATGGGGAAATAGCCATTCCAGAGGCTCCAAAGGAAGAAGCAAAACCCGTAGCAGCCCTAACGATCGAAGAAACTCCCGAAGAGATAGAAGATGAATTGCTCAAGGGTATGGACAATGTGGAACATGTGACCATAGCAAAAGAAACTCCAAACACAATCGTTCCCGTAGAAAAAGTTATTGAGACTCCAGAAAAGACCGGAGTGCACCATGATACTGTAACAAAGGTTTACATGAATCTTTCCGAGCCCAATCAAATAGAAAGATATTCCGATCTTCCTTTCGAAGGAATCGGATTGCTTAGGCTGGAATTCATGATATCCTCCCAGATAGGGAAACATCCTCTCCTTGAAATAGAGAATGGAAATGAGGAAGAATATATCCTTCAGATTTCAAGAGGAATATCCCATGTTGCCAGCTCCGTCAACAAAAAGCCGGTGATTGTCAGATTCTCCGATTTCAAAAGCAATGAATACAAGGATTTGGAGGGCGGAGACAAATATGAAACGCCCGAATCGAATCCCATGATTGGGTTCAGAGGAGTTTCAAGATATGTGAGTCCTGAATTCGAAAAGGCATTCAGACTTGAATGCAAAGCCATAATCGATGCCCGAAAAGAAAATAAGAATATCCATGTTATGCTCCCATTTGTCCGAACAGTTGAAGAAGTTGCAAAATGCCTGGAGATAATGAAGTCCGAGGGCCTTGAACGGTCAAAGGACTTCAGAATATTGCTTATGGCAGAAGTTCCTTCCATGGCAATCATCCCAGAGGAATTCGCAAAGCTTGAAATCGATGGAGTTTCCATTGGAAGCAATGATCTCACCCAATTAGTTCTTGGAGTTGACAGAGATTCAGCCATACTTGGGAGAGCAGGATATTTCGATGAGAGAAACAAGGCAGTCCTAACAGCAATACACAACATAATCAAAGGATTCAAGAAATTCCAAAAAACCGTTGGAATATGCGGCCAGGCTCCCTCGGTCTATCCCGAATATGTTGACTTCCTCATCAATCAAGGGATAGACAGCATTTCCGTGAATCCCGATGTTGTTTCCAGCGTAAGAAAGCATGTTTCCGAAGTTGAGAAGAAAATCCTTCTGGAAGCCGCAAGAAAGAAACAGGGTAAGAATTTCTGAAGTGTTCTGAAAGATAAAGTATTTATTTCTTAGAAAATTTCCAAAGAAGGTCAAAATATTCTATAAAACTATCTGCAATATCTTGAGATTTTATATGAATTGCAGTTGTTGTTTTGCCAAACACTAAAATTGCTGTCCGATCTTTATATACATTGATTGCAACTGGAGAGGTCGTAGAAATATATCTGGTTTCAGTATGTGGATAAAGTTTTTTCGAAAAGGCTTGACTGATGTTTTCTTTTTGTATGAGATTATATAGCATCTTTGTCTTGATGCCTTTCTTTTCTCTAAGGAGATGTATCTTTTGAAAAAATGCAGTGATTGCTTCCTCTTGAATGCCCCTTGTTCCACCAATAACATAGCAAATCTCTCCTTTCTTGAGAATTTCAACCTGCTCCCTAAATATAATCTCCATTCCTTTCAATCCAGTAAGTAGTTCTACTTCCTGCTCACCCTTATGGGCATTGAATTGTGCTAAAAGTTGAGGAAGTATGGACTTAACCTCATCTTCCATATGGATAACTTCTTCTTTTTTATCGGAGAGATAATTGAGGATCTGTTCAGGGTTTACGGGTTTGAAATGTTTAATATTATCCTGGAGATAGATAGACACTAATCCCTTCTCTTGAAGTTTTTCTAGAAGGTCATATACTTTTGACCCAGAAACTCCAGATTTGTTTACAATATCTCCTCTGGTTGAATCTCCTAAATCCAACAGGGCCAAATAAACTTTGATCTCCGAATCGGTAAGCCCTATTCCTTTTAATGCTTCTTTCATAGTACCCCCTAAGGGGTACCTAATATTTAAATCTTTCTAGAATGTTGGGATTTCAGGAGGTAAAAACAAAATGGAAAAAACAATAAAAAACCTTGGACTTGCCGCACTACTTGCTGTAGGAGGTATTGGCTGCTCTGAAAAAATTCAGGAAGCTCCAAAAAGAAATTGGGAAACAAAATTTGAAGTGTATGGAAGAGAGTATACCCTCACAGATCTAGATGGAGATGGAAAGTTTGATGTCATGAAGATTACAGACTCGTATGTTCCAATTAATGGCGAAAGACAAGCAGACAAGTATATCATAAAGAAAGGATATGTGCGAGGAAACATTGGCGGCTCAATAACAAGGTTAGAAGTATCAATAGTTCAACCAGAATTTTTTGATAATTTGTTCAAGCCTAGAAAAAATGATGTGCTTGAATCCTACCGCAACTTTTAGTAAGCCATTTTGGCTAGAGCCTCTTTCATAAGAGGCAATTCCCTCGAGAAGCAAGGTTTATTAATTATATTCTGCATTATACTATAAAGAAGATGGTGTATAATTTTGCAGAGCAGGATGCTGGTGTAAGAAACCCAGGTTTCTTGACAATCAACTTCCTTAACGAGGTTTTCATAGAGCAGGATGCTGGATGCATAGAAACCCGCAGGAGGTTTCTATAAATGGGATATTCACCGTACGGAAAATATATTGGCAACTACAGTTCTCTGAATCCGGGCAATGCCAACAGCTATGGAGAAATATCTACCGGCTATGAGATGAGCGCAGGAATGCTGGGAGCAACAACCAATCCCGGAACTGCCAACCAGGTTGCCGAGGTCATGGCAAAACTTAACGAAGGAATGAAGACCATTGAACTCACCGCAGAAATCGGGCAAGGTGGCGCCTTCGAACAGGTTCCCCAGGAACAGTTCAAGGAAATAAACCGCCTTGCAAAACTTTCTGGAATGACTCCAACAATGCATGCCCCCAAGATAGATCCGGCAGGATTTGAAAGAGGAGAGCAGGGAACCAGCTGGAGTGAAAATTCTCGCCAGGAGGCAGAACGAAAGCTTCTCGACTCCATAAGAAGAATCAGGGACGCAAATCCGACCGGCAATTTCAATGTAACAATCCATGCCTCCAACATGCCCGGCCTTGAAACCAAATGGGTAACCGAGGACGGAAAGCAGAAAGAAATCCCCATGCTCCAGTATGTCGTGGATGTCAGCAGCGGAAATGTCGGAGCAGTGCAAAGGCAGGAGCTTTTCAAACCCCAGGAGGGCACGGAAATCAAGATCTCCACACCAGAAGACAGAATAAAGAAAATCAATGAGAACAACTGGAATCAAAGCATGGTAAAGCTCATGGAGTCAAAGAGGGTCATTGAAACCCATTTCCCCTATGCGCTCGAAACAAACAAGGAAATGGATGAGGAATATCAGAATAACATCAAGAGGATAGTTGCTGCAAAAAACCAGGAGGCCAGCAGGGAGCTCATGGAAATCCAAGACAAAATGAAGGAGGGAATCCTGTCCAGGGAGGAGGCCGAAGAACGTTCAAGAATGGCAGTGGATCAGGTGTTCGATGAAAGGAATAGGCTGGCACAGAATGCCCAGGCCAACCTCGAAAAAACCAAGGAAATGAAGATGAGCCATCTCAGGGATGCAAGCCACTACTATGACAACATGCAAAATGAAGTGGAAGTCATGTACAATGATTTTCAAAAAGATCTTGTAAACCGTCAGGAAAAATTGAAAAGAATTTCCGATGAAAAGAAAAGGCAGGAGAAGGCAGATGAGATAGCGGAGATGAAAAAGATTCTTACGGACATTTCAAAGGACTGGCAAAAGAAAGTTCCCGAACTAAAGAAACTTGGAGAAGAGATAAAATCTTCAAAGAACGATCCAAAGAAGATTCTGGAAATAGAGGAAAAAATGGTTCTCCGTAAAAGAGACCTTATGAACAAGTCCATAGAAGAGCTTGAAAAGATGAGAAGGATCGCGCCCCAGGAGATCATTGTTCCGCTCGAAGAATTCGCAAGGGACAAAACCGTGGACACATTTTCAAACATTGCAATGAAAGCATACAAGGAATGGGGAGACAAGGCCCCGATAATTGCCATTGAAAACTGGGAACCGAACATGGCCTTCTCCAGAGCCGACCAACTGAAAAATCTGATAAAGGAGACAAGAGAATCTTTCATCCACAAGGCAGAGAAGGGAGGGCTGAGCAGAGAAAAGGCAGAGGCTGCTGCAGAAAGAATGATCGGAGCAACCTGGGACGTTGCCCACATAAACCTTCTGAGAAGGCAGGGAGCCACGGAAAAGGATGTAGTTAAAGAAACAGGGATAATCGCCCCCTATGTGAAGAAGATGCACATTGTCGACAACTTCGGATACACCGATGCCCACCTTCCGATAGGATGGGGAATGTTCCCATAAAAAAGATAATGAATGTGATGAGGGAGAATGAGTTTGAGGGGCCCATGATCAGCGAAGCATTCCCATTCACCCAGCATTTCAAAACCTCTCCGCACAATTACGAGCTTGGAGCACTCGATGTTCCCCTAAACTATCCTGGCTTCGGCGGCCCGTCAATGTCAGAGGCAACAAGCCTCTATGGCAGCTCATTCACCGGCTATGGTTCCTTCCTTCCAGAACAGCACTTCACAATGTATGGCGGAGGGTTTTCCGGTCTACCCCTTGAGCTCGGAGGAAGGGTCGGCGGTGGAAAATCAAGCCAGTTTTCAGGCACTCCGATGGAATGATTTAAAAATCTAAAAAACTAGTATATACTGTAAGAGTTATGTTAAAAAAAGAGTGAATGATGGTTAAGAAAAAAATAGAGCCCAGGGTAATTCCTTTAACGAAAGACAGAGACATCGCCATGGACTTTGCCCAGAAAGTTTACAAAAGAATAGGCACTCCCATAAAAAGCATAGTTCTTTTCGGATCATCTGCCAAGGGAGTTTCCACACCCAAATCAGACATAGACATCGTAATTCTTCTTGATGACGCCTCAATAATGTGGGATGATGAGCTTGTGGCATGGTACAGGGAAGAGCTGGGGAAGATAATTACCCAGAACAAATACTCAAAACCTCTCCACATAAACACCGTTAGGATAACAACCTGGTGGAATGAGATGCTAAGGGGCGAGCCAGTCATAATAAACATAATACGATGGGGAGACCCTCTTATTGACATGGCAGGATTCTTCACGCCATTGAAATCTCTCCTTGTCCAGGGACATCTGAAGTCAACGCCTGAAATGATATTCGTAACTCTTGGAAGAGCGCCCGCCCACATGGGGAGATGCAGGGCAAGCATGATTGGAGCAATGGAATCAATCTACTGGGCATTTGTAGACTCAAGCCACTCTGCTCTCATTGCCGCAAAGGTTTCACCGCCATCTCCAGAGCATATTCCTGCAGTCATGAGACAGAATCTTGTGGACAGGGGAATAATCAAGAGCAAGTATGTTGACTGGTACAGGGAAGTTTACATTCTGACGCACAAGGCCATGAGGGGAGAAATCGATGGAGTCCGAGGTGAAGATTTGCAGCTTTGGAAAGAACGGGCAGACGAATACATAAGGGAAATGGCCCTCGCAGTCAAAAAAATAACCGGGTTCAAATAAATTCTGAGATAGTTCTGTTTTTCAGTGCCAACTAAAAAGGTTTTTATAGCATCCCCAATGCATTACTTCCCATGCATATCACAAAAGAAGAAACCTATGAGTGCCTTGGCCGATTTTTGCCAGAAATAAGGAGCGGAGCCGGAATCCCTCTTGAAACTATGATTGTAAATGAGCCATGGAGATTGGGAGAGGATGATGACCATGACAAGATAATGTTCAGTGAGCATGGAATCATCCACATCTATCCCGAGAAGGATTACAGCCCGCTGTATGTTAATACTGAAAAAAGCGTTCTCCATGAACTTGGCCACAGAGCCATAGAAGCAATAAATCCTAAATTCTATGCGGGCCTGCACACCCAGGCAGGCTATGATCTTGACAATGACGGTTTGATAAAAACCATCGCCCAGATCACGATCAATACATTAAACGGAAAAGTATTTGTTCCCCATGCTCTTCAGGAAGGCCTTGCAGAATATTTTTCACTTGAAATATTTCCAAAGCTGTGCAGCCTCTCCGATTTTGGAAGGAGTTTCATCGAGGATGCACGAATAAATGCTCAAAAGGGAATTTTCATCAGGCCAAACAAGTATTTTTCATCCGAAGAGAAACTGATCGCAAAAAGCTACAAGTTCTTCAATAGGATGTACACAGTTGACGGACTGGATGGAAAGTATGGGATAAAAGAGTATATTAAAAATGCTCCAAACTACAAACTCCCAAGAGGCGATGACTGGGATGCCCCACTTCTTTATCTAAAAGAGCAAGGTTCTAAAACCTGCAAGACAATATGATTCTATGAACATCAAAAAGTTTGAATCCAACGTTCTCAAAACCATAAAAGAGAACAGTCTCATAAAAAATAATGAGAAAGTCATTGTTGCCATGTCCGGAGGAAAGGATTCAACAACCGTGGCCTATCTTCTCAAGAAATTCGGATACAATGTTGAGGCTCTCCATGTGAATCTCCACATGGGAAAATGGTCCGATGACAACATGGACAATGTGAAAAAGATGTGCGAGATAAACAAAATCCCTCTCCACATATTCTCCATAAAGACCGAACTGGGAAATACTATCTGCTACATTAAACAGGTTGTAGGATCGGAAACAAACTACAAGCAGTGCACAATCTGCGGAATACTCCGAAGATGGCTCATAAACAAGAAAGCCCGATTCCTCGGAGCACAAAAGCTTGCCACCGGTCACAATCTGGACGATGAGGCCCAGACCGCCCTCATGAACCTATTCAAGGGAAACATGATGCTCGGAATAAACTCCGGACCCCAGGTAGGTATGTTCCAGGATAAAATGTTTGTAACAAGAATAAAGCCTCTCTATTACTGCAAGGAAAATGACGTTAGGGAATATTCCAAGGCCATGAAATTCCCGGTTCTCTATCAAAGATGCCCCTGCGTCATTGGAGCCTACCGGCACGAAGTGAGAAATCATCTGGATGAGATTGAAAAGAAAAATCCTGATCTTAAACTGAACATTGTGAAGTCATTCACAAAGATTCTTCCCGAACTCAGAGCAGTAGTTGCCAAGAATGGTTTGAAATATTGCAAAGAATGCGGAGAGCCATCAAGGCAGGATGTCTGCAAGGCCTGCCAGATACGTATGAAGATTAAGTAATGATTTTGTATCTGGCGGAGAGCATAGCGACTTGTCAAATCAGAATGAAAATAAAATGATTTTGACAACGAGCTTGCGAATGCCAGATCAGAATGAAGATCAAATGGGGCAGATCACTTTACCGCAAACGCTTTCTGATGGTCATTTACGCAAAATGCTGACTTTATCTCATTTTTGATATAATCCGGAAGCTCGGGATTTGAAAGAAGAGACAGAAGATTTGGCTGGCGATGCAATTTTCTAAAAAATATGTGCTCTGCCTCATATTTGCTCTGGATATGGCCCTTGTCAATTTCCCGGTTGTAAAATCCCACAACCCTGTCTTCGTAAACCACTGCCGTTTCGTTGGTTGAGATGTTCCCGTCCTCCCAAAAATTAAAATTGACGAAGAAAGGGTATTTTTCCCCCTTTTTTATCTCCCTTGCCCCTTCGCAGTGTGGCACATAGAGCACTTTGTAATTCCCAACGACTTTTCTGTTCGGACCCAGAACCTGGTGGGTGACTTTTTCAAAAAGCTGTTCTATGTGATGTTCTATTGGAGCCATTAGTTTAGCCCTCATGAAGGATATATAAATATTTCTCCTTTGAGCATCAATAAGTGACAACAGAAAAATAAAAAAGAAAAAGAACAATTAAAAATAAGATTACTTCTTGGCCGTATTTATTCCAAGAAGTTTGTATAGTCCACAGAATCCAGTAGCGGCTGTGATTATCATGATTGCAGATAAAACATACCACCAGGCACTGTAGGCATATCCAAGATAGGCAAAGACAAGGGCAAGTATCACCCTTATGATTCTATCGGTAGTTCCTTCGTTAACTTTCATTTTAAACCTCCATTAATGAAATTAGCTAGGCAGGATATTTAAATGTTAGATTTAAAATTTATTTTTCTTTTATTAAGAAGAACATGGCCGCTGAGACCAGCATGAATAACCCAGAAACTAGGAGAGTATATCTCGGACCAATCAAGTCAACGAGCAATCCTGCGAGAGGAAGTCCGACTATTCCCCCCAGCGAGATCATCATACCTCTTATTGACCCCATGGTTGCTCTCATTTTTGTTGGAATAAATCGGTGGAAGTATGTACTAATAAATGGATAATTAGTGTCCCAAATAAACGAGCTAACAATAATTAAAATTAGAACAAAGGTTAGACTCCATGCAAATTGCATGATAACGGTATATAGTGCGATTAATGAATAAATTATTATCAGTGCGTTTTTCTCATTATTTTTTCCAGACCAATGGGAAACCAATGGAGCAAATATCCCCACAACCGCCATTGCAGACCAAAGATATCCGAATCCATTGGATGTGAATCCAAGATCTGTTAAAATTGGAGTGAGTGTTATAAAGTTCTGAAAAGCGAAACCAAGGCTCATGCCAAAAGAGATAATCATCAAATAATAGAGAACATGATGTCCATAGCCATGGGAGACTGTCTCCTTCGCCTGATTCCAAAGATTAATAAAAGATTTTTTGATATGTGCCTTTTGTGTTTTGTAAATCTCTTCACCGAACAATAGTATGCTCGCAGTAACAAATGCCGATGCCGCAGATAAAGGCCAGATCATTGCAAGCCCAAATTTTCCAACTACCCATGCTCCAAAAATTCCAGAAAAAACAAAGGCGAGATTATAGCAAGAAGGTTTTTTAGAAAAATAATTTTTTATTAGGTTTTTATGTTTTTTTGCCTTCAGAAGGTCAACAACCCATGCCTCGTAACTTCCACTCATCAAAGTTGTAGAAATTCCAATAAGTGCAGAAATAATGATCAAATGATAATAATCTCTAGTAAAGAAAAAAAGTAACATAAATGTCCCTTCCAAAAGCCACCCCAGTATCACCGAGAATTTTCGGCCATACAAATCAGCAATAGCTCCAGTTGGAATTTCAGAGATAAATGCCGCGAGGGGCACAATAGCCATGAGCAATCCCACCTGGGCTGCCGAGAATCCTATTGAACTGAAATAGAGCACAGCAAAGGGGATCTGGATAAACAGAATAGTTCCAAGAAATGCTTCTAAGTAAAAAGGCCAAAGAAACTTCAATTCATTTTTATGGAAGAATACCATTTATCACCTCTCTTTATCCATAAGAAAGCTAGTCTATTTAAACGTTAATAGGCAAGTCTGAATATGAAAGCAAAAACCCGCGCCATTGTTCTCCTTTCCGGAGGCCTCGACAGCATATTGGCTGTAAGAGCACTCCAGGAGCAGGGCATAGAAGTGGTCGGAATATCATTCGAATCTCCATTCTTCAAGGCAGACAAAGCCAGAACGGCGGCAGAACAGCTAGGAATAGAATTGAAAGTTGTGAAACTGAAGAAAGATTATATCGCAATGGTGAAGAATCCAAAGCATGGCCATGGTTCTGCAATAAATCCATGCATTGACTGCCATGCTTTCATGCTCCGAAAGGCAAAGGGCATGATGAAAAAACTGAAAGCAGACTTCATCGCAACGGGAGAGGTTCTTAATGAAAGACCCATGAGCCAAAATCTTGAATCGCTTAAAATTGTTGAAGAAGAATCTGGATTGAAGGGGAAACTTCTCAGGCCGCTTTCAGCAAAGTGTCTGGGGGAGACAGAGGCTGAGAAAAAAGGCCTTGTTGACAGAAACAAACTCCTGGACATAAAGGGAAGGACAAGAAACAGGCAAATGGAATTGGCTGCAAAATGGAATCTTTCCTATCCCACCCCGGGCGGAGGATGCCTGCTATGTGAAACTGAAATAGAAAAGAAACTTCTCGACCTATTCAAACACAATGAAACCGATGACATTTCACTCGATCTTATTAAAACCGGAAGGCACTTCAGAGCCCATGGCCAGATAATTGTGGGAAGAAACAAAGAGGAGAATGATAAATTGGAAAAGGTTGGAAAAACATGGATCAAAATGGAATGCAAAGATGTTCTCGGACCAATAACGCTGTTCAGGGATGAGAAAGATGTAAAAAAGGCAGCGGAGCTGACGGCCTTCCATGGAAGAACGGAAGGAAAGAAAACCAAAGTCATATTCTGGAACAGATCAAAGAAAGACACAAAAGAAATCGAAGTTGAAGTTCCATCCCGAGAATCTGTTGAAGAAATTAGAATTTAAAATTCTCCGTCAAATAATTACTTGATAGAATAACTTACAGTCACAGTTCCAGTAACATCCAGCTTCTGAGGAGAAATGCTTGTTGTTGCTTCCTTGACCGAAGTTCCTGAAGCCATGTCTGATCTGTAAAGCGGATAAGGATAATAATTGTAGTCCGAGGAAGAAACCGAAACCAGAGAACCTATCTTTGCCCCAAGTCCTGCTGCTATTGCCTCGGCCTTGGCCTTGGCATCATTTGAAGCGTTTGCAAGAACGACTTTCTTGTATTCATTCTGTTTTGCAACAGATAAATCAAAATTGATGTAGCTGATTAATGCTCCTGCATTAACGGAAGCGTCAACTATTTTTCCAACATTGTTGAAATCACTTGAAGATACCTTTATGTTATTTGAGGCAACATATCCTATGAGCTTCTGGGTTCCGGAACTCCAGTCATATTCGGGATTGATTGCATAATTCTGAGTTTCAATATCACTCTTTGCTATCCCTATCTTATCTAAGGCGGCAAGGACCTTTGCACTAATCTCGGCATTCATGTTCTTTGCGTCATCTGCAGAAACATTTCTGGTTTCAATGAGAAGATAGACTATTGCCTTGTCTGGCATTACCGACATCTGGGCAGTTCCCGTTGCACTGACCGTTCTTCCCATGCTGTTCTGATTTGTGAAGTAGAATCCTGCAATCCCTCCGAGAGCCAATACTATTATCACAGTAACAATGATTGGTGTCCAGTTGATATTCGCCATCTTTTTTACAAAATAGTATATTAGCTAGAACTTTTAAACCTTATTCTCTCCCAAAAATTATGGATTTAACCTCAAGATGCCCTGCATTTGGAAGCTGTGGCGGATGCTCTGCCCAGCACATTCCCTATCGGGCCCAGCTTGAAAACAAAAAGCAGTTTGTTGAAGGCTTGATAAAAAAGTCAAAAATAGAAGTGGAAAATCCTGAAATAAAAGTTTTTTCCGATAATTCCTATGGCTACAGAAACAGAATGGACTTCATCGTTCATCAAAACGGCCTTGGCTTCAGGCAGAAAGGAGATTGGAAAAAAGTGGTTGATATAGAAAACTGCCCAATATCAAACGAGAAACTAAATCTCCTTCTAAAAGAAACTAGAGCATTCTTCGCCCAGAACAAAGACAAGCTTAAAGTGTTTGACATTTTCAAGCATTCAGGAACTCTGAGATATGCAGTCATAAGAACTCCCGATTTTTCCGAAGACTCATCCATCTCCTTTGTACTAAACTCGGACAATGTGGACAATGCCACAATTGAACTTCTCAAGGAATTTGCAAACAAATGCTCCGCAAACAACGTTGTTTTCGCCTATGTTCCAAAAAACACGGACAACAGCATCTCCGAAGAATACGCAGTCATAAAGGGAAATGACTTCCTGAAAGAAAAGTTCTGCGGCTATGAGTTCCACTATGATATTCAGGGATTCTTTCAAAACAATTCTGTAATGGCACAAAAAATGCTCCAATATGTCAAGGGATTGTTTGAGTCATACAATCTTCAAAAGGAAAAAAGCCTTCTTGTTGATCTCTATGGAGGAGTTGGAACCTTTGGAATAATCAATTCTCCTATGTTCTCAGAAGTCCTGACAATAGAATCCTACAAAAAGAGCACAGAGAAAGCAGAGATGAACATCAAATCAAACAATATCCAGAATGTCAAGGCAATCTGCCAGGATGCAACCTCTCTCAAAAAGCTAGAACTTGATTACTGGGCTAAAAACAAAGACCTCTATGTTCTGACCGATCCTCCAAGATCCGGGATGTACCACAAAACCGTCCA
>Ga0247841_10006528_pt1 | contig 17919 bp, 20 predicted proteins | sample LaCruzMarch2015__2_FD_192410 | JGI IMG/M metagenome (GOLD analysis project Ga0247841, IMG submission 192410) | Freshwater microbial communities from meromictic Lake La Cruz, Castile-La Mancha, Spain - LaCruzMarch2015_18m | ecosystem: Environmental > Aquatic > Freshwater > Lake | place: Spain... | reverse complement strand
GAAGAAGAAAATAAAGCGTGTCCATGGCCTGTATGAAAAAGAATCGCTGTGGGCCAGGGGGTATTTTGTTTCAACCATCGGTCTGGATGAGTTCCTCATCCGCCGCTACGTTAGCCACCAGTACCACCACAATCAGGTCGAGCAGCCGTCGCTGTTCGACAAATTGATACACTAACAACTAACGCCGCTCTGCCGGCGTAGCCGGCGAATACAAAGCCACCGGCCCTAAGGCCGGTGGTCGATTACTAATGCCGCGATCATCAACTAAATATATATCAAATACAAACCAACAACCAAAACAAACGCCGCCGCGATCTTTTTCGCAAGCCCGGCGCGCGAAACATTTTCGCTGAATATATTCGGAAATACCATCGTAAGCAACGCGCCCAATAAGATCCCGTAAAATGCTTGCGTGCCACCAACCACGCTCACCAGCGCCACCGGGCCGATCGAATAAGCGAAAAAATAGATCCACTCATAAAACACGGTAAACGATTCGTTAATAAAAACCAATCCAAAAACCCGTCCTCGCACCGCTTTCATGTTGTCGCGCACCGCCTGCCTGATCTTTGGGATCAGCAAATAAATTACCAACCCTCCCAAACCCATGCCCCAACCCTGGTAATTCAGCACCTTTAAAAACGAAGACGCGCCGATCGCTTGGTCTATCAAAATCGTCGAACACGCCATCAGCAGGTCCATCAACATCGCCAAAGCGATCGCCAAAATTGGCATTACCCCATCGGCCGCTTTATTCCACGAAACCGACAACACCGCCGCCATCACCAAAAAAAATCCCAGATACTGGACAGGTGTGATTTCTTGCCCAAACAAAAAACTCGCCATGGCCAGGACAAGGACCGGGGTCAGCGCGAACAAAAAAACGATCTTACTGGTATCTTCCCGGAAAAGGAGAAAAAAATATATGGCGGTCGCCAGCGCCAGCAGGAATCCGGAAGCCAAGGCAAAAATCGAATCCCGGGTACCAAGAAGAGGAAAACCGTAAAAAATCCAAACTGCCGTACCCAACAAAAAATTGACAATCGCCGAATATACCGGCATCGCCCAATGATTTTTCACCCGCGCCGAAATTAGATACTTATCAACAAAATTAACGGACGCGTTGATAAAAGGCGCCACCAGCGCCGGTATGATCCAATGCATATTTTAGCGGTTGCGTTAGCTGTTCAATTCTTTCCGGCCCGCCCATCCGATCATCAATCCCCCCCAAATCACCAGCGGGAAAAATACCACCGCCAGCGCTCCGTAAAAAAAGTAGCGCCGTTTGATCTTGAGCAATACGCCCGCCATCGCTATCGAAAAGATTATGATCGGCGCCAAATACCAATATGGCTTGAAAAGGAAATACCACAGCACCGCCGACAGTAAAAACCCGATCGCGAAATCGACATTTTTTGTGAATTTATGGTCCTTGTAATAATCGGGGTCGAATCTTTTTGCCGGGATTCCGTACATAGGTTTTTGATATTACTTGATCCTAAAAATTATTTTTGGCATTTCGCGCAATAGAAAGTGCCGCGGCCAGCCTGCGTTTGGCGCAAAACCTCGCCGCCACAACTGCCCGGGCACACCTGGCCGTCCCGCTGGTAAACCAGGAAATGTTCCTGGTAGCACCCGGTCGAGCCGTTCAGCTGCCTATACCATTCATCTTTACCCGAAGAGCCTTTGCAGTCAATGGCTTTTTGCAGGATCGCCAATATCGCCTTATGGAGTTTCTTCACTTCCTCCGGTTTCAACGAATTGGCCGGCCGGAAAGGATCGATCCCGGCCTTGAACAACGATTCATTGGCGTAAATATTGCCAATACCTCCGACCTTATCCTGGTCCATCAATAAAACCTTTATGGGGCGTCGCGATTTTGATAAAACCGCGGCAAGATTATCTACCGTAAAATCATCCTTGAACGGCTCGATCATGGCCGATTCCTCTTCCTTGAAATCCTTGATCGCCTTTATCCATCCGAACTTGCGCGAATCGTTAAACAACAGCCTTGACCCGTCGCTGAAATCAAAAATTATGCGCGTAAAACGCGCCGGCGTCTGCTTGCCGGGCGGATCATAAAAAAACTGTCCGTTTAACTTAAAATGCGCCAGAAGCGCGCTGCCATTGGCAAAAAATATTCGCAGCACCTTGGCACGGCGGCCGGTACCGATGATCTTCTGGCCAGTGATCGTTTCCGGATCGCCGATGAACATGTTTGGCTCCAGTATATCGACGCGCGCGACCGTCTTACCGACCACCACGTCGTTTAGCTGCCGTCTGATTGTCTCAACCTCGGGTAATTCAGGCATTTTATTTATTTATTGGCTGTCAATTGATTCTAACCATCATTATCGAAATCGCGCAATACGTCAAACATTTGCTTTTTCGACAAAATATACCGATATTAAAATGATCGCCCCACCGGTCATTTGCGCCACATTCATCGATTCTCCGAGGAAAATCCACGCGCAAATCGCGGTAACGACAGTTGTTACCACCATCATCAAACTCGCGTAAGACGCGGTCGCGTATTCGAGAGCTTTATATGTGGCGAATATGCCCGCGGCCTGGGCCGCTCCGTTTACCAGCGCCCAAAAATAGTATATCGGAAAAACCAAAGCGCCCGAAACTAATAAATAACCAAACAGGACGACCGAGGCAAAAATCGTCCTGTAGGCGGAAAAAATTATCGCCGGCGTCATACAAAGCCCTCGTTTGGCGAATATGTAACCGACGGAAACAAAGAAACTCGCGATCAGAATAAAAATGTCGCCGTTGTTGATTGCAACACTATTGCCACCAGTGGAAACCAGGTATACCCCGAACAAAAGAAAAATTACCAACAACGCCTTCGACAAATTCAAACGCTCGCCAAGAAAAATGAACGCAAGGATTACCGTAAAGAAAACCGATGCCTCCGTTACGAAACTGCTATTGATCGCGGTAGTATGCTGAAGCCCGAAAAAAGAAAATCCGTAGTTGAGCGCGCCGCCGAACAAACCCGCCATTAAAATATATTTTATCGATTTGCCGCTGACCCGCAAGGATTTTTTACCCTCGCCAAACATCGCCGCCAGAAACAAAAAAACCGACGCGGCAAACGCCACCTGGCAAGAAAAATTAACCGCGTCGCCGATCCCGGAATTAAACGCCAGTTTACCGGCGATCACGTAAGCGGAAATGCCGAATACCGAAGCCATCGACCACCAAAATGCAAGTTGTTTTTTATCCATGACCGTTAATTTCCCGAAACGCGTCATCCGCGCAACGCTAATAATCGAATTCCTGTCCGCTCATGATCATTCCATATAATAAAGCATCTTTTCCGCAAAACTGTCCCGCTTGCCTCCCTTCAAGGATAAAACCGCGGTTCTCGTAAAGCCGTATGGCGCCCGACAATTCTTGCTGGGTCCAAAACCAAATTTTTTTCACCTTGTTTTCCCTTGCGAATTTCACGATCTCTCGTATCGCTTTCGTCCCAATACCGATACCCCGATATCCTTCTCTTACCATCGCGTCGCCCAATCTGACGCAACCCAGATCGATATACGTAATATCCAGATAACAAACACCCAATATCTCGCCGCCGGCCCTGGCGACCAAATATTTTCTCGATTTATTGGATCCGTCGAAATACTGCCCGAGGTCTTCAACAGTGTCCGGTTTGATGAGCTCGTCAGGCAATATCCCCTTGAATTTTGACCATTCCGAATAAACTTCCGCTATCTGGCCGATATCGTCCTTAACCGCGAATTCGACCGAATATTTTAAATTTTCATTATTGTTCACCATTGTTGGTTGATATTAAAGATCGCGCCCGCTATAAAACCGGTGAAATAGAACCTTTGAATTGCTCCAAATGCTTCCGCGCCCGGTCCATTAAAATCTTTTCCGCGGCGATCGGATCAACCACGATGTCACCGCCGTACTTCCTCACAAAAACCGCGTCTTCGTTATCACGTAAATCCTTGATCAATGGTTTGATCGATTTTAAAAATAAAACGAGCCCGAATCTTGATTCATCTTCAATATCCCAACCGGTAAGATCAGTAATTTCCTGGCTGGCATTTTTCAGGATTTCCTCATTCATTTCCGAAAACAACCTGATCCATTCCTTCTTTGCCGGAACATTTTTTCCCGGCTCGTCGCCATCTTCCAGCCTAAGGCCGGCGGCGCGGCTGACGCCTTCGACAAAATAAGCCTCGTCGCCTCCGCACTCAAAACCATTGTCACCGACGGAACCGTAATACAAATCCAAGTTCTTCAAATCGTGGATCAATTGGCCCTCATCATATGCGTTTTCATATTCCAGATAGCTGATATCAACCCCGTCTTTTAGCGCCATTTGGCGCGGATTTAAAATTATCTTCCCTTTTTCGGGATTGCCGTATTCATACTCCGCATGCTCGTATTTTTCCAGAGCCTCCTCATAGGCCTCCCATTCGGGAGAGTCTTTGTCTAAAGTTAAAAATGTCGTACTTTTATCGCCGATATCCGCGCCACGCGGGTAAACACACCCGAAACTTTCGAGATATTCCATTTTTTCCTCATCGGACCACTCGCATGGATTGCCGTATTTATCCGTCCCCGAAGTTTTACTCCACTCCACCCAAGGTATGATATACCCTTTTTTATCAAAATAATCGTAAATCACCCCCCTTGCTGCCGCCACGCGGCCGCCAAGATCCGCCATTACTTCCTTTACTTTGGCTTCATAATCTTTGGACTCAATCTGATCATTATCAATGCCAAATCTTCTCTTTCTCAAAGTAGTAACGTCTCCGACGAAATTTTTCCACTGCTCATCCGCCCGCAAAGGGCTAAACGAATAATAAGAAACATCAATGCTCATAGTTTTATCAATTGTTATTTAGTTATTTTATCTTCCCACGGGAAAAAGATCCAAAAACAGCACAAATTCATAGAACATCAAACTTCATTGATGCCGAATAGATTCGCGGGTTTAGAACCAAAACCCGGATAGTATTCGCTATGTCACCTTATTTTAATACGGAATCACTGTTTTGACATTATTTTAAAGAAGTTCAAAAACATAAAGGACGGCAGGCAATATGAAGAGGAAACCCTCTTCCGCCGAACCGCCCTACATCCTACCGCCTGAGAACCATGATCAATGAGTATTTGTTGTTGCCCGTACTATACCCCTCAATATCGACACCTGGCAGGATTTTAACATCCTTAAACACTGGATCTGCTTTTAAAGCTCTTATATTACCTCCGTCTTTGATCTTATCCGCGCTCATCACGAAATGGGCGCTGTACCCCTTAGCTTCGCATTTCTCGTATATTGGAGATTTCGTCCGAGTTGTGTCACCCATAAACACATTTACGGTAACATTTTCCACGTGAATATCTATCTTTCCAAAGCCTCTTCCAAAGCCTCTTGGCAACTTGATTATATTGCCAGCATGACGCCTGTCTATCTTGCTAACCTTATCATCTTTCATTTAAGCCCTCCTAGTTAGAAGCATAAACATATTATACTACTTAAAATATAAATGTCAATAGCTGTCCCACGAGGACCGCCCGTCGCCGCCGATCGGGATTTGGCTGCCTAGAAACCGGGGTTTCGTGCCCATGGCAACGTCCCAAAAAGCCTTGATACGCGCGGAATTTTCCCGTAAAACATTACGGAAACCAAGATCGTAGTTGTTCTTGTCGGCGCTCATGCCGCAAGCCTCGATACCAAGGCTATGCGCCAGGTACAACGCCCGGGGCAAATGAAAATCCTGCGTAGAAATTATCATCGAATCCACCTGAAATATCTCTTTGGCGCGGTAAACGCTCGAGTAGGTATCAAAACCCGCGTAATCAACGAAAATATCCTTACCCGCCACGCCATTGTTCAAAAAGAATTTTTTGCCGGCATTCACTTCATCGTAATTTCCCCGGCTATGGTCGCCGCTTACCAGTATCTTGTCCGCCTTTCCGGAACGGTATATTTCCAAAGCGGTAGCCGCGCGGTCATGGAATACGGGGCTCATTTCACCGTTGCGGTAAACCGCCGCGCCCAAAACCAAAACCGCCTGCGCCCGCGGCAAGTCGTCGATCTTGGCATACATCCCCTCCCGGCCGGCAAAAGCCACATAGATATCGGCCGCGACCGCCGCAAAAACCGCGACGCTTGCCATCACCAAGAACAATTTTGCCAATTTTATTATCCGTTCTTTCATTTATTCGATATTTAGCCGTTAATCCAACTTAGCAGAAATTTTTGCCTTTGCAAGACAAGCGCACAAGCGCAATTTTTTTGTTTTGCGGATAGCTATGCGATAAATTTATATAATCCCATGGCCAATTCCGGTTTTAAAGCAAAAAATGAGCGGCGCCCGCGAAAAAACCGCCAAAAGCGGTCTTCTTGACAAGATTCCCAAAAAAGGCAAAATACAATATAGTGGCATTGTAAAAACGCAAGCAACGAGTCACCCCGTCATGAATCTAAATGCGGGGAATTGTTTTTATACCTAATATAACCAATGTTCACAAAGCTCTGCCAACTGCTTTTCCCGAGAAACTGCGCCAAACGGCCAGGAATTTTGCTTGTCATCACCGGACCGAGCGGAGTGGGAAAAGATACCGCCAAAGAGCTTTTTTTAAAAAGGAATCCCGATTTTCAAAAGATCGTCACCGACACTACCCGATTGCCCCGCCAGGGAGAGATTAACGGCGTGCACCATAATTTTTACACCAACGAAGAATTCAAAAAACGCATCCAAGAAGGAAAATATCTTGAATATATCGAAGTCCGCCCGGGTGAATATAAAGGCGGCAACAAAGAATCGGTCTCGGCAATATTGACCGGAAAGAACGTCATTTGGCAGGTCGACGAATACGCAATGGCGCACATGAGAAGCATTTTAAAGGAGAATATGCCCGAAATGGCGGACTGTATCCTTGAAAAAACCGTCACTATCTATATCGCCCCCGAAGATTGGGACCAGTTGCGCGAACAATATTTCCGCCGCGATCCCGGAGCATCCGAAGACAAATTCCTGGCCAAACTGGCCCGTGACCGCGAGATGTGGTGGCAATACCACGACCGCTACGACCACGTCGTCATAAATAAACGGGGAAAGATCAACGACACCGTCGCCCTGATCGAAAAAATAGTCGCCAAAAAGGCCGAATCCATGGCCAGCACTCAATTAGTGCCCCCCGCAGTAATGATCCATTAAGCGAACCTCACCGCAGTAATCAATTTTGTTGACTGCGTTTTTTTATACACGGCCGGCCAACCGCGTCCGTACGGTTTGTTGCTTTAATTCCGCAAACGGTCTAGAACTAATCCATAGACCAATAATTCACACAAATGACGATTAAAATATCAAAATACTTATCGGAAGCGGGTATCGCCTCGCGTCGGAAAGCCGAATCCCTGGTAGAAATGGGCCTCGTTTCGGTCAACGGCAAAAAGATGGTTAACGTGGCCGCGCGCATCGACCCGAAAAAAGATAAAATAGAATTCGAAGGAAAAGCCGTGGTTTTGCCGACACTGGTTTACTATCTGCTCAACAAGCCCGCCGGATACACCTCGACCACGGAAGATAAGCACGCGGAAAAACTCATCACAAGCCTGGTACCGAAAACTCCGAAGGTGTGGCCCGTGGGAAGGTTGGACAAATACACAACCGGGCTGATCCTGCTTACCAACGACGGCGATCTGACGCAAAAGCTGACCCACCCCAGCTATGAGATAGAAAAAGAATACGAGATCGTCGCCAATCTGCCGCTGACCAGCAATGAAGTCGGCGCGGTACAGCGGGGCGTGAAACTCGAAGACGGCTTCGTCAAACCCGACCGCTTCGAGACCATCGGCGAAAACCGCTACCGCATCGTCATCCATTCCGGGAAAAAACATATCGTACGGCGCATCATCGAAAAGATCGGCAAAAACGTTATCGATCTGCAAAGGATACGCGTCGGTTCCCTGACACTGAAAGACCTGCCCAGCGGCAAATGGCGCAGCCTTAACGCCGACGACATCAAAAAAATGTCGGAAAGCAAAAACAAAGAAACCAAAAAACCAAAAAAACGGGGCTAACCCCGTTTTTTTGTTGAAATATCAACGGAAATTACCGATAAATTTTTCGATCTCATCACCAACTTCCATATGATTGTTGATCACGAGAATGTGGTTTGCTTTGGGCAGGATCGTCAACCGCGCCCCCGGAATCTTTTTGGCCATCGATACCGAATCCGAACACGGGAAAACCGAATCCTTCTTGCCGTGAACAATGAGCACCGGCACATCTATGTCCGATATCATCTTATCACCATCGATTTTATCGGCTTGCCATAGGCAATAGCAGTAAACCCTCAACGATGTATTCTTTATATCGGCCGATATCCTTTTGATGTCCCAATCCCCGGTATTGCGGAATTTGCGATAATCGATGTGAGTGCCCGCCCGCTCCTTGAACGGTTTTAAAAAAGCGATCCGAACGATCCCCAAAAACGGCCGGGCCAGTTTGGCGCGCACTGTCCGGCTGATGCGATAATCCGGCGCCAGCAAAACCATCCCCGAAACCATCCCCTTGAATTTATTGGCAAAATCGAGCGCCAGCAACGCCCCGAAAGAATGCCCGATTAAAATAAAGTTATCCAAACCGAAAAATTTGGCAAGCTCGTTGATATCGTCGGCGATATTCTCCAACGCGTAATAATTAAAATCATTCTTTTTAACCGACTTGCCGTGGCCGCGCAAATCGAAAAACAGCAAGTTGAAATCCGCGCCGAAACGCTCTTCATAAGGCCGCCACGCGGAAAAACATCCGGAAAGCCCATGGATAAAGACCAGCGAAACCCGCCCCGGAATATGGTCATTGCGGCGGTAATAAACCCCGTTGCTTAAATATCCTTCATTCATAATTGGTTGATACCATCAATAATAGCACGTCGCGCCATCCCAATGTTATGTTTGAAAAAAACACCGCCCAAAGAGCGGCATTTTGCTGCCATGGAACACAAACCGTTATTGGACGGTTTTCGCGTTTTGCATGCCCGCCGGGCCGCCGAAACCGCTTCCGATCGAAATCGTTTGGGCCGTCACGCTGCCATCGGAATTTTTTGTCCCGATCGCCGCAACTTCCACGCCTTGAGCCAAATCGCTTGTACTCGCTTCAACGGTTTTTGACACCTTGGTCGTATCGGAATAAAAAACATTCATTGAACCGCCGTCATTCAATTTCACGGTAATACTTGCGTCATCCTTGGAAATTATCGTTCCCCGCGCGTTGCCAAAATTTCCCGCCGCACCGCCCCGCGCCTGCCCCATGGCACCGCCTTGCCTCCCCTGCCCCTGGTAACCGCTTCCCGCGCCCGCAACATGGTCGTTGGCCTGGCCGCCCGGCTTCAAAAAATAACCTGCCGCGAATCCCCCCGAGGCCGAAACCAATACCGCCACCGCCAGCATTCCCAATATTTTTTTATCCATATGCTTTATTAAACTCGAAATACGAAGCACGAATATTCAAAACAATTTTCAAGTTGCAAAATGACCAAATGTTAAAAATAAACCCATTTAAAACATTTGGAAATTAGAACATTTTAATTTGTTTCGAATTTCGAATATTCGAATATTCAGCTTTTATTATTATTCATACCTTAGCGCGGTGATCGGGTTTAACTTCGCGGCGCGCCATGCCGGATAATAACCGAAAATAATCCCGATCGCCGCCGACACCCCGAATGCCAGAAGAACCGAAGATACGGAAACCTGAGTGGTAATGCCGCCAAACTGTTGCACCGCGAAACTTGCCAGCCACCCAAGGCCAACGCCGAAAACTCCGCCGACAAAAGTCAGCGTTACCGCTTCGGCCAAGAACTGCACCGTAATATCGCCTTTTTTGGCACCCACCGCCTTGCGCAAACCAATCTCGCGGGTGCGCTCGGTAACCGTGGTCAACATCATGTTCATAATACCGATGCCTCCCACCAAAAGCGAAATCCCGGCAATCGCCGCCAGGAGAAGTGTCATCGTCCCGGTGATCGTAGAAGCGCTGGCAACAATATCCGCCTGATTCATTATCTGGAAATCGGCAAGCGTCGCATCGGAAATTTTATGCCTCGACAAAAGCAGGACCGTCACATCGGCTTCCAACTGGTCAAGCGCGTCCTGATCACTGCCCTGTATGCTGATATTGCTTACATTGGTATCGCCGGCGATATAATGCAACGCCGTATTTAACGGAATATAGATCGCGTCGTCCTGGTTGGAAAAACCGGATCCGCCCTTGGCAACGGTAACGCCCACCACCTTGAAATCAATGTTTTTCACGCGAATGGTCTGGCCGATAGGATCAACACCCTCCCCGAAAAGATCCGTGCTCGTCGTGGGACCGAGCACCGCCACTTTGGCCATCGCCTTGTTATTTTCGTCGGTAATGAACGATCCGTTTTCCACGGCAACATTGCGCACCGTCGAATACGCCGCGGTCACGCCGCTGATCGAAGTATTCGTATTCGTGCCTTTGGCGGTAACTTGCGTTCGGCTCGAATACTGCGGCGCGACGTTCTCCGCTCCCGGCAACTCATTTTTAATCGCCTCGGCATCCGCCAAGGTCAATGTTTGCGCGTTCCCGCGTCCTCCGCTCACCTGCTGGCCAACGCCCCTCTGGAAACCCGGCGAAACCATCAATAAATTCGATCCTAATGATTCAATACTGGAAGTTATCGATCCCTGCGCTCCCTGGCCGATGGAAACCATCGCGATCACCGACCCGATCCCGATCACAATACCCAAAACCGTCAGGCCGGACCGGGCCTTATTGGCAAGCAACGACGAAAAAGTTTGTTCGAATAAATCAATTATTTTCATATCTGCTTGCAATCGTCTTTGCCAATGACGCCGATTTTCTTATTCTTATTGATCCGATCTTCGACGATCATACCATCGCGGATGGTAATGATGCGATCGGCATACTCGGCAATATCATGCTCGTGGGTGATTAAAATGATCGTGTGATTTTGCTCTTTATTCAGCTTTTGGAATGTCTCCATTACAATTTCGCCCGTCTTGGTATCGAGATTGCCGGTCGGTTCATCGGCCAAGATCATCGATGGATTGTTCACCAAAGCTCGCGCGATGGCAACGCGCTGCATCTGTCCTCCGGAAAGCTGGTTGGTGTAATGGTCGTAATAATCCTCGGTCAGCCCGGCTTGCGCCAGAACCGCTTTCGCCTTTTTTTTACGCTCATCTTTATCGACATCGGCATAAACAAGCGGCAGCTCCACATTGCGAAGCACGGAAGTACGCGGCAAAAGATTAAACGACTGGAAAACAAAACCGATCTTGTTCTTCCTTATGTCGGCAAGCTCGTCGTCGACATACAAAGTAACATTCTTTCCATCCAGAAAATAATCGCCGCTCGTCGGCGTATCCAGCATCCCGAGAATATGCATCAGCGTCGATTTGCCCGAACCCGAAGGGCCGATGATCGCCACGAATTCGCCGTCCTTTATGGAAAACGATATGCCCTTGAGTATCTTTGCCTCGATATCGCCGGTCTTGTAGATTTTAACTATATTTTTACACTCGATCATTGTTCAAAAATTAATTAATGCGCTCCCGGTCCGCCGCCGCCCATGTTAAATAACGATCTGCTGCTGCTCGACGACTGGGACGCCGTTGCCTTGGAAGACGAAGAAACCACGAAGATATCGCCCTCCGACAGCCCTTGGATAATTTCCGTCGAAGTATCGTCCGATAACCCGGCCGTAACGGTTTGCTGTTTCGCGAGCTTACCCGCGTCCGCATCCGTCGATAAAACCAGCAACACGTAAGAGCCATCATTACCAGTTTTTACCGCCGCGTTCAGTACCAGCAAGACATTTTGTTTTATCTGGGTAATGATGACCGCCGACGCGCTCATCCCCGATTTTACCTGGCTATCTTCAGTATCCAGCGCGATAATGACATCGTAAGTTACAACTCCCTGGCTCACCGCGCCGATTTGGCTCACTTCAGCCACCTTGCCGGTCATCGTCAGGCCATCGATCGCCGAAAACGTCAGCGTGGTTTTTTGACCGACTTTTACTTTCGCGATATCCACTTCATTTAAAGATATCGTCGCGATCTGGTTGCCGGTTATTATCGTCGCGATCGAAGCATTGGCCGAAACAGTGTCCCCCTCGTCAACGCCCACGGACGCGATCATACCGTCAAACGGAGCGATGATCGTGTATTCGGTTATTTTTTCAACGGCATCGGCAACCGCTCTCTTTTTCTGCGAGATCGACAATTCCTGCGATCTTACATCGAGAGTGTCCGGACCGGCCAGTAAATTTTCCAAAGATTGTGTCCTTTCATCAACCGTCCGCTGGCTGGTTATGATCGAATTTTTCGCGCTCTCGATATTCTGGCCCGCGGAAAACAAACTACTGGCATTCGCGTTTGCCTTGGTAATGTATCCCGAAACGGCCGTTATCTGCGTAGTGGCAAACGATTGAGGTACCGAATTGCGGCTTGCTGCGACATCTTTATACCGCTGGATCAAAATAACTGTATTTTTCGCGGCCTCGGCAATACTTTTTGAAGTTTGGTAGGTTTCATCAATCAGCGATTCTATCTGCGCTTTATCCGAATATTGGCTGACGGATTTATAATCCTGGAAATTTTTTTCGTATGCCGCTTTGGCCTTTTGATACGAAGATGCCGCTTTGGCTTCCAATTCCGCGGCCTGGGCGTCGTAACTTTTTATATTATCGTAATAATATTCAAGGTAACTGGGACTCGATTGCACGATGTACTGGCTGGAACCGGTAACGATATCCTGCAATCCCGAAATAATATCGGGAAAATCGATAAACGCCGACGATACCGAGTTGAATCCCTGTTCATAAGACTTCCCCAGGTCTTCCCGGCTGGTAGCTAAAGATTCATTGGCCTGCTTGAGGGAGTTTTCCGTCTGAGTAAGAGAAAGCTCGTCAGCAGGCTCATTTAATTTTTCCAGCGAAAGCTGCGCGGTCTCCAGCGCCTCTTTAGCATCTCTTAGCGAATTTTGCGCGTCCTTGTCATCCAATTGCGCGATAACCGTCCCCGCTTTCACCTGCTGCCCGGCAGACACCGCCACTTTCAAAACTTCGCCTGCTGCAAGCGATTTGATATCCGTCTGGCGCGAGGCCGATATCTGACCGCTACCGGAAACCGACTGCGAGATCGTACCCGGTCCGGCGGTGCCGTAGGTATAAACTACCGCACTGACACTCCCGCTTTTTGGCTTGAAAACAAAATATCCCGCCGCGGCAAGGGCAAGAATAACGACCACTGAGATTGTTTTATGACGCCGGATGGCCGCGATGAATTTGTTCATTATTTTTTATTTACCCGCTAGAATACCTCAGGGCGCTGCCCCGGGGTAGCTTATTTAATCTGACAGAATACCTCGTCCTCTCTGGCAGGGTAATTCATTAAATTTTCATTACCAATGCATTATTACAAAAACGGAGCTACCGTATTTCATCTTTGATTCTGCCGTTCCCAATCCTCCAAAAAGCTGACCCCGAACGCTTCCACCCGGTCGCCGCGCCGATCACCGACAACCACCACCGTATCGCCCACGGTAAAATAACTGCCGGAAGGAATCTTAGTTTGCGGAGTTATCACGATAACCAGCTCCTCTTGTTGCCGGTTGATAATGACAAAATCGGGATTGACGATCCGGGTGATCACGCCGTCATGGATACTGCCGAAACGGCGCGGTCCAAGGTCGCGGTAAAATCCCATCGCGCACGGAACATTTGTTATCGGATGGAAACCGCCTCCCCGCGGCCCTCCCGCGGAAGGACAATCGGAAAGCACCCTATGCAACGGAGTCCTGTCGATGATCATGCCGGCAATCACGACCACTAACAAGATCGCCAGCACCGAATACAGCAACGGCGCCCGGTAAGCGAAAGAATAGTGGCGCACCAATATTTCCAAAATAATGATGAAAAACAATACCAGCAGGACAAGCATCCAAGGAAGCGAGGTCAGGAAAACAAAAACCCCGTGCCAGCCGAAAAGCGGAGCGATCAATATCCCGGTTTTGCGCAGGATAAACATGACCAAGCTGGCCAAGTAAAGAAGCGCGAACAAGGCAACCGAAGCACCAACGATCCATAAAGCCGCCTTTAGCACAAAATACCACTTGGGCCGCATCTTTAACTCACCGTTTTTCACCGCAACGGTTATTTGTTCGGTTATTGATTTTTTTTGCGTATTGTCTTCCATGCTGGTTTAATTAAAACTAAAACTGGATTTGCGCGCCCGGATGGTTGGCGATAGTTTCCTTTAACAACGACTTGCCCCGCTGCAAACGTATTCCCACGGTAGATACCGGAAGGCGCATCACATCGGCAATCTCTTTGTAACTCATCTCTTCAAAATAATACAAAACCAAGGGCTCGCGATATTTCACCGGCATCTTTTCCAGGCACGTATCGAGCATCCGCCGCAGATCGCTCCGGTCAACGTCGCTGTCGGCGGTCTCCTTGGCGACCGGATGGGGAAAAAGAACGTCAAAATCCATGAACGACAGTTTCGAGTTTTTATTCTTCTTCAGGCAGTTGACGAACTCGTTATGGGCGATGCGGTAAATCCACGGTGAAAATTTTCTTTTCACGTCGAAACTTTTTATATTCACGTATGCTTTTACGAAAACATCCTGCACAATATCCTTGATATCGTCAGGATGAGAAAGGAACTTCTTGGCATAACGCGTTATTTTCTTTTCATAACGCTCTACCAACAAAGCAAACATTTGGGCGTCGCCGTTCTGGACGCGTTTGGCAACTTCTTCGTCGGTAATTTCCTCCATATATGAATCTCCCCGGGCTTACGCCACGGGGTATCTTCATTGAACCACCTTCCGCTTCGCTTCAGGCGTTCAACAAAACTGCCCTAATTAATATAGTACAAGCCACCCGTGCCGGTTATTTCAAAAAAACGTCAGTTAGCCGAACAATCTTCGAAGATCTTCGGCGGGGCGCTGCGTTTGAAGTTGCCCGCGTGGCTGGCAGTATAATAACCGCCGGACTCAAGCTTGGCGTAATAACAAAAGAATTGAGGATACGGCGCGTTGTTCAAGCCGCAATAAACATAATCTTTGCCGCATACCGGGCGCGCCCCGATCAAAGGATCCTGGGGAGTTTTTTCAAGCGATCCTATTTGGACGGGATATCCGTAAGGCTTACCTTTACAATCGCCGCTGGAAAGGCCGCAAGTATAATAAACTTTATTGGTGCCATACCATGTCTTTTGCGCGTCCGCCAATTTCTGCATATCCGCCATCCTTTGGTTATCCCTCGCCGCGGCATCAGTTTTGCCCTCGGTTGTCGTTGTCGCCGCCGTAACTGCCGGAGTTACGGGAGTCACCGGAACCACCGGCTGGCTGGGAACAGAATTGACCCCGACCGGCTTAGACGCGCCGTCGGGAATATTATTGGTATTGTTTGTAGTTGACGCATTATCCACCACCATCAGCTGGTTTGCCGGATCGGCCGGGGCCGGAGGGTTTCCCGTTTCGTCCGAAACCACCGGAGAACTGATATTGCCGGCATCTTCCTCGGCCGCGGGTACGCGCATATTAAAATACCAATACGCCCCGCCGGCGACCAAAGCCAAAACCAAAACCACGCCAACAATGATGAACAGCAACCGTTTGCCCGGTTTATGGGTCTCTGCCGGTACATAATCATCGTCGTCGTTAGTTATCGCGTCTTCCCCTTCCGCAAGCTGCGCCCGGGGCAACGGCGGAGTTTCACGCGTTTGCACCATGGCAAACGCCTCCTCGATCAAATGATCGTCCCATCCGGCGTTAAGCAATGCTTTTTTGACCATTTGCGTCGAAACGCCTCTCTTTAACTCCTGCTCTACATATTCAAGTAATTTTTTTTCCATATAATTTGATATTACTTACGATTAACAATTACCGAATCGGATTATTTTAAAAACCGGCGATGCAGGCGAAAAAAGATCGCCCCACAACCTTGGTTTTATAATACCACTTTTTGCCATGCCACGTAAAACAAAACCCGCCCGTAAGGCGGGAAAGCGCCGGCCAAAACTATTTGATTTCCAAAATCTCGTACTCGATCTTTCCGCCCGGCGTTTGCAACATGATCTTGCAACCGGCGCACTTGCCAAAAATCGCGCCGCCCAATGGCGATTTGTAAGATAATTTACCGCAAAAAACATCGGCCTCCTCCGGACCGACGATCTGGTACTCGTCCCGCGAATCGCCGCACGCCAGCACCACGGTCACGCCGATCTGCACGTGGCCGGAAGCTTTGCGCTCCACCACCCGCGCATTGCCGATGATCGATTTCAGCTCGGAGATCCTGCCCTCCAAAAACCCTTGCTGCTCCTTGGCCTGGTGATAAGCCGCGTTCTCTTTCAGGTCACCGAAAGAGATGGCATAATTCAATTTCTCCGCCAGCTCTTTGCGCGTGACGGTTTCCAAAGTATGCAGCTCTTTTTTAAATTTTTCCAAACCCTCGGGCGTCAGATAATTTTCCATAAATTTAACTTTTTTAAATCGAATTTGCCTTTACCGAAAAACACAACTTCCGTCCCTTTGCGGCGCGGATAAAAAAACTGTTCCGCAATACACAATTGATATTATTCCGTTTTCCGGATTTGTAAATCAACCGCCGCGCTCACCCTGGCAAGGTGGCCCGTGGACCAGCATTGCTGGAGGCTTTTAATCTCATCTGAAGCTTCCTTCATCGTCTTATCGCAATTCGGCATCGCTTTCCAATCCACGCGACCTTCCCGCCCCATCGCTTTGGCAAATCGGCCAAGAAAAAACGCCGGCACGGCCAATTTTGAGTCAACCAGCCATTTTTTGCCTCCAACCGATAAAAAAAGATATTGCCCATCATCGGCATATGCCTTTCTCAACCCGACAAAATCATCCACGGGAAATAGATACTGGCTGCCTTCGGGAATAATCTGTCCCAAACTACCCGCGTAAGGAAAAATGTGGACATGGGCATGGAAAACTGTCTGGCCGATTTTACCATGCTCAAATCCTCCAAAATCTCCGTAATGATTTTTAATAAAATTTATCGTCTCCCGATATAACATATCAAATTCACCCATTAAATCATTGTCGAATTCACCAACGCATGATAAATGTTTTTTGGGAATAATCATGACATGTCCTTCAACCAATGGTAAAGACGTACAAACCAACCAAAAATTTTGTGTTTCTTTTAGTCTATATTTCAATGCCCACGAATCAAGGTCGCAAAACGGACAATCGCTTCTGATTTTTTGTTCTGAAAAATCCGGTACCATATAAAAATCTTAATTATGATCTTGCCGCGCTCGTCCCGGCAAGGTGGCCCGTGGACCAGCATTGCTGGAGGTTAAAGCCGCCGGTGCGTCCATGGACATCAATGATCTCTCCGGCAAAGAATAAGTTGCTCATTATTTTGGAACGCATTGTTTTATCGTCAACACCTTTCAAAGACACTCCGCCGTTGGTCACCATCCCGGCTTCGATATCCAGCAATCCGGCAACGGTAAGCCTCATGTCGCATACGATTCCCGCCAGCCGGCGCCGTTCTTCCTTGGTAATGTTGTTGGCGGTTTTTTCTGGGACGACACCGGCCAGTTCGGAAACCGCCAAAGCCAGCCCCTGCGGCATGATATCCCACAGGCAGTTTTTCAAAACCCGGTTGGGATTTTTGGAAAAAATTTCCAGGATCATTTTTTCCGCCTGGTCGCGGCTCTTTTCGGGAAACAAGTTGATAGATACGGAAACATCCCCCTTTTCCATTAATTTGCCGATTTCGGCGCTGATATTCAATATCGCCGGCCCGCTCAATCCAAAATGGGTAAACAAAACTTCCCCTAAAACCGTTAATATTTTTTTGTCTCCTTGTAAAACTTTTATTTCCGGATCCGCG
>Ga0247841_10006527_pt1 | contig 17923 bp, 14 predicted proteins | sample LaCruzMarch2015__2_FD_192410 | JGI IMG/M metagenome (GOLD analysis project Ga0247841, IMG submission 192410) | Freshwater microbial communities from meromictic Lake La Cruz, Castile-La Mancha, Spain - LaCruzMarch2015_18m | ecosystem: Environmental > Aquatic > Freshwater > Lake | place: Spain... | reverse complement strand
CTGCTTTGAAAAACACTTCGCTATTACGAGAGACAAAATGATTGGTAAGACTGCTCAAGAATTATGGTCGAAAGAGATAGCAGAATCTTATATTAATAATGATAAAAAAATACTCGATAATCCAGAAAAAATATTTCTGTATGATGGAGTTTCTAAAGCAATCGGAAGTGATGAAATTAGAGATATAATAGTTAATAAGGCAGTTTATATTGATGCAGTGGGAAACGTTGCCGGAATAGTTGGGGTTGTAACAGATATTACTGATAAAAAAAGAGCAATGGATGCTCTTGCCGTTAGCGAAGCTAAATATAGAGCAATTGTTGAAGATCAGGTTGAATTAATTTGTAGATTTGCCCCAGATGGTAAATTAACATTTGTTAATAAGGCGTATTGTGATTATTTTGGTAAGGAATATGAAGATTTAGTTGGAAAACAATTTATGGATTTGATCGATCCAGAAGATAGAGAACTTGTTGAGAATTCATTTAAATCAATTACTAAAGATGTGCCATATCATTATGATCATAAAATAATTTTATCAAGTGGAGAAGTCAGATGGCAACATTGGTCTGATAGAGCTATTTTTTGTGAAAATGGAAACATTAAGGAATATCAATCCATTGGATTTGATATAACTGATCGGAAATATTTAGAAGAAAAAGTTTTAAAAAGTAAATTGAAATACAAAGCTATTTTGGACACTTTACAAGACGGATTTTATCAGACTGATAAAGATGGTAATATTTGTTTTGTAAGTCAAACTGCTCTCGAGCTTCTTGGTTATGCTGACAGATCTGAAGCTATAGGAAAACCAGTTACATCTTGGTTTTTTAATCCGGATGATAGAGAAGAATTTCTTGACAGGTTAAAACGTTCTGGTGGTAAAATTTATGATCAGGAACTGCTTCTTATAAATAAAAATGAGGAACTTGTCATCACATCAATTAATGCTCAAATTAGAGTTGATGAGTTTGGCAATTTCAATGGTACACAAGGAGTTATTCGAGATATCACTGAACACAAACGGCATTTAAATGAAATTACAAAATTATATCATGTTGTAGAAGGATCTCAGAATGGTCTTGTAGTTATTGAATTGGATGGCACAATATCTTATGCGAATCGAGCAGTTTTACAAATTGCAAAATCGCCAGATACAGTAACAGTAGAGGAACATGCTCTCGGTCGGAAAATAAAATCTTTTATATCATTTGATTTGCCGTTGACAATTTCAACTGTTTGTAAAATTGTTGAAACTGATGGGAAATGGTTTGGACCAGCATATTTATTTTGTGCATGTAGTGATTATGACCGAGTTCCAATCGATGTCATGTTTTCTAAGATTACTGATGATAATGAAAAATCATATATAGTTGCCAGTTTTACAGAAACATCAGAAATAATTGCATTGACTCGAAAAGTTCAAGAGCAATCCCGTATGTATGAAGAATTAAAAGATAATATGGAAATTCTTGTTGGTAAAATGAATTCTCTTAATGAAACAAAAATAAAAGACATTAATAGATTAGAGCAAGAATTTTCGGCATCTGTAAGAGAAATAAAATCTCTGGATTTAGGAGGTGCTAACGTTGACACCACCGAATGATCAAAATGAAGCACCCACTGTTGCATCTCTTCTTCACAATTCGTTTGATAGTTATAAATCCATGATTGATAGATATGCCGAACTTCTAAAAGAAACAAATTCATTATCTACTTTAATCAAAGATAAAATGATTAATCTCGCGACTCAGGAACAAATGAACAACAAAATAGAGAGTGTTAATGATTTGGTCGGTAAAAAAATGGAAACATTTAATGAAGTTGCGAAAGAGAAAGTTAACACAGCGAACAAGGAATCTGAAACTTCTAAGAGTTCTCTAGAAGCCGCTATTGTGAAATTAACAACAAAACTATATATTTTAATGGGGATATTGGCCGGAATATTTGTTATAGGTGGAATTGGCATTACATGGGTTAAAATAGTATTAGATGCTAGAATAACAAAACAAACGGAAACAATTATAGATACACGTGGCCAAATCAATCAACCCAATGTTGTCCCATATTGGGTTGATAATGAAGGTAAGAAACATTATATTTTGATGGAAAAACATCCAGATAATCCAAATCATGAACATCTTGGAACACAACCACTAGGAACAATTCCAGTGGAAAAATAAACTAAAGAAAGGTTTTAAAAGGAAAGAAAAAATGGACAAGAATTTGAATTGTAAAGATTGTGGAAAAGAATTTGTATTTACAGCTGGTGAGCAGGAATTCTATACGGGAAAAGGCTTTCCTGATCCTGTCAGATGTGGTGACTGTAGGAAGGCGAAGAAAGACGCGAAGAAAAATGGACAAACTAATGAGAGGTCCAACTAACTTATTGATATTTTTAATTAGTTTTATTTTTTCATCAATTGGCATTATATTTTCTTTTGCCGGGATGGGGTTCGGTTATATGGCTGAATCCGTAATGAGTATGTATGAAGAAAAGAAGATATTATAAGGGTAAACGAATATCCAAAGGTGAGAAACAAATTGCTCAGTTTTTTGATCTGCATAATATTGATTATGTCAGAGAAAAGACTTTTAAAGATTGTGTTAATTTTTGCGGCAATTCACTTCGATATGATTTCTATCTTGAACAGTTTAATATATTAATTGAGTATCAAGGGCAGCACCATGAGAAACCAGTGAATAAGTATCGACGAGCTAAAATAGTTCACGAAAAAACGGTCACTCATGATGAGATCAAAGAAGATTTTGCCGCTAAAAAACATATTAATTTGATTAAGATATACTATCAAGACTATAACAATCTTGATAGTATATTAACAAAACTATTAGAGGAGATTAATAATGATCTCAATTTGTAGATATTTATTTGAAGAAGATACTTATGAAAGTCGAAGAGAATGATTTAAGATGATGATGGCTGATAGAAAATCCAGAGGCGTCAACGATCAATCACTTGATCCTGGTACAAAAGTAGCAGGTCCATCATCAGTCAAACCTGCTGCTCAAGAAGCAACTAGAGAAAAATGGTCCTTCAAGAATAGCTGGACCTTCTAGAATTCCTCTGAAAACTGGCGAAGTCGCTCCTGGTGTTACTAAAGTTCCTTCTCCTTATGGGGAACATCCTATTTCTGGAGATGAATGGGCTCAAAAATTCGGTGGAGCGGCTAAGAAAGCAGCTGACGCATATCAAAATAGGTGAGGTCTATTATGGCTCAATTTTCAATAGTATTATCATCAAGTGATAAAGATAATAAAATTCATTATATTGAACTTACACGTGGTATAGCAGGTGAACTAACTGAATGTGGAATAGATGGTCCTTTTGAGCTAACTAAAATAACTTATAAGGATCGTTATCAAGATAAGGTATGTAAGAAATGCTTCAAAAGCTACATATCTTCTTTGAGTCAAGAATAAGAAAATAAAAAGAAAGAGAAACTAGAAAATGGAAGAACAAAAGATGACAGAAAACCTTGAAGAATTAAAAGAAATTGGAAAAGAAATTAAAGCACTGGAAAAGAAGCTTGAAGCTGTTCCTGACGTCGAGCAACTAGATCCGACAAAATATAATCGCAAACAGAGGCGACAGCTTCAGAGACAGATGGTGAAAGCTGAAAAAGAAAAACAACAGAATATTGAACAAAAAGCTAATACATTTGTTACAAGACGAGAATTTGTTGGAATGTTTCAATCTATGCAAAAAATTAGGGACAGAATGTTTTACATTGATGTTCTTACTGGGGTTATGGAGAAACTACTTATATCCAAATCTATATTAACAGAAGAAGAAATAAAAGAACATATTCAAATCGAAAGCGAGAAGGCTTTGGCTTTTCAAGAGATTCAAAAGGGCGAGAAAGATTATGAAAACAGATTAAAACGATGTTTGGAACTCCAGGTCGATCCAAGAATATCTAATATTGGTCCTCAAATCTATGAAGATCCTGATTTGGATATTAATGAAAAATTACGTCTCGCTAAAGAATACAATCTCGAAATGCTTTTGAAAACGCTGGAGGCTCAATTAGGACAAGCGCAAAGTAATGAAATATTAGAACAAATAGAAAATACGAAAAATATGAATTCGTAGGACATTTAATTAGGAGGTTATCGTGCCTAAATATATTAATAAAAGTTCTCAACCAATTTATTATGGGAACGTTGTATTTGCACCAAATCAAGTAGTTGAAACATATGATACAGTTGTTAATACTGCTTTTATTGTAGGAACAGTAGCTCAGAATTATGCTATAGTTGGAGCTGTTAATGATACTTTATATCTCAGATTTAATGAGGAGACAGCTTGGACTGTAGTTACTTTAACTGCTGGTGCTGCTAGGACTGCTGCACAAATTGTTACTGATATCAATACTGCTTACGGTTCTGTTGTGGCATCTGTTGAAGGTGGAAAAGTACGGATTGATGCACCTGTTGTAAATAATACTTTGAATGCAGTATATAATGCTGCGATCTCAGCACAAAGTACTGCCGCCTGCGCAACACTGGGGCTACCAAATGATTCATCTAATCCAGCCGCCGTTGCTGCTTTGCAAGCTTTTTTAATTAGCCAGAATATTTCAACATATAATATTACCGCTAATAATAACACTTTTATTTTTAAAGTAAATGACAGTCGGGATTGGATAACAGTAACTCTTACAATAGGAGCTGCTAGGACCGCTGCTCAAATTGTAGCTGAAATTAATTTAGCTTATGAACAAGCTACAGCAGATGCTAACAAAATAGCTTTTGCCGTTGAACCTCTTACTGGAAGCGGTGAAATTTATGTCAAACTGCTCGCGCCGGTATATGAAAATTATAAGTCAAAATTATATATTAAATCGACTGGTAATACTAGTTTAACTGTTTTGGGATTTACTGGGAATGATTTCGAAACAGCAGCAGAATCACTTTATCCTAGTCTAACTATGACCAGTGTTCTGCCACTTTACAATCCCATTATTGCTGAGACGGTTCTTACATTCGCTGCAACTGGGACTCAGTATTATTATCTTACTGAACCAGAACTGTGCAAAGAACTTCAGTTTATCAGAGCTACAATTGGAGCTGGTTTTGCATTTACATGTTATCTTGAGAGCACATCAAATGTACCACCATTTACAATTAAGGCTGATGAAACTTTTGGTATTAATCAACAGGATTATAATATAACAAGAGTAATCATAACAGCTGGTGCTGCTGGAAATCTAACACTAAGAGAATTAAAAGGCTAAATTATTGGAGGTTTTAATTATATGAGTGGATTAATCACATACACTGCTCCTTCTGGTCTTTCTCTTATTATAGCTATGGCGGGAAATGTCAGAGCAGCAGCTATGGTTCCAACTAGATTAGAAGTTCCTGAGGCTGGGAACTCTGATCTGAAAATTTATCTGGCACTTTATGATGCAGATGGTGAGATGCAAGTTCCTGATGCAGTACCAACTGTTGCGGTTGCAAATGATGCTGGAATAAGTAGATCTACTAATTTAAGAAATACAATTGGCGCTTCTACTACTATGGTGAATGAGTCAGTTGGAGTATATTGGTTATATTATAGAGTAACAGATACAGCGACCAAAGAAGGTCTTGTATTTACATTTACAGCTGTTTGTAATACTAAAACATTAACAGTAAAAGCTTCTTCAGAAGTAGGAGATGCTAGAGAGATTGATACAAAATTAACTTATATTTCAGAAGAACTTGAAATTGAGCCTACTTTTGGAACGGCAGAAGCTGGCAGTGATGCTTCACATCTTGTGTGTTCGTCATTAGCTCGACCTAGTGGTGACTATGTTGATTGGCATCTTCTAATGCTCAGTGGGGCAAATGCCGGATTGATGAGACGTGCAAGTGGGTGGTCTTTAGTAACTCACACATTGACATTATCAAGTGTTTTTCCAGCAGCTATTGCCGCTGGAGATGCATTTGATTTATTATCTATTAATGCTTCTGCTAATAAATTTATTGGTCAAAATGACGCTGATAATGAAGCAGATACTTCTTTAGTCATTGCTAACAGGGATGGGTCATTATTAGAGCGAGCGGAAGACATTAGAAATTTAGTAGATCCGCGTCTCAAACAAGCATTACAAACTGTCCAATTAAATGTAACAACTGCGGCAAATGCCGGGGTTGTAAATCTTTGGACAGTTACAGATCAACCATGTACAGTTTATTTTGCCACTGTTCGAGCTAAATCTGCAGCTCCAGCGGATATGGTAACTGCTGGAATTTATGCTGGAGCTGGAATCACCGCCATTGTTTTAGCCGATCTTGCAACACAAGCTAGATTAAATGGAATTGGTAGACAAGTAGGTTGCACAGTATTAGCAGAGCTTCCTGTCGGAGGAGTTATTTATATGAATCTTCCAGGAACTGGACCAACAGCAGTTGATTTGATAGTCACTCTTAGTTATCGAGCAGATGTCGATGGTGGCTATTTGAATCCAGTATAAGGAGGTTAATTTAATTATATGGCAATTTATATAGATGGACAAGAAGTTTATGCAGTAGCTGGTACTTCAGGAACCTCTGGATCTGGAACATCCGGGACTTCTGGTGATGGTACTTCTGGGAGTTCTGGTACTTCTGGTTTAGAAGGAACATCTGGTACATCTGGTTTAGAAGGAACATCTGGTACTTCAGGATTGAAAGGAACATCTGGTACTTCAGGGACAGATGGCTCTAGTGGAACGTCAGGAACTGATGGGACATCTGGAACAGATGGTTCTAGTGGAACATCGGGTACTTCTGGAACTTCAGGGACATCTGGATTGGATGGAACATCGGGTACTTCTGGAACAGATGGAACATCTGGTACTTCAGGAATTGATGGAACTAGTGGAACTTCTGGAATTGATGGGACATCTGGTACTTCAGGATCTGGGACTAGTGGTACATCTGGATCTGGTACAAGTGGTACATCCGGAATTGATGGTACTTCAGGAACATCTGGATCAGACGGAACTAGTGGGACATCTGGTATTGATGGTACTTCAGGTACTTCTGGCGCACAAGGAGATGCTGGTACTTCTGGCACTTCTGGCGCACAAGGAGATGCAGGGACATCTGGAACTTCAGGTGATTCTGGAACATCTGGATCTAGTAGCACATCTGGGAGCTCAGGAACATCTGGATCTAGCGGAACTTCTGGATCTAGCGGAACTTCTGGATCGTCAGGAACAAGTGGAAGCTCTGGATCTAGTGGAACATCTGGAAGCTCAGGAACATCTGGAAGCTCAGGAACATCTGGATCTGCTGGTACTTCTGGATCAAGTGTAAACTTGTCTTCTCCTGGAGCAATTGGTGAAACTACACCAAGTACAATTAAAATAACACAGACCAAACTTGTTGGAACAACAGGTGGCTATACTGAAAATGTTGTTGAATCTACAGTAACATTATCTGGAGCAACAGGAACAATTACTCTTAGTATTCCTGACGTTTCTCATATAAAAGGTGTTCAACTTAGAGTTGATACAGAAATTACCTCGGATGATGGTGGTACAATGTTCAGAGCAGATTTTAATGGTGGTTCAGCCGCTGTTATCTGTCTTACTGAAACATTTGAGAAGAATAATAAGATATATGTACTGATTTCATCCGACACAACAAATGTTACAAATATTTTAATTACTTGTAATGGTGGTAAAACATTTAGCGCTGGTGTTATCAGAGCTATTGTTTATTATGATACTTTCTTAGATATGGTAGATGCGTAAAAATTAGACCGGCAAGATCTCTTATAAAGAAATCTTGCCGGTCTAAAATCAAAGGAGGGAACATGTCTGGATTTAAACTGGCTATGACAAAATTTTGGGTTAAGATATTATGCCCAATTTGGTCTTTTATTATTAATTGTTTCTATTGGCTTTTTAAATTGAATAAAATTAGTGCAGCCAAAGATAAAATGAATAAATTATTAGCTCTTCCTTTAGTTAATGTTATGCATCAATTTAAATGGAGAGATGATAATTTTAAAGATTGGTATCCCTGGATCATTACAATTGTTGATAAGAATCTTGAAGACGACTGTGATGGTGCAGCAGTATTAGCTAAATGGTGGTTGAAAGAAAATAGCATTTCATCCAGACTAGTGTTTATTTATTCATCAGATGGAAAAGACGGACACGCAGTTTGTGTTTCAATCGATAATACAATTTTGGTATCTAATAGAGAAGTTATTGATTTAGATTTTACCAATTGGCGGCAAGATCTGTTTAATAAATTCGACAATAAATATTCAGTAATTATTGAAAAGTAAACAAAAACTAGAAAATAGAAAATGGAGGCAGAAAAGAAAGTGAACATTAAGTTACATTCAGCAGCAAACGGTGAAACCGGTTATGCAAATCATGTTAAAGCATTTTGGTCGAAATTAGAAAAATTTGATGATGGTCAAGGAACACCAATCAGTATCGTTCTTGATACAAGTGATCATCCGATGTTTTACAAAGATTATGAAGGAATTAAGATTTGTTATAATGTTTATGAAGCAACTCTTCAACCCGAGAGATTCTTTAATCATATTAAGGACAACTGGGATTACTTCTGGTGTCCGAGCGTGTGGCAAGCGGATTGTATGATTCAACAAGGCTTTCCGGCTGATCGAGTTTATGTAGTTCCAGAAGGTGTAGATGGAACTGAATTCTTTCCAATAGACGATAGTGAACTTTCCGACGATTTTACTTTTATTATTATAGGTAAGTGGGAATATCGAAAAGCAACAGATGAGATGATTAAGTGTTGGTTAGAAACATTTCCTTTAGAAGATTATCCAACTGGAATTAAATTAGTTCTGTCTGTTGATAATTGGTTTGATAAAGCTAATGTTGATCGTAAGATAGACGATATCAAAAGCTTACTTGATCCAAGAATTCAATTTGTTCATTTTCCACCAAGAAATCAGTATATTGAATTATTACAATCGAGTCATGTCTTCCTGAGTTGTTCCAGATCAGAGGGTTGGAATTTGCCTCTTTGTGAAGCTCTAGCTTGTGGTATTCCTAGTATTGCTTTGAATTATTCTGCTCAAGCTGAATTTTCTAAAAACATAGCTCATTTAGTAAACGTCAAAGATATGCGACCTGCACCCGGTTTTCCTGGGGAATATGCTGAGCCGGATTTTGAGCATTTTAAATCATTATTAAAATATGTTTCTGAAAATTGGAACGAATGTCGGCAAAAAGCTTTGAGAGGTGCCAGTTATGTTCGTCAACGTTTCTCTTGGGAAAACGCTGCTGAAGTTGCCGCTATTCATTTGAGAGAAATTGAATCAAAATACAAACCAAAAGAAATTAGTAAAACTAATCAAACAAATCAACCTAACATTAGTGTTACCTTTATTGATGGTATTAGATTTGAAATTTCATCTAATGATGATAAAAATATTGAATATGAAATAAAATTTATTGATAAAGCTAATGGGCGACCAGTTTATCAAACAAAATTGAAACCAACTAGAGATTCTGGAGTATGTTGGTCTGCTCCGAATGCTAAATATTTTATTCATTGGAAGATCGAAGTTGCAGCTCTTGCCGGTGAAAATTTTATATCAGACGATCCAGATACATTTGTTATTAAAGGTAAGACAGATTCAAAACCAGAAATAATATTTACACAAGAACTCAATCTTAAAGATCAACGAGTTTTTATTAATCTCGAAAGCAAAGCTCTTGGTGACAATATAGCTTGGATTCCATATGTTGAAGCTTTTAGACAGAAATGGGGTTGCAAAATTATACTTTCTACTTTCTGGAATATCTTATTTGAAGAACAATATCCAGAAATTGAATTTGTTAAACCAGGAGTAACAGTTCATAATTTATATGCTCAATATAGAATTGGTTGTTATGATAATGATTATACAAGGAATAAAAACAACTGGAGAGAAACACCTCTTCAAAAAATTGCAGCAGATACACTTGGTTTAAATTATAAAGAAATCAAAACAAAAGTCAATGTTAATCCAATTCCAAGATTAGGTAGAAGATATGTCGCTATTTCTGATCATTCTACAATGCAATCAAAGTATTGGAATTATCCAGGTGGTTGGCAAGAAATTGTAAACTATCTATCAGATTTAGCATATGATGTTGTCGCAGTTTCAAAAGATCCAACTGGTCTTACTAAGCTCGTGCCAGTAAACAATACACCAATTGAAGAAACAGCTTCTATTTTAAATAATTGTGACTTCTTTATTGGAGTTGGCTCCGGACTTTCCTGGCTAGCTTGGGCTTTGAACAAAAAAGTTATTATGATCTCTGGCTTTAGTGATCCTTTTACTGAATTTATATCAGAGAACTACCGACTCGCGCCGCCATCAGGAATATGTCATGGATGTTTTAATGATATTAACCAAAAATTCGATAGATCCTGGGATTGGTGTCCAAGGAACAAAGATTACGAATGTACTAAAACAATTACACTAGAAATGGTGAAAGAAAAAATAGATCTTTTAATTAGTCATTTATAAAGAACATACAAGAGGAAATTTTTCTTATTATTTAATTTGGGGTTGAGATAATTATGAATGTTCATATTCCAATTTATGGTGAAGATCTAAAGAAAAAACTCCTCAATTTTGCAACTCTTAAAGCTTCAGCACAAGATATACCAGATATGACTGCCAAAGTATCTCCTGGAACTTTCTGGACCTATTCTTCAACTGGTCTTGCATTGATTGAATTTCCAGGAGATACAACGGATATTTTCATTTTACCTGTATTTAATCCAAAGTGGTATATTATAGCAGCGAGCTATGTTGAATCTCAAGGAGTTGTCATACTTGAGGGAGTAGAATCTCCAGACCCTGATTTTCCAAAGATACCTTTTGGCAGGTATCCAATTGCAGCAGTATATTTAACGCCTTCTTCTACTAGTATAACAAACGATATTATCTTTGATGTGCGTCCAACATTTGAACTCAGTGTAAGACGTCATAGTGATCTGGAAGATTTATCAACAGATGGTAGTCACCCTGCTGATAATATCGTTTATGATCCCTCAACATCTGGGATGCACTCAACTAGCGTTCAAAATGTTATAGATGAAATTGTTGCAACCTTTTCAGGAACAGCTGGATCATCAGGAACATCTGGTACTTCTGGAACAAAAGGTGACATGGGACCAGCTGGATCTTCTGGATCATCAGGAAGCTCTGGATCATCAGGAACTGCTGGTACTTCAGGAACTGCTGGCACATCTGGTGTGAAGGGTGATCCAGGAACTTCTGGAACATCTGGTAGTTCTTCTACATCTGGCACATCTGGATCTTCTAGTACATCAGGCAGTTCTGGTTCATCTGGATCGTCAGGATCTTCTGGAAGAGCTGGAATAGATGGACTTTCTGGTTCATCAGGAACTTCTGGAACCACAGGAACGTCTGGCAGTTCTGGTTCATCTGGAACTGCTGGTACATCTGGAACTGGTATCACATCAGGAACGTCTGGAACTGCAGGAACTTCTGGTAGCTCTGGATCATCTGGGACTTCAGGTAGTTCTGGATCTTCAGGAACTTCAGGTAGCTCTGGATCATCTGGGACAAGTGGAAGTTCTGGTTCATCAGGGACTTCCGGTGAATCTTTTTATGTAGATGAATTTGGAATTTTAGATGAAGCTAAAGTTCAATGGATTATAGATAATAGTGGAGCTACTCCATGGGATGTTTACGTAATGGTCGTTACAGATGACCAACGTGTTAACAAAACAATTCCTGTTGGAATAGCTGGAGATATGTCACGATATTGTATCATGTATGATGGTACAAATTGGTTCGACTATGGATGGTTTATAGGATCAGATGGGACGTCTGGTTCTAGTGGTACATCAGGATCTTCAGGATCTTCAGGATCTGATGGTTCATCTGGGACAAGTGGTAGTTCTGGTTCTGATGGTTCATCTGGAACATCTGGTTCTAGTGGCTCATCAGGAACTTCAGGAAGTTCTGGATCTTCTGGTACAAGTGGAAGCTCTGGATCTTCTGGAACTTCCGGCAGTTCTGGTTCATCAGGTACTTCTGGCTCTAGTGGTTCATCAGGGACAAGTGGAACCTCAGGAAGTTCTGGATCATCTGGTACTTCAGGAAGTTCTGGTTCATCAGGTACGTCAGGGACTTCAGGTAGTTCTGGATCTAGTGGGACTTCAGGAAGTTCTGGTTCATCAGGTACTTCAGGAAGTTCTGGATCTAGTGGGACTTCTGGAAGTTCTGGAACAAGTGGAAGCTCTGGATCATCAGGAACAAGTGGAAGCTCTGGATCTTCTGGAACAAGTGGAAGTTCCGGATCATCAGGGACTTCAGGCAGCTCTGGATCTTCTGCTACTTCAGGTAGTTCTGGATCATCAGGAACTTCTGGTAGTTCTGGATCTTCTGGAACAAGTGGAAGTTCCGGATCATCAGGGACTTCAGGTAGTTCTGGATCTAGTGGGACTTCAGGAAGTTCAGGTAGTAGTGGAACATCTGGCACAAGTGGAAGTTCTGGTTCTTCTGGCACAAGTGGTAGTTCTGGTTCATCAGGTACAAGTGGTAGTTCTGGAACTTCAGGTAGTTCTGGTTCATCAGGTACTTCAGGAAGCTCTGGTTCATCTGGGACAAGTGGAAGTTCTGGTTCATCTGGGACAAGTGGAAGTTCCGGATCTAGTGGAAGCTCCGGATCTAGTGGAAGCTCCGGATCTAGTGGAAGCTCCGGATCTAGTGGAACATCTGGATCTAGTGGGACTTCAGGAAGTTCAGGTAGTAGTGGAACATCTGGAACAAGTGGATCTTCTGGCAGTTCTGGAACATCTGGTAGTTCTGGAACATCTGGTTCTTCTGGTAGTAGTGGAAGCTCTGGATCCTCTGGAACATCACCAGATTTTTCTAATGTTAATAATATTCAATTTGATACAACTCCTGTTGTGGGAGCTCATTCTGATGGTAATGTTTATTGGGATGAAGCAAATAAAACACTTGCAATTGAAACTGCTGCGGATGTGACTCTTCGATTGGGACAAGAAGATTTAAGATTAGTTTATAATGATTCTGGATCTGCCATTGCCAATGGTGTGTTAGTTTATACATATGGCGTTTACAGCGGGGGAACAAATGATGTTGCTACGGTTAGAAAGGCACAAGCTAACAGCTCTTCCACAACATATGTTTTAGGTTCAACAACACAAGCCATTGCAAATGGCGCTTATGGATTTGTAACAGTTCGTGGTCATGTAAATAATCTTGATACAAATAAGATTGGTTCTTCTTATTTGGTTACGCAAAATTTACTATTTCATGTCAAAGTTGGTGGAGCAGATAGCAACAATTACACTCTTGAAGTCGTTGATACTGCATCAGGGGGTTTGAGTTATACTGAAGCAGAAAAGGGAGCAATCGTAATAGATTTGGGTGGAGATACACCTACGATAGCTCAAGTTGTCACAAAAATGATGACAACGACTCCTTCTGCTTATGTGAGTGTTAGAGTTGATCCTGCTGGAGCAACTGGAAATCTTGCTGTTGCTGCCGTTCAATCATTTGCGGGTGGTGTAGATACAGCCGCTGGGGATGTTTTATATTTACATGAAGCTGTCAGTGGGTTTTATACAACCGTCGTTCCCTCTTTACCTAATTATGAAGTTAGAGTTGGGCGATTAATAACAAAAGGGACTACAACTGGTAGAATAAATATAAGAATTAATCAAGCGTATTCTCTCGATAGTCTGGTAGATGTTCAAGTTCCTTCTCCTATAGTAGACGATGTTTTGGTATTCGATGGTACAAACTGGATAAATGGGCGTGGTATAATAGTATCTGGCGCACCTGGTATTGAATTCTTTTCTGATGATGGTACAATTTTAGGAATCACAGCAGATAATGCAAATCGAATTGAAACATTATTAAAGATACCCAGGACAGCGGCAGAGCAACCCCAAGTTGTTGAATCTTTTACGACAACTATAACCCCTAAGTTTGGTGAAGCGTATTTATATAATGCCGCTCTTGATAGAACAACGCTCGATGCGGGTACCTGGACATTTGATATTTACTGCTCTGCAAACTCCACAAATAGTAGTCCGCAGATTGATAAAAATGTTTATAGAGTAATTATGGGTGTTGGAACCTTAGTGACGACAGGTTCTTTAACTTCCAGAACGGCAACAGCTTCAGAAGGTACTCCTTTTGTTGCTGGAGACGGGACAGCAGATATTACAACTTGTGGATATTTGCAAACTCCAAATGGATTTTTTCCAATAACGGTAGGAGCTGTTGGTGGAGATGGAAAGAAAGCAACTGTAACAACTTTAACTGGTTATACAAATGAAGGTACTGGTACACCCATACCAGCTGGAGATTGGAAGGTATGGAAAAAGTTATTCGGAGTAAATACTGGGAATATTCCAACCACCGGATCAAATTATGGGTTAATTTCTAAACAAAGTGTTCAAGGTGCATATACATTAACAGCCGATGGTTCTGATAGATTGGGTGAAATTGTATTCGCAAGATCTACCAATACTGGAAGAATAATTTATTATGTTCATAATGGTGCTGTTTATGCATCACATTTCCAAACACCATTGATCACATTACATAATAATTTGGCAGGTTTGACTGGTGGTAGTTCAACTGAGAGATACCATTTGAGTAAGAGTGTTTATGATGCTCTTGTGGCCTCTGGTGGAACTGCTGGAACAAGTGGATCTTCTGGAAGTTCTGGTACAAGTGGATCTTCTGGAAGTTCTGGAACAAGTGGATCTTCTGGAAGTTCAGGAACTTCTGGTAGTTCTGGATCATCTGGAACATCAGGATTGGATGGAACATCTGGATCTAGTGGAAGCTCTGGTTCTTCAGGTACAAGTGGAAGTTCTGGTTCATCTGGAACAAGTGGAAGTTCTGGTTCGTCAGGAACAAGCGGGAGTTCTGGTTCATCAGGAACAAGCGGAAGTTCTGGTTCTTCAGGAACAAGCGGAAGTTCTGGTTCTTCAGGTACAAGCGGGAGTTCTGGTTCTTCAGGTACAAGCGGGAGTTCTGGTTCTTCAGGTACAAGCGGAAGTTCTGGTTCATCTGGAACAAGTGGAAGTTCTGGATCTTCAGGAACAAGCGGGAGTTCTGGTTCGTCAGGTTCTTCAGGTACAAGTGGAAGCTCTGGTTCTAGTGGAACTTCTGGATCTTCATTTTTACAGTCTCAATTGGACGATTTCTGGAAAATAACATATTTAAATTCCACATAAAAGATAGGTGGTGAGTTAAGAAATTAACTCACCACCAGATCTTGCCGATACACAATTTAATTATGATAAAGGAGTTATTATTATGAACGTTCCGCCTTATGGAGATACTTTTAAACGAGCACTTATGAATTTAGCTAATTTAAAAGTAAAAGCACAAGATACACCAAATATGACAGTCAAAATTTCTGCCGGTGGATTTTGGTATTATACAGCGTCAGGTGCTAGTTATATAGAATATGCTGGAGGAAATTCTTCAACGATTACAGCGCCTGCGTCACCAAACAATAAATGGGTTCTTATTACTTTGAATTCATCTGGTAATCTTGTCAATATTGAAGGCACTGCTGCCGCTACGCCAACTTTACCAGGATTACCAAGAGGAAGATTTCCTCTTGCCGCAATTTATATTACATCTTCCGACACAACAATTACAGAAGATATGATTTATGATGTTCGTCCAGTTTTTGAGTTGGGAGTATCCGATCACAGGGATCTTCAATCTACGTCTCTTGCTTCTGCTCACCCGGGTTCAGCAATTACTTTTACACCCGGTGCGAGTGGTTTGACATCCACAAATATGCAGGATGTTATTCTTGAGATTAAAACTTTATTTGATGACTTATATGTACACGCTGGTTCTTCTGGAACATCTGGTAGTTCTGGTGATACAGGTACTTCTGGTTCGTCTGGTAGTGCTGGTACTTCTGGTTCGTCTAGTACCTCTGGTAGTTCTGGCTCGTCCGGAACATCTGGTTCGTCCGGAACTTCTGGAACTTCTGGTATTGACGGAACTTCCGGAACAGATGGCTCTAGTGGAACTTCTAGTACAGCTGGCTCGTCTGGATCTTCAGGTACTTCTGGAAGCTCTGGATCTTCAGGTACTTCTGGTGATGGTACTTCTGGCTCCAGTGGATCTTCTGGAACATCTGGTAGCTCTGGCTCTAGTGGTACTTCCGGAACTGACGGAACTTCTGGAACCTCCGGTGACGGAACCTCTGGAACTTCAGGCGATGGTACTTCCGGTACTGACGGAACTTCTGGAACCTCCGGTGACGGAACCTCTGGAACTTCAGGCGATGGTACTTCCGGTACATCTGGAACCTCAGGTGACGGAACCTCTGGTACTTCAGGAACCTCTGGAACTGACGGTACTTCAGGAACAACTCCATAATCTAAATGAATGGTCTCTGGCTGAGGCAGCTTAGTCAGAGACCATTTCCATAAATTAATATTACTTTATAACGGAGGAAATTGAGTTATGAATATTCCGCTCTATGGAGATGAATATAGAAAGTTATTTGGGAATATGGCAACTCTTCATCCCAGCGCACAAGATACACCAAATATGACAGTCAAAATTTCTGCCGGTGGATTTTGGAGTTTTCTGGATGCTACAGCTGCTTATGTTGAATATGTCGGAGGAAGTTCACCAACAATTACTGCTCCTGTCGGAAATGCAAAATGGGTTGTTGTTACTTTAAACCCATCAGGAATGGTTGTGAATATTGATGGAGCTGCAGCTGCTACTCCTGTTTTGCCGACAATTCCCAGAAACAGGTATCCAATTGCGTTAGTGTATGTAAACGCGGCCGATACTAAACTTACTAATGAATTTATATTTGATGCCCGACCAATCTTTTCAAATCCAGTCAGATCCCATTTGGATATCATGGATACTACGGAAGATGGTTGTCATACAACAGCAGCTATTTCTGGTTTGGATGCTACTCTTGCTACTCTTGCTACTTCAGCAAACTTGACAACAGGATTGGCTCTTAAAGCTGATGTTGGTGGTACAAGTGAAGCGAATTTCAAGTTGAATCAGGATCACACAGGGACACCATCTAGTGATGCCGCTATTGAAGTTGAAAGAGGCTCTGCAACAAACGTTTATATCAGATGGAATGAAGCTGGTTCATCAGGTGTTTGGGAATATACTAATGATGGTGCTACCTGGCACAGTTTTACCGATTATTATCTTAATGATGGTAGCGAAGATATTATTCTGAAAGTCTATGATCAAGCAGCTATACCAACTCTTGATACAGATAATAAGGCAGCGATCTGGGTCGACTCAGATGATTCAGATAGAGTTTATTTGGTATTTAGACGAGGCGCCGGAGATCAAGTTAAGGTCGAACTAACATAATAAAAATAATATTAAGAACCGGCAAGCTTTTGATAAGATCTTGCCGGTTCTTAAAAAAAATGAGATCCCTTTATATATTTTATAAAACCCAAATTTTGCTAACTATATATTTATATGGGAGATTTTTGATCTCCTGTATAATTTTTTAAGGAGAAACACATATGAGCGATTTGTTCAAAATCCAAGAAGCAATTACGTTCACTCAACAGACTCCACCAGAAACATTCAGATTGATGGATATTACCATTTCTAATATTCCTCTGGGATATGAACATGGTAAAGTAGCAGCTATTGCTGCCGTTGTTGACCTTAAAGTTGCTGAAGATGTTAATATTTTTATTATGAATTGTGCAACAGGATTGTCTGTTAAGTTTGGTAGCACTACTGCAGCAGCTTTGACTAATGTTACTCATTTGTCTTACAAAGGTGCTAAAACGACAATTTATGTATCCAATACTGGTACAGAAGATATTGATATTTCTTACGCGACTTGTACATTGTAAGGAGAACAAACATGATAGCAATTGGATGCTTATTTGAAGG
>Ga0247841_10006526_pt1 | contig 17924 bp, 16 predicted proteins | sample LaCruzMarch2015__2_FD_192410 | JGI IMG/M metagenome (GOLD analysis project Ga0247841, IMG submission 192410) | Freshwater microbial communities from meromictic Lake La Cruz, Castile-La Mancha, Spain - LaCruzMarch2015_18m | ecosystem: Environmental > Aquatic > Freshwater > Lake | place: Spain... | reverse complement strand
CAGATTGTGGAGCAGCTGGTGCGCCCCACTGGGCTTCTTGATCCTCAAATCTCCATCAGAAAAACAGAGGGGCAAATCGAGAATCTCATGCTTGAGGTTCAGGCGCGCGCAGAAAAGAAAGAGAGGACGCTTGTTACAACACTCACCAAACGCATGGCAGAAGACCTAACAGACTATCTCACGCAAAAGGGCGTGAAAGTGCGCTATTTGCACTCCGAAGTGGAAACCATCCAGCGCACAGAAATCATCAGAAAGCTCCGCCTGGGCGAATTTGACTGCCTGGTCGGCATCAACCTGCTGCGCGAAGGGCTGGACATACCGGAAGTGTCGCTCGTGGCAATACTTGACGCTGACAAGGAAGGTTTCCTGAGAAACGAAACCTCGCTCATCCAGACCATGGGAAGGGCTGCGCGCAATGTGAACGGCACAGTAATACTTTACTGCGACAAGGAAACAGACGCCATCAAGCGCGCAGTCGCAGAAACCTCTCGCCGCAGAGCCGTGCAGGAAGAGTTCAACAAGAAGCACAACATCACGCCCACCACAATCTTCAAGACAGTGGGCACCTCGCAGCTCGCGCCTGGCATGGACGAGGAAGAGGACGCCAAGAAGCGTGCAATGTCGGATGCCGAGCTTCGCGCATTTGCCATCAACCTGGAAGCTGAGATGCAGCGCGCTGCGGAAGACCTTGACTTTGAAAGGGCAATAGAACTCCGAGACCAGCTGGGAGAGCTTTCAGGGAAACTGGATGGCGCCAAGAAAGTGAAGAAGGCAAGAATAAGCAAGGAAAAGAAAGCACCGAACAAAAAGAAGTGACTTGATGAAGCAACCAATCGTCAGTGTTATAATGCCTGTTTACAATTCCGAAAAATACTTAGGAGCTGCAATAGAAAGCGTATTGCGCCAGACATTCAAGGAATTCGAGTTCATCATAGTGGACGACTGCTCCTCAGACGGCTCGCTGGAAATAATCAAAAAATATTCCAAAAAAGACAGGCGGATAGATATCGTGGAAAACAGCTGTAATCTTGGCATAAGCGAAAGCAGAAATGCCGGGCTCGCGGCAGCGAAAGGAAAGCTGATAATGAACATGGACCATGACGACATATGCCATCCTGATCGAATTCGTCTCCAGGTCCAATATCTGAAGCAACACCCGGATGTCGGGATTGTAGGGAGCGACATTGATGTAATAAACGATGGCGGAAAATCCATAGGGGAACGCCATTTTCCAAAGGATGATGCATCCATACGGAAGGCGCTTATCCAGTACAGCCCGTTCACCCATCCATCTACAATGGTTCGAAGCTCAGCGTATGCGCGCGCTGGGAAATATGACAAGAATTTCGAGCCTGCGGACGATTATGAGCTATATTTCAGGATTGGCAGCCACTCTAAGTTTGGCAATCTATCAGCCTGCCTCCTGAAGCACCGCATATACGGCAGTGCAACTACCATGAAAAAGACAAGGCTGATGATTTACAATACGCTGAAAGCAAAGCTGCACGGGGCTGCGCGTTTTGGCTATGTTCCCGGCATCCGCGCGGTGCTTATAGCGCTCGGGCAGGCGTTCTCACTTTTATTGCCCTCTTTCATGCTTGAGAAATTAGTGCTGTCCCAGTACAAGCTCGATTAGCTTATGCTTCCTGCGCCTTGAGGTCTGCCAATGCAGCGTCGATTGGGCGCGGGCGCATGCCGCAGATGCTTTTTACCTTGCCTGTGCTCAGGCGGTTATTCGGCCTTTTTGCCGAGAGCTTGCTGTCTGATGATGATGCCGGGCGGGCCAGGCTCGGGTCAAAGCCATATGCGTTTGCAATTTTTATCGCCCAATCATAGCGAGATATTTTTTCCTGGCCGACTGCGTGGAAAATGCCTGCTTGCCCTTTTTCTATAAGCTTGTACGCTATCTCAAACAAGTCCGGCAAATAGGTAGGCTGGTTATGCCAATCCATGAATACCGGGAACGGCTTGTTTTCCCTCAGCTGTGAAAGCGTTCTGCCCACCATGTCTGGCTTTTGCCATGCCTCTGGCCTGAAAAATGGCTGGTCTATTCTCAAAATAATGTAATCTCCTGCGTTGCCTGCAATGTATCCCTCTGCCAGCATTTTCGTCATGCCGTAGGTGTTTATCGGGGCGGGCGCCGCGGTTTCATCCAATTCATCGGCAGAGTTCCCGAAGACAAACGAGGTCGATATGAAAACGAGCTTCGCGCCATTTTCGTTTGCTGCGCTGCAGATGTTTTTGGTTGCTTCCCAATTGACTTTTTTTGCAAGTTCAGGCAGCAATTCACACTGGTCGACATTTGTCATGGCAGCGCAATGCACAATCACATCCGGCTCCACCTCGCCCGCAATCGCGCAAATCCTCCCGCTGTCGCAAATGTCAACGCTAATCTCGCCTTCCAGCCCTGCCTTGTGCTCATTTGACAGGGGGGCCACCCCGTGCCCCTGCGCCAGCAGCTTCCTGCAGAAATAGTGGCCCACCAGCCCGCTTGCGCCCGTGACAAGGAACCGCATAGTTTAACCCACAGCAGACGCATCTGTTTTCATCTTCTTGTCTTTCATGTCAAATTCGCCACGGTATTCATCTGGCTGCTTGGCGTTGTATTCCTTGGTAACATAGTTTATGAAAAGGCAGATATCGGTGCCGACATTCTCAAAGCTGTGCCAAACGCCGGGCGGCACAGCCACCAGTTTCCAGTTCCCTTCGCCCATCGAGATGGCTTCCTTGTTTCCGAATGTGATGCTGCCGTTCCGTTCATCCTCAAGGTGCAAAACCGCAGAGCCTTTTATCACGCAAAGATGGTCTGTTTGCAGCTTGTGCAGGTGCTTTCCCTTTATCACGGCGGGGTAGATTGCAGACAGGTAATATTGGCCAAATGCAGCCTGCCCGTCCGCCTTGATCCCGTCGGTGCCCCGGAGAATCTCCATAAGATATCCTCGCTTGTCGCAATGCTGGATCAGTTCCTTGATTTTCACGCCATCTATCATGCCGATTACCTCATACAGCATGTTCTGTCCATGCTTTTTTGTTTTTTATATACCAATCCACCGTGGCTTCCAGCCCTTTGGCAAAATTTACTTTTGGCTTCCATCCAAGCGCCTTGATTTTCGAAGCGTCGACTGCGTACCTGAAATCATGCCCTTTGCGGTCTTCCACAAATTCAAGCGCGCCATCTCCTTTCCCCATTATTTTGGCAATTGCCCTGGCAAGCTCGATGTTGCTCATTGCTGCGCCAGATGCAATGTTGTAAATCCCTGCCTTTTGCCTTTCCACCAGAAGCCCTATCGCATCGCAGTTGTCAGAAACGTGAATCCAGTCCCGCACATTGCTTCCTGCCCCATATACTGGCACCTTCTTCCCTGAAAGAAGCCTTGTGATTGCCTTCGGTATGAACTTCTCGGGGTGCTGCCTTGGGCCATAGTTGTTCGAGCTTCGGGTAATCGTTGTTCTGATGCCGTATGTCTTTTCATATGCCGCAACCATCATCTCGGCGCCGGCTTTTGATGCCGAGTAAGGCGAGCTTGGCGCAAGCAAGTCTGTTTCCTTGAAAAAATGCTGTTCCGAACTCCCATAAACCTCGTCAGTTGATATGTGGAAAAAGCGTTCGTGCCCCGCCTTCAATGCGGCATCCAGGAGGGTTGCAGTTCCCAGCACGTTTGCCTGGACAAAGCTCAGCGGGCGGCTTATGGAATTGTCCACGTGCGTCTCCGCCGCAAAATTCACAACCATGTCTGTTTCTTTGCAGAGCTTTGCCATTGCTGCGGTATCCGAGATGTCTGCTTTTACAAATTTATATTGATTTGGAAAGCGCTTTTCAAAGTCAGGCTTGAAAATGCTGGCGTATGTCAGATTGTCCGCATTCACTACCGATGCATCCGGCCTGCCGGATAATGCGGATTCTATAAAATTGCTTCCTATGAAGCCTGACCCGCCTGTCACAAGGAGCCTCATTTTTCAACCCGCCCTTTTCGCGCTATGCCCGAGGCATGGTAAAGCGATTCAATGGTGCCTGCATCCGACCATTCGCCGTCAAGAATTGCGTAGTCAAGCTCTCCGCGCCTCAAGTATTCGTTGTTTACATCCGTTATCTCAAGCTCGTTCCTTTCCGATGGCTTCAGGCTCTTTATTATGCCGAACACCGTGCTTCCGTCATACAAGTAAAATCCCGTCACCGCAAAGCCCGATTTTGGGGCAGCGGGCTTCTCAACTATGGAAACCACCCTGCCATCCGCAATTTCTGCAACTCCAAACCTTTCAGGATGTTCCGCCTGCTTGAGGAATAGCTTTGCATTTGCTTCCGAGCACTCAAATTTCTTCACTTCATCTGAAAGATTCCCTGTGAAAACATTGTCGCCAAGTATCACGGCGAACTTTTCCTTCCCTACAAAATCCTCCGCCAGGGACAGCGCCTCTGCAATGCCCCCTGCACCGTCCTGCGCACGGTAGGTGAACGATGCTCCGAATTCCTTGCCCGAGCCAAGAAGCGACATGAAATCGCCCATATGCTCCGACCCGGTTACAATCAAAATCTGCCTGATGCCGCATGCCAGCAGCGTGCCTATTGGGAAATGGATCATGGGCCGGTCATAAACTGGAAGAAGATGCTTGTTTGTGACCTTGGTCAAAGGCATTAGGCGCGTGCCGTTGCCCCCTGCTAAAACAATCCCTTTCATGCCATAAATATCTGTTAAATGCTTAAATAGCTTATCTGCCCTTGACAAAAAGGAACCAGTGCAGGTCTTGGAAGAATATCAGCACCCCATCGTTCAAAAGTATCATCATACCCATTGCCAACAACTGAAAGCATCTGATCCTCTGCAGGCTTATTGGGGCGCATGCATTCCAAAAGCCATTGGTGGTGTAAATCCACCCGGCATTATTGTGCTTCTTGAGCACTTTCCGGAGCGACAAATAATAATTCTTATCCATTGCCCCTTTTGACAAGTGGCGGATGGTTACGGGCAGCACATAGGCGTCAAAACCGAGCTTCTTGGCGCTTAAAGAGTAGTCCACCGCGTACAAATGCCAGCCGCTGCACGCATGTTCGTCGAATTTAAGCGTTTTGAATACTTTGCGCGGCACCACAACAAGGCACTCGTCCAGCGTCTGCACTTTCATCGGGGCATCAACCCGCATCCTTCCCACGGCCCGTAGTGGGCGGCCATGTCGGATGTTTGAGGCTGTGCGCCTTATTTCGCCTGAATTCCCGGCGACGCCCGCAATCCCAAGGTTGGGCAACGCATCCAGCGCTTTTTCAATTGCCCCCAACACCCCTGGCGAAGAGAAGCCCACGTCCTGGTGCACAAACAAGATATACTTTCCGCGCGCCTTTCTTCCGCCATAATTCAGTGCCTTTGCGGCAGATTCAAACTCCCCATGCGTGTTGTCAATCATAATCCGTTCATGCTTTGCGGTTTGGATCTTTAGGCTCTTCAATAGGCAGCCCGCAAAGGTTTTCCTGTTATTGTACACGCAGACAACGGTTATCATCGCAATCATTTCCCCTGCAACTTTAGCTTAGCGAAGGCGCGAATGCCCCTTATAATCGCCCCTTTCAAATCAGGCGCTTTCATAAGCAAAGAAACGCGTTTTTCATTCTTGCCGAAGCGCTTCGCCATTTTCTTGCGCCAGGCGCGGTGGATTTGGAATTCGCTTAGGATCTGCCATTTTGCCCTGAATGGCGCAAGCGGCGAGCACATCGCGAAAACATACGGGAATTCCAGCAATTCCGTGGCAACTATCCAGTGGAGATTGAGCAAAATCAATTTCCAGGTGAAATTCCGCAGGATGATCCTCTGCCTATTGAGGCACCCGGATAAAATGTGCAGCGTGGGATTCCTTTTGCTTGATGCGCGGTGATGGTGCAGGACGATTGCCGGATGCACGTACTTGCACCCAAAGCCAGCCCATTGCAGCTTGTATGCCAGATCCACATCTTCCAAGTACATGAAAAACCTGTTGCTGAAATACTGATTTCCTGGCTCAACTACGGCTTCCAGCGCCTTTCTTCTGTAAAGCGCTGCGCCTGCGCACGCGCCTGCAATATCTACTGATAAATCGCATCCTTTGCCCATTCTCTTCCCAAAATCCCTGTCCGTCGCGCCGCCGTTTTTGAAGAATACTATGCCGGTGGAATTGACTATGCTCGGCGTCTTGTAAAGCATCATCCTTGATGCAAAGCTTCCAACCGTTTGCGGGCATGCCTCTGCGAATGACACTAGCTCAGCAAGCCACTGTTTATCAGCCACTATGTCGTTGTTGAGAAGCGCGGCATATTCGCTTTTTGACGCGGCAATTCCGACGTTGTTTGCATGGCCAAATCCGAGATTTTCCTTGTTCTCTATCACGCGCACCCATGGGTATTTTTTGCGGAGAAGCCCAACTGAGCCGTCAGTTGAGCCATTATCAACTACAATTACCTCGAAATCGCGGAAAGTCTGCCTTTTCAACGAATCCAAGCACCCGGAAAGCAGGTGCCTGCCGTTCCAGTTGACTATGATGATTGAGACTTTCGGTTTTTTAATCATAGGAACAACGCTTAACGGTTACAAATCCTCATAAACTATATAAAGATCCCGCGTTACACCCTACACGCTTCAAACGCCGGGCCAACATAATATGGCTGAAGGTCAAATAATGTTTTTCAACTCAATCTTCCAACAAATTGGAAGAAAACTAAAGTATAATTATTATGCAAACAACCAAGCAGAGTGCAAGAAAAACAAGGAAATCTTAAAAAAAGCCAGGGAAACGATCGACTATCAAAACATCACTCCGCTTATTTCCGTCCAGATCCCGACTTACAACAGGCCCCGTCTCCTGATTGAGCGTGCAATAGCATCCGTGCTGCGACAAACCTACCAAAATTTCGAGGTAATTATTGTTGGAGATTGCTGCACAGACAACACTGCCGAAATGATAGCAAAGCTTAAAGACCCTCGAGTAAGGTTTTATAATCTCCCAAAACGGGGAGAATACCCTACAAACCCAATGGACAGATGGAGGGTGGCGGGGGTCGTTCCTGCAAACAAAGCCATGGATTTGTGCAAAGGGAGCTGGACTGCTCCTCTGGATGACGATGATGAATTCACAGAGGACCATCTAGAAGTCTTATTAGGCCACGCATTGAAATGCAAACATGAGCTGGTCTATGGCGTGGTTGAGATGGAAGAAAAAACAGGCAACTGGGCAAAAGTCGGTTCTTATCCGCTTGAGCACGGCAAAATCTGCCGTCTTTCTGCGCTGTACACCTCAAAACTGGATTTTTTTAGATACGACATCAACTCATGGAAGTATGCCGAGCCTGCAGACTGGAACATGTGGCGCAGGATGAAAGAGGCAGGGGTGCACATCGGGTTTGTTGACAAAATTGTGGGAAAGCATTATCTGGAAGGCACGCAAAGAGGGGAAAAATGATTTATATTCTAGGCGCAGGGGCGATGGCGCGGGAAACATTTAGTATATATGCGGATTTGGGCAAATTAAACATGATCGGCGGATTCATAGAAGAAAACAGAAAGAGCAAATCTAAAATCAGAGATAAACATGTGTTGGACGCATCAATCATCAAGACACTTTCAAAAAATTCAACATTTATCGGTGGGATTGGGTCCCCGCTGAGAAGAAGATGGATTGAAAGCCTCGAGGAATGCAGTCTTCAATTTGATAGCGCGGTGCATCCTTCCGTGATTGCACGGGAGTCTGTAAATATCGGTAAAGGGTGCATCATATGCCCTGGTGCAGTATTAACATGTGATATAGATATAGGAAACCACAACATCATTAATTGCAATTCCACAGTACATCATGATTGCAAAATTGGCAATTTTGTAACTATTGGTTCTGGAGTCAATATAGCGGGCAATGTAACAATTGCAGATGAAAGCTGGATAGGAATCGGTGCCACGATTGTAGAGGGCGTAACCATTGGAAAACGAGCGTTCATTGCAGCGGGCGCAGTCGTCACAAAGGATATCTCTGATGATTGCCTTGCCATGGGTGTGCCAGCAAAGCCAGTGAGAAAATTGAACGAGTCGGATTGGGCGGGGTTGATATGAGCAGTGTCAACGATAGCTTCAAATCCACTGTTCGGGCGGCGGCCCAGCTGTGCGGAAAAGCCAAATGTTCCATCCACATGCTGTTCCCTCGCAGAGAAGCGCGGTTTAAAGGCGCCAAATCGCTGAAACTCAACATCGGATGTGGGAATGTAAAGTTTTCTGGCTGGGTCAACATCGACATCGAACCTGGCGCAGACATCGTTGTTGATGTTCGAACGGGGCTGCCGCTTGATGCCGGATGCGCAAACTTCATATATAGCGAGCATTTCATCGAGCACCTTTCCTTTGAGGAAGGAGAAAAAGTCATTAAGGAATTTCATAGATGCTTGGGTACTTGCGGCATCTTGAGGATAGCGACCCCTAACCTAGATTACTTGATGGAAAAATACAATAAGGGCTGGAAAGAGCAGGACTGGCTTTTGCGGCCCGAGTATAATTTCATCAAGACCAAGGGCCAGATGATCAACGTCTGCTTCAGCTGGTGGGGACACAAATTCCTATATAATGAGGAGGATCTGACGGCGCAGCTATCCAAAGCAGGTTTCAGGAAAATCGTGCGTTGCGAGATCGGCAAAAGCATGCATGTTCCATTTGTTGGGTTGGAGACCCGGAAGGATTCGAAACTGATTTTGGAGGCCGAAAAATGATCCCTGTCACCAAACCAGACATTCCGCCTCTTGATGAATATGCTGGATACATGAAAAAGATCTGGGTCAGCAGATGGCTGACCAACAATGGCGAATTTGCGCAACTTCTTGAGACAAGACTGGCGGAATATCTGAATGTGAGAAACCTGTCATTGATATCTAATGGAACATCCGCCCTCCAGATCGCCCTTAAGGCCCTCGCCATCAAAGGCGAAGTAATCACAACTCCCTTCACTTTTGCAGCAACCACGAACGTTATACTCTGGGAAAATCTGGCTCCAGTTTTTGCGGATATTGATGGTGAGACTTTCAACATTGATCCGGCTGATGTGGAACGGAAGATTACAAAAAAAACAAGTGCGATACTTGCGGTGCACGTATATGGCAACCCGTGCTATATGGAAGAATTGCAAGAAATTGCTATGAAGCATGATCTAAAACTTATTTATGATGCCGCCCATGCATTCGGTGTCGAATATGGCGGTCAGACGATATTGAGTTATGGGAACGCATCCATACTCAGCTTCCACGCAACGAAGATTTTCAATACCATCGAAGGCGGCGCGATAGTCGCCCGAGACGATGATCTGCTTGAGCAAATAAACTTGATGAAAAACCACGGCATCCGGTCTGAAGAGGAAGTTGTTCTTCCAGGAATAAACGCAAAAATGAATGAATTCCAGGCTGCCATGGGGCTATGCAACTTAAAATATGTCAAAAAGAATATTCAAAAAAGAAAACTTCTTCACGAATACTATATGAAACATTTGCAGAGTATTGTTGGCTTGAAATTCCAAAAAATGATTTCATCCAAGCACAATTACGGGTACATGCCTGTGTGTTTTGAAAGCATTGAAATGCGGAACAAAGTGTATGCGGGGCTCCTTGCCGGTGGAATCAAGGCAAGAAAATATTTCTATCCGCTTACTGCTAACTCTGTTTACCTCAGGAATGAAAACCTGGTTAAAAAATTCGGCTTAAAGATCGCGGATGACATCGCCAGCGGGGTGCTGTGCCTTCCACTGTATTCGGATTTGGGCATTGCAGATGTGGATAAAATAACGGGCATCGTAAAAGCTGCCATAAAAACCATGTGACCTCGCCTGCCGGGTGAAAATTTGCCAAACCCACTGGCAAATCGCAGCAGCCCTTCGGGCTGCTTGCAACCAACTTGCCTAAAGCAAGTTGATTGTGCTGTAGCCAGCCATTTAAAGCTTCCTCATGCATAACTTGGCGCCCTAGGGGCATTTTGACAAACGTTAGAGGCAATTATCATGCAAGATAAAATAATCATAAAGGGCGCCAGAGAGCATAATTTGAAGAACCTCACGCTGGAGATTCCAAGGAACTCGCTTACTGTCATTACTGGCCTTTCAGGCTCGGGCAAGTCCACGCTGGCGTTTGACACGCTTTATGCCGAGGGGCAGCGAAGGTATGTGGAATCGCTTTCCGCCTACGCGCGCCAATTCCTGGGCGTGATGAGCAAGCCCGATGTTGACTCCATTGAAGGCCTGTCGCCCGCAATTTCCATTGAGCAGAAAACTACTACGCGCAACCCCCGCTCCACCGTGGGCACCACCACTGAAATATTCGATTATTTGAGGCTTCTTTATGCGCGCATAGGCATTCCCCACTGCCCAAAGTGCGGAAAGCTCATCACCACTCAGACAACTGAGCAGATTGCAAATGCCATTCTTTCCACTGCGGGCGCTGAGGGCAAGAATGTTCAGGTTATCTCACCAGTGGTGCGCGGCAAGAAGGGCACTTACGAGAAGCTATTCGATGAATTCAGGCAAAAAGGATATTCGCGCGCGCGGGTGAATGGCAGCGTGATGGAGCTTGAAAGCTACATTCCCAAGCTGGACAAGAACAAGAAGCACACCATTGAAGTGGTGGTGGACAGGTTCACTGCCACCAACCAGAACAGGCAAAGGCTTCTTGAGGCGCTAAAAACAGGCATACGCGAAAGCAGCGACGGGTTGGTGATAGTTGCTATTGAGTCGAGCTCGGGCTCGACTGCTCGCCCCTTGCTGCGGCAAGCGGCGATAGAGCGCGGAAAGGAATTGCTTTTCTCGCAGAAAAACTCATGCCCTGACTGCGGCATTTCATTGGGCGAGCTTCAGCCGCGCATGTTCTCCTTCAACTCGCCCTATGGCGCGTGCGAGGAGTGCAAGGGAATGGGCGTGAAAATCGAGTTCGACCCCGAATTGGTGGTGCCTGACAAGCAAAAGACTCTGCGCGAGGGCGCGGTGCTGCCGTGGCGCAACAGCGTGATGGGCGGCTATTATGCGCACTTGCTCGAAGCGCTTGGCAAGAAATTCGATTTCTCGCTTGATACGCAGTTCAATGCGCTTACAAAAGAGGCAAAGAATGCCATCCTCTATGGTTGCGATGAGAAGCTGCAGTACAAGCTGGAGTCAAGGAGCGGCGACTCATCCTACCAGGGCTGGACAAAATTCGAGGGCGTGATAAACAACCTGGACAGGCTTTACAAGCAAACGCACTCCGAGGGCAGGCGCGTGGAGATGGAAAAATACATGCGCGAGCTTCCTTGCCCTGCCTGCAAGGGCAAGAGGCTGAAGCCTGAAGTGCTGGCAGTAAAGGTAAATGGAAAAGATATCATCGAAGTGACTGACTTGTCAGTGGAATCCGCTTTTGGCTTCTTCAGTTCGCTAAAGCTCACCAAGACAGAGGAAACAATTGCGCGCCCTGTGCTGCGCGAAGTGCAGTCTAGGCTGGATTTCCTCCTAAACGTTGGCGTGGGCTACCTCTCGCTTTCGCGCGTGACAGGCACTTTGTCAGGCGGAGAGGCGCAAAGGATAAGGCTTGCCACGCAGATTGGCGCAAATCTTATGGGCGTGCTTTACGTGCTTGACGAGCCATCCATCGGCCTGCACCAGCGCGACAATGACAAGCTCATTTCCACTCTCAAGACGCTTCGCGACCTTGGCAACACCATGGTAGTGGTGGAGCATGATGAGGAAACCATGAGGAACTCAGACTTCATGATAGATTTAGGTCCAGGCGCAGGCGTGCATGGCGGAAGGATAATGGCAATAGGCACGCCTGAAGAAGTGGAAAAGACGCGCGACTCGCTCACAGGCGCCTATCTTCGCAAGGAACTCAAAATCCCGGTGCCGAAAATACGCCGCCAGCCCCAGCGGTGGTTCACGCTGAAAGGCGCGCGCGAGAACAACTTGAAAAAAATTGACGTGAGATTCCCCATTGGCTGCTTCATGTGCATCACAGGCGTGTCCGGCTCAGGGAAATCAACGTTGATAAACGAAACGCTCTACCTTGCGCTCATGAAATACTTCCACCAGTCCAAGCAGGAGCCCGGCAAATTTGACAAGATAGACGGCGCAGGCGCTTTGACCGATGTAATCTCGGTGGATCAGTCGCCCATCGGCAGGACGCCCCGCTCCAACCCCGCCACCTACATCGGCGCATTCACGCCCATCCGTGAATTGTTCGCGGGCGTGCCCGAGGCGCGCGCACGCGGCTACGAGCCAGGGCAATTCTCCTTCAACGTGCAGAAAGGCAGGTGCCAGGCATGCGAAGGCGACGGAGTGAAAAGGATTGAAATGGCATTCCTTGCGGATGTTTACGTTACTTGCGAAGAATGCAATGGCAAGCGCTATGACTCTGAAACACTTCAGATAAAGTACAAAGGCAAGAACATACACGACGTGCTTTCCATGAGCGTGGAGGAGGCGCTGCAGTTCTTCACCAACATCCCCGCCATCAAGAACAAGCTTGAGACCATGGTAGACGTTGGCTTGGGCTACATTGCGCTTGGGCAATCCTCCACCACTCTTTCAGGAGGCGAGGCGCAAAGGATTAAGCTTGCAGCAGAGCTTGCGCGCAGGGACAACGGCTCCATGCTCTACATACTGGACGAGCCCACCACTGGCTTGCACTTTGCCGATGTTTCCAAGCTTCTCGCAGTGCTTCAGAGGCTCGCCGACAAAGGCAACACCATCATCGTCATCGAGCACAACCTAGACGTGATAAAAACCGCGGACTGGGTAATTGACCTGGGGCCTGAAGGCGGCGATGAAGGCGGGGAAATCGTCGCGCAAGGCACGCCCGAGGACATCGCAAAGAACAAGAACAGCTACACGGGCGAGTATCTCAAGAAGGTGCTTTAATCCGCTTTTTTGAATATTTTTGAGAGCGTCTTGCCCTGCCTTTCCACAATGTCCTGGAGGTAAATGAGGAAATAATCTTTCGACTCCCATAGTGCGAACGGCTGGCCGATGATTTGGGCCAATTTGGTGGCAATTCTGCTTTCCAGCACTTCAAAATATGCCTTGTTGCCGTCTGAAACCACGCGGATTTGAATCTGTATGTGCTTGTCTTTTGGGGCTGCGGCTTCCCTGAAGGCTTGGTATGTATTTGATATGCTGTCTGACCAGAGCAGCTTGGAATACGCCATCTGGGGAAACGCCGTCTTCTGTGTGAAAATGGAAACCGCTGGCTTGGCAAATTGCGAAAAGGGGTCGTGGGAAGATGCAAGATTGGCGCAATCGTGAGAAAAATTGTTGCCAGTGATTATTTGCAGCTTCCTTTTCCCAGCAAGAGTGTTGGTGAATACAGGGTCGTAGTAGGTGTTGAATGCGCCCTCTTCTTCAGGCGCATCGTTTACAAGACTAGTATCCACGTGGCGATAATAAAGTGTTGTCTTTGCAACAATGCCTTCTGGAGGCGTGGCTCCGCGCACAAGCGTCGCTTCATGTTCGCCCTTCATTTTCTGCCTTTCCAGCACGAAAACAGCCGGCTCGAAATCCCTGCAGCGGTGGTATTGGAGGAAGTAAAGCTTGCCATCCGCGTACTGCGCCTCCACAACCGGGCGATGGAGCGGGTCGAAGTTTTCAAGGTTGCACACCTGCTCGTAGAAGCCGATTAGCTTGTTTTTCTGGGCACTGAAAAAATCGCCAAGGTTATTGGAGGAGTGGATAGCGGTTTTTCCATTGTTATATGTTGCAAGCCCGCTTGCATCCGCCCGATAGTCGTATGCCGTCACATGATACTTGCCTTCTATGGAAGAGTCGCCGAGAATCTTGACATTCAGGCCCGGCAGGCGCTCCCAAAGGGAGAATGTTACGCTGTCCAGCTGTTTTTGTATGCCCAAATCCATCAAATTGGCATGCCTTTCCAAGCCTTCGAGTGATGCCAGAAGAACCGCAGCCCTGATATTGTTTTCGCTGGTTGGTTTTGGGAATAGGGCTTCGTAGCCAGGCTGCCGGCGATACGTGACAATCTGCCCCCACTCGAGCCTGCCGTTGTTGTTATTTATCTTGAGGCTCTCGCAAATGCCAGATGCGCCGCTGTATTCCCACTGCGACTCGCTCCTTGCAATAAGTGATTTGCCTGATTTGCGCGCGTCCCACAGCGAATCGTATATTTCGGGCACAAGAATGCCGTTTTTCTTGGCGTATCTGCCGGTTGTTTCCTTGGGCTTGCCATTGAGGAGCGCAGGGTTCGCGATGTAAGCGTCTTGCCTTTTTTGACTGAGTTGCATGGCGTTAGAAATGGAGAGAAGTGTTTATAATGCCTATTCAGGCTTGAACTTCTTTTTCCTCAGCAGCCTGTGATATGAGATGCCGAACCTGTGCGCCTCGTCGCGCGCACGCTGAAGCACCTTGAGCGCTGGCGAGGAATGCGGCAGGCGGATGGGAATTGCGCGCTCGGGCGAATAGATTTCCTCAAACTCCTTTGCAAGAGAGACAACTGGCACCTCAAGCTGCAGCTCAGAAAGCGCGGAGAGCGCTGCGGAGAGCTGCCCTGGGCCTCCATCTATCACTATGAGGTCTGGCAGCTGCGCTTTCTCTAGCTTGAGGCGATAATAGCGCCTGAAAACGATTTCGCGCATGCTTGCGAAGTCATCCTGCCCTTCAACAGACTTGATTTTGAACTTGCGGTAGTTTGCCTTAGATGGCGCGCCATTGACAAACTGCACCATGCTTCCGACAACTGAGGTGCCGAAAAGGTTGGAAACGTCAAAGCACTCAATCACGCGCGGGATTGTGGAAAGCGACAGCTCATGCTGCAGTTCCACAAGCGCAGGGTCAGCGGTGCCAGATATCTCGAGCAAAATGTTCTTGCGCAGCAGCTCCAGCAACCCTTTTTTGTCCCCGCGCTCGGGCACGGAAATTGTAACGGCTCCGCCCCTGCGCTCAGAAAGGTATTTCTCCAGTGCCTCGCGCGACTCAGGCTCATTTTCCACATAAATCCTTCGCGGAATGCCCCCTGCCTCGTAGAAGCGCGGAAGGAATTCTGAAAGCGGCTCGCCAGAGAGCGCCTCGAACTCGTACTTGCGCCTGTCGCGTATCACGCCGCCAATCTGCTTGAAGAGCTGCGCGTATGTTTTGCCATCATGTGACAAGAGAGAGATGAAATCCTCATTTCCCTCGCCTTCGCGCTCGAACTTCTGCCTCTCAAGCAGGGAAGAAAGGGAGTGAAGTGAATTTCTCAGCTCAAGCGCGCGCTCAAACTGCTTTTTCTTCGCAGCCTCGCGCATTTCGCTTTCCATTTCCCCCATCACAACTTCCAGCTTTTTTCCGCCGGAAAGCGCATCCTGCAGCTTCTTCACCTGTTCCATATACTGCTGCCGCGTCACCAAGCCTGCGCACACGCCGGTGCAAAAGCCAAGGTGGTACTGAAGGCAAGGGCGCTTCTGCCCTAGCCGACAAGTCCTGAGCTTGAATATCTTGCGCAGCGTGGAGGCGACCAGCACGTAGGCCGAGCCTGAAAGGAAGGGGCCGTATAGCTTTCCGCGCGCACTCACCTTGCCTGCCCTGTTCTTCCTCACCAATAGCATGCGAGGGTATTCTTCGTTAGTGATGAGGATGTAGGTGAATTTTTCATTGTCTTTCAGCTCGATATTATACTTGGGATAGTGCTGCTTGATGAGGTTGCTTTCAAGCAAAAGCGCCTCAGCTTCATTGTCAGTCATCACAAACTCCAGCGTGGAGGCGGAAGAGACCATTTGCGCTGTCCTGTCCAACATTTCGCGCGCAAAGTAGCTTTGCACCCTGTTCCTGATGTTCTTTGCCTTGCCAACGTAGATGGGCGCGCCTGAGCTGTTCCTGAAGATGTAGACGCCTGGCGAGGTTGGCGCGGTTTTTGCGGTTTCAGACGGGGTTGACATAGAATATACCACACATGAAGAGAGATATAAAATAATCGGGCAGCCCGCCCCCTAAAGGGTGTAAATAGAGGGAGATGGTACACCCGAAGGCTCCACCTCACCTCCCACGCTTCTTGCGAAGCTGGCTAAATCTCCAGTGAAAATTTATATAGGCAGCGGAGCGCCCGCCGTTTGGGAATTTGGCTGCAACGGCACAAGCATGGTGACTGACGCGCCGTTCGGGCGGAATTCACAGCCTGCCAATTCAACGGCAGACCTTACTGCTGGTAGAACATTCCGGCTGAAGTTCTTGATGCTGGCGCCAGATATGATGATTATCTGGTGCTCGTTGTCATTTTCCTTCCCAAACAACAACCCGACGCGCTTGGTTTCATACTCATTCATCATGTAGAGCATAGTGCCAATCGCGCTTTCAAGCTCGGGGCAGAGGACGGGCTTCCCATCCTCTATGCTCAGGCTCAGCTTGATGTCGTGGTTGCGCGAAACAAGCGCGCTGATCGCTTCCCTGTCGTATTTCCTGAAGTCGGGCGCTGTGCCGCAAAGCAGCCCGGAAATCGTTTCCTTGAGCATTACCAGGCTCCGCTTGAAGCCCTGCTCCTGCTTGGTGAAATCCTCTTCCAGCATTTTTTGCAGCCCTGCGATGGCTTTCGCCCCCCGCTCGCGCATCTCGGGTGAAATTCTGTCGTTCAGGATTGCTTTTGCCTGCATGCTTGAGAGTGCAGGCTGGCTGCCGCCTTGCACCACGCGCATGATTGGCGGCTTCATTTGCTCTTGGACGTTTCCCCCCATTTCCACAACCTCCATTTTTTCGCCCGCGCACAGGCAAAAAAGCGCCCGCGCTACGAGGTTTTTAGTCAGGAGGTTTTCCGACCCGCCAAGCCGGAAAACCAGGCTTTTCAGCCAATAAGGGCTGCAAAATCAAAACTGATCTCAAAGAAGCTGTCAAATGCCTGGTTAGCAAATGCCGTCATGTCAATCTTGGTTTTCTGTTTATTGCGCGCTATATAAAAAGAAAGTGTTTCATTTGGGACACAACTGTGCCGATGCGCACGGATTCGCCGTTTAGGGCGGAAAAAAAGACGTTTTCCGCAGGCTATTCTTCTTCGCCCTTCAGTTTAATTATCGCTTCAGCGATATCTCCCGACGTCTCGCGAAGCGCGTTCTGCGCCTCTTCGCGCGAGCAGCCCGCAGCTTCCATCACCATCTTGATGTCGTCCTCGCCGGCTTCGTTCTCTTCCTGCACTTTGCCAGATATTTGGAAGGATTTCTCGCCCTTCATCTCAATCTGCACGACCTGGGGCTCGAATATCACGAGCTTTCCGCCTTCTTTCAGCTCGATGGTGACTTTGGACGAGTCAATCTCCTCGCTCTTTATCCCCATCTGCGCCATCATCTTCGCCATTCCCTTCGGGTCCATTCCAGGCATCATAAATATCACATCCTTCTAGTTTTTTTCCTTCAAGAGCAAATCCGCTTTCACAAGCTTGACCATTTTGTCCACGATAGCTTTTTCCATCTTGCGCCCGCGCGCCACGCTTTCCCCGCCGACCTTGCCCACGTATCCGTATTTGGCATACTGATTGGCAGGCATGGGAATCACCCTGCCGAAATAGCGCTGCGACGGCGCCTGATTGCTCTTGTGTTTCTGCCAGCCAGTAAGAGACATCACAATGGACGCCTCGTTCTCGTCTGCATGCCCCTTGCACTCCGCGCCTTTAATGTCCCACCAGGAAACCACGCATGCGGTGAATTTCATTTCATCTGCAAGCTCTTTGAGCACGTGCCCTGCAATGGTGCCGTCCGCGCCATGCCCGTTCATGAAAAGTATCTTGTCAAAACCGTTCCTCACAAGCTCTCGCGTGATGTCGCGCACCACTGAGGCAAATGTGCGCGACTTGAGCGACACCGTGCCCTTCCAGGGGCGCAGTGTATAGCAAAAGCCGTATGGAATGGGCGGAAGCACAAGCGCGCCGGTCTTTTCCGCCACCTTCTGCGCCAGCTTGTAAGGCGTGATGGTGTCTGTCCACAAGGGCAAATGGTCGCCGTGCGCCTCCAGCGCGCCCA
>Ga0247841_10006524_pt1 | contig 17930 bp, 13 predicted proteins | sample LaCruzMarch2015__2_FD_192410 | JGI IMG/M metagenome (GOLD analysis project Ga0247841, IMG submission 192410) | Freshwater microbial communities from meromictic Lake La Cruz, Castile-La Mancha, Spain - LaCruzMarch2015_18m | ecosystem: Environmental > Aquatic > Freshwater > Lake | place: Spain... | reverse complement strand
TCTACCTAAACGAATGTAGCAAAAATGGTTATAACTTGGTTCAGATTCAGGTTATTGATAAGGTTCCATCTATAAATTTCTATGGTCAATCCTCTATGCCCGATGGTTTCAATTTTAAGGACATCAACAAAAAAGGTGTTTATGGATATTGGGATCATTTGGATTATATTATAAAAATGGCCGAAAAGAAAGGAATTTACATTGGCATGACCTGCATTTGGGGTAGTTTGGTAAATGCAGGACATTTATCGGTAGCTGATGCTCAGACCTATGGAAAGTTCCTAGCTGAACGTTACAAAAACTCGCCCAATATTATATGGTTTATTGGTGGCGATATTCGTGGTGATATAAAAACGGAAGTCTGGGAGGCATTGGCTACAAGTATTAAGGCGGTTGATAAGAATCACTTAATGACTTACCATCCACGTGGACGCACGTGTTCGTCAACATGGTTCAATAGTGCTCCGTGGCTCGATTTTAATATGTTCCAAAGCGGACACCGCCGATATGGACAACGAAAAGGTGATGGTGATTACACAATTGCCGAAAACACCGAAGAAGATAACTGGCGATACACAGAGAAAAGTCTTTCACTAACGCCGCTCAAACCCGTTATTGATGGAGAACCATCGTACGAAGACATTCCACAGGGTTTGCACGAAGAATCAGAAGTGCGCTGGACTGCAAATGACGTGCGGCGATATGCGTATTGGTCAGTTTTTGCAGGTGCATTTGGCCACACTTACGGACATAATTCCATCATGCAGTTTTACAAACCGGGTGTAAATGGTTCATTTTTCCCGACCAGATATTGGTACGATTGCTTGAAAGATCAGGGTTATACACAAATGAAATACTTAAAAATGTTGATGTTGGCATTTCCTTACTTCGAGCGTGTCCCCGATCAAAGCATAATAGCCGGACAAAACGGAGAACGCTACGACCGTGCCATTGCTACACGTGGAGACGATTATTTACTGGTTTACAACTACACTGGAAGACCTATGTTAATCGACCTTTCGAAAATTAGCGGAGAAAAGAAAAACTGTTGGTGGTATAATCCAAAAAATGGTGAATTACAGTTTATTGGTGAATTTGAAGGTTTGAAAATCACAAATTTTGTGCTCGATGTGGCTTATAATTCAGGCAACGACCGTGTGTTGATTGCTGTGGATAAAGAAAGATGCCCCCTAAATCCCCAAAAAGGAGACTTAAATAGTTTGTATCATAAATAATTTTCTTTTATTAAAAAAAATGATATTCAAAATAATATATAGAACAATACTAACTTCAAGTTCCTCACTTTTGTGGAGGTTAGGAGGGGCTTTGTTTTTTCTTTTCTTTTGTACTTCTTTGTTCGCAACGATCTCTGTTACGGCGTTGAAAACTGAAGGTATGACAAATCCGCTGGGTATTGATGTTGAAAAACCGCGTTTCGGGTGGAAATTAGAAGCCACAACCGAACAAAACGTGTTGCAAAAAGCATATCAGATTTTGGTGTCTACTTCAGCAGAAAACCTGGCGAATGATAATGGTGATATTTGGAATAGTGGCAAAGTTTCAACAGAATCATCGATATGGATTCCATTTATGGGGAAAGCATTAGAATCAAATTCTGCATATTTCTGGAAAGTAAAAGTATGGACCAATAAAGGAGAAACCGAATGGAGCAACGTGGCAAATTGGAGTATGGGATTGCTCAGCGAAAACGATTGGAAAGCACAATGGATAGGACTCGACAAAGCGATGCCTTGGGATAATGAGAACTTTAATAGTCGACTTTCTGCACGTTATATGCGTAAAGAATTTTCGACAAGGCCACAGTTCATATTTCAGGTTTGGGACTTTATGAATTATTCCTAAATGGCAGACTTATAGGCGACAAAGTACTTGCTCCCGCTCCCACCGATTATCGCAAAACGGTATTATACAATTCGTACGATGTAACTTCGGCTGTGAATCAGGGTAAAAATGCGGTGGGTGTTATACTTGGAAATGGTCGGTATTACGCCATGCGTCAGAAATTCAAACTCTATAAAATACCCAACTTTGGTTATCCCAGATTACGAATGATGTTAATCATCGACTACAATGATGGAAGTACTGAAAAAATTGGTAGTGACACATCGTGGAAACAAACTGCCGATGGACCAATTAGAAGTAATAACGAATATAATGGCGAAGAATATGATGCCCGTAAAGAACTTACAGGTTGGTGCCAGACTGGTTTCGACGACACAAAATGGGAAGCATCCGAACGTGTTGCTTCGCCCGATGGTCAACTTCGTGCTCAAATGATGCCCGGAATGAAAGTGGTTGACAAAATCACTCCTGTTTCGATAAAACAGTTGGGAAATAAATATATTCTTGACATGGGGCAAAATTTGGCAGGTTGGTTACGTATTCATGTTAAAGGAAATGTAGGTGACAGTGTTCAACTTCGATTTGCCGAAACACTTCAAAAGAGTGGTGAACTTTACACCGAAAATCTTCGAAGTGCACGTTCCACAGATATTTATATTTTAAAAGGTGATACCGCGGGCGAAGAATGGGCTCCACGATTCGTGTATCATGGCTTCAGATTTGTTGAAATAAGCGGATTGAGATATACACCTAACCTTACTGATTTTACTGGCGAAGTGGTAAATGACGAGATGGAAAATCTGGGAACTTTGACAACCTCAAACGATGTTTTGAATCAGGTTCTGAAAAATGCATGGTGGGGCATTCGGAGCAATTACAAAGGGATGCCGGTGGATTGTCCACAGCGCGATGAACGTCAACCTTGGTTGGGCGACCGAAGCATGGGTTGTTGGGGCGAGAGTTTCTTGTTCGATAATAATGCCATGTACACCAAATGGGGCGATGATATCCGCGATGCCCAACGCCACGATGGTTGCATACCAGATGTAGCTCCTGCTTTTCTAAATTATTATTCCGACAATGTTACATGGCCATCAACTTTTTTAATGCTTTCGGACATGACCTTCAGCCAGTTTGGCAACATGAAACCCATTGCCGACAACTACGCCGCAGCGAAAAAATGGGTAGAACATATCCAAAAAAAATATATGACGAGTAAATATATCGTCACACAGGATGAATATGGCGACTGGTGCGTGCCACCCGAAGATTTGAAAATGATTCATAGTCAGGATCCCAAACGTAAAACCGATGGTGCTTTGATTGCTACGGCATATTATTATAAAATGTTACAGTTGATGACACGATTTGCCGAAGTGCAGGGTTTTAAGTGCGATGCAAAAGATTTCTCGAAATTAGCTGAAAAAATAAAAGATGGTTTTAATGAGAAATTTTTTAGAACCGACTCGCTTTTCTATGGAAATAATACAACTACTTCCAATCTCTTACCTTTGGCCTTTGGCATGATTCCAAAACAAAATATTGACACAGTTTGTAAACAAATAATCAAAACTGTGGTAGCTAATAATACTCCACAAATAACCACCGGCATGATTGGAATTCAATGGTTATTGCGCGAACTAAGCAAAATGGGACGTGCCGATGTGGCTTTTGCACTGGCATCGAATGATAAATATCCTTCGTGGGGTTATATGGCTGCCAACGGTGCAACTACCATTTGGGAATTGTGGAACGGCAATACAGCCAGTCCGAAAATGAACTCTGGCAACCATGTAATGCTTTTGGGCGACTTGTTGCCATGGTGCTACGAGAATCTCGGTGGAATAAAATCCAGCTCGGAAAAAGTGGCATTCAAACACATTATTTTCAAAACAAACTTCGATATTCCCGATTTGGAAACCGTGGATGCTTCCTACATAACACCTTATGGCAAAGTGGTGAGCAAGTGGAAAAAAACATTGATGACGCTCAATTGGGAGATTACAATTCCTCCGAATACTACAGCCGAAATACATTTGCCAAATGGAAAAGTGGAACAAATTGGTTCTGGTTATTACACTTTTAATGTGGACATTCCTCAAGCAAAAGGCATTATTACCAATGAATTTCTGTACGAAAAAGCTGATTTTCCACAATGTCATGCAGCCACAATAGTTGAAACTACCAACAATGATTTAGTCTCAGCATTTTTTGGTGGTACGCGTGAAGGAAGTCCGGACGTGTGTATTTACACCTGTCGCAAGGATAAAGGTAGCAATACATGGACAAAACCAACGTTAGCTGCCGATGGTATTTTGAGTACAACACTCCGCAAAGCTTGTTATAATCCGGTTCTTTATCAAATGAAAGACGGACCTTTGTACCTGTTTTATAAAATTGGCAATAAAGTATCAGACTGGACCGGATACTTAAAAAAGAGCGATGATGGCGGACTTACATGGAGTAAAGCCTATCAACTTCCGGAAGGATATCTGGGACCAATAAAAAACAAAATTGTAGATGTAGACGGAAAATCCATTGCACCATCGAGTACCGAAAGTGGTGGTTGGAAAGTTCATTTCGAAATTGCTGAAGACGGTGGACGTCGAACGCATATTGTAGGGCCAATTGCTGCTTCCGAAGCTGTTTTGAGTGAGTTTCAGGGAAAGTCAAAGGAGAACACTGCCGATAATGAAAGTGGTGAAAATTCAACCGCAAATACAATACAAGCTATCCAGCCAAGCATTTTGAAACACAAAGATGGACGGCTACAAATTCTTTGTCGTACAAGAAATGGTAAAATTGCAACTTCATGGAGTTCGGACAAAGGCGAAACATGGTTGCCACTTACGCTGACTAACCTGCCAAATAATAACTCGGGTACTGATGCCGTTACGCTGCAGGATGGACGACAATTACTTATCTACAATGCAGTTGCAACTGCTCCCGGCGAAAAGAAAGGCCCACGCACACCGCTCAACATTGCTGTTTCGAACGATGGAATAAACTGGAAAATGGTAATGACACTCGAAGATTCACCCGTTTCGCAATACTCCTACCCCAGCATTATTCAAGGTAAGGATGGACGCATTCATGCCGTTTATACATGGCGCAGGCAACGTATTAAGTATGTGGAAATAAAACTATAGTTATTTGGAAGAAATATCAATACCAAAAATCGGCATAAACCGGCAAATGATCGGAAAAACCTTCTTGATATTTCATTCCAACATAAGTCCTGAAAGGTTGTTTGCCCAGAAAGGTTTTATCATCTTCGAGTAGAAAAGTTGCATCAAAAAAATGCGCATCGGTTGGTTTTGTATAAATTTTCTGTTTGGAATTCAACAGATTACCCGAAATTATTATTTGATCCAACGCTCCCCATTCGCCATTGTGTTTGTTCGAACCTTTGCCTTCGGTATGTAATTTATACATCAAATTGTATAATTCATGACTCGAAATTGAATCATTTAATGGTATTGCTTTTAAAACTTCCAACATGCTTTTATTGGTAGGATAGTCATTAAAATCGCCCATGATTACTATATTCGGATTCGTTTTGACTGCAAAAAGGCTATCCACTTTTAACCGAATAACTGAAGCAACAAACATTCGTCGCTCTTCCGATTCTAACTCACCACCTAATCGTGACGGGAAATGGCAAACAAAAACATGCAGGGTATCACCGGTTGGAATAACTCCTGAAGCAAAAAGAATATCACGGGTTTTACTGGTTGGAGCTTGTGGAAAATCAATTTTTATTGCCTCGTTATGAAACGGTTTAAACATTGATGGTTGATATAATAATGCAACATCAACTCCGCGCGCATCTGCTGATTCATGGTGTAAGTATTTGTACCGCAGGTTTTTCAATCCGGAATAACGGGTTAAGTCGAATAAGCATTTTTCACTTTCACTTTCACAAAAACCTACTAAAGCAGGAGCTTCCCAACCACCAATGGCAACAATTACTTTTCCAATATTTGATTGTTTCTTTTGGTACTTTGTATTGTTCCAGCCACGCATCCCGGCAGGCAGGTATTCAGCGTCATCGGTAAGCGAATCGTCAACACAATCGAAATAATTCTCGACATTGTAGCACATTATTTTAAAGTTTTGTTTTTCCTGACTTTGTGCCGGATGAACAAAAAAAAGAAGCAAAGCAATAGGAAGAATTATGCCCTTTTTCATAGTTGGCTATTTCGTTGGCTTCCATTCATAAGCTCCAGCGTCGGGCGCACCATCATCGCGTTTGTTCCCGTTCAAATCTACAGGGAATTGTGCAGCTATAGTTGGGTCGGCTAAACCACGTGCAGGTGAAACCGAATCGGGAGTAAAGTCAAAATAGGTGTTTTTCTCGTAATCATACCGAATACTTTTGAAAACAGTATCGTTCTTTGCCGACCATCGTATCTTTTTATCTAAACCCGTAAATTGTGGTAATTCTAATGCTTTTGGAGTATGAATATAGCAGTTTTTGAAAACCGCTTTGTACTGATCTTTAAACCGGCTGGCCAAACTAAATTCATTTTCAGCACTCCCGTCAATAACACAGTTTTGAAATAATGTTTCCATGGGCGCTATACGATTCAGATTCATTATCATTACTGCTGGCTTTTTGTCGCGCGATACAGGTTGTACATTGCTATTATTGAAATAATTAGCAATAGTACTTTGAATAAAAGTGTGTTTGCCACCATTTAAATACACACTGTAACTACTTGTATTTGAAATTTCGGTATTCGAAACAGTCACATTTCCATTTTGAACAACCAAACCATACAATAAAAAATTATGAATTTTACAGTTGGAAATTTCTAACTGCGGTAATTCGTTACGATTGTTATTCGAAAAATAAATGCCTACATAACCACTATTCATGTTTACATAGTTAAGCGCGTGATTTCCTCCACTCCACAACAAGAAAACACCTCCCCACTGACCAGCTACAGTATTGTAAGGAAATGGTGTTGAAAATTTTATTTTATCCAATCTGTCACCCCTGAATGTAATAGGTTCATCTTTGCTTCCATTGGCCTTTAAATTGCCGTAAACTATCAAATTTGCATTATTGTGGAAGTATAATTTACAACCTTTGTTTAGCGTTAAAGTTATTGCTGAATCAACTAGCAGATTTCCACTCACTATAAATGGTTTTTCGGATGTAAGCACTGAATCACTAATTATTTCTACATTATTCAGCAATTTCATATCTTGCCCAAATGCCTCAAGTTTAATGTTTTGATTTACTCCATTTGTAGTAAATTCTAATGAGTCTCTGATAAAGATTTGAGAATTTGGGTTATTAGGATCAACAGTTACAGCCACAAAAATGAATAAGCTGTCATTGGCAGGAATTTCGATATTCTCAAAACGATTCTCAGCATTCACACTACCATCCACATTGATATGAAATGGTGACTCACCTCCACCTGCAACACCAATTTTGCTGATTTTCAACCCTACTTTATTATGATTGTACACCATAATTTTTGAAGTAGCGCTTCCCAACGATGTAAAAACAGTATCGAAACTTAATGTATCAGTCGAAAAATCGAGTGTGAATTTTGGATCAGTCGAAATATTATCATCGTTACAGGCCGAAAATCCAATTATCAAAAGGATGGAAACAGCTAGATATAAAGCTTGTAATTGTATTCTTGGTATTGAAATCATAGTGGAAACAAAAGTTTTACTTAGAATAATTCTGCAAATTTACTGTAAAAGATGACTTTTTCATAATAATGGATTAACTTTGTGCATAATAATTTTAAAAAATACAATATTATGGCAAGTCGAAGAAAGCTCAAAAAAACAATTCAGTTTGTTTCGTCCGAATTAATTACTGACATTTATTTTCGTTGTTTAATGTCGAAAGACATTGAAGATGAAAAAGTTAATAACATTGTGATAGAGATTATGGCCATACAACGTGAATTTATTTTGCGGGTTGATCGTCCCGATGGTAAAAGTAATCCCGCTTTGGTAAAAGCATATTTTCGCAAATTATTTGCTGGCTGGCAATTGGCAATGGCTAAAGTTATCAAAGAAATTGAAAGCCTGTAACTGTTTGTAATTTCGAAAAAAGCAGCGTAATTTTCATAACATTGAAATTACGCTGTTTTTTTTTATTAAAATCCACTTATTCAAAATTGAATGTTAATGTTACCATTCGCGATGTTAGTTTTGAAAGTGCATTTGTAAATTTCTCTTTACCTGTTATATTTCCTGCATCACGTTCACTGATAGGTGTTAGCATATCGTTAAAACCAATAGCATATTTCAATTCTGGACATAATTTAAAGAAAGAGAAATAGATATCGCATCCTACACCAAATTCGGTATAAAAATCCAATGGTTGTAGTAAAACCGGATTATCCTTATTTCGACCAAAATCAATGTATGAACCCCCTCCCAAAAGTAGATAAGGTCTGTAATTCCCTTTGCGTTCGGCACTGTACTTCAAATGAAATGGTATACATACCAGCGCAGAAGTAATTGTCAACGAATCCTTTACTGAACTTTTATATATCAATTGTCGTTCACCAAAATGAAGTGTAGGAGTGAAACGCAAATTAAGGTATCTGTTTAATCGTAAATCGGTGATAATCCCTACCGAAAAACCGGGCTTCAACGTTGAAACTGCTGCATCGTAAATCTCACCATTAATATTCAATTCACTGGGTTTTATTCCAAAATCGAGCGTATTAAGCCCCAACGAAAAACCAAAATGCCAGGTCTTTTCATCAATATAAGGCAAATTGCCCTGCGACCACACAGATGAACTCATTTTTAGAAAAAATAGAGTTAGAAAAAGTATTTTTTTTATGTGTCCCTGTTGCATATTTTATTTTGAAAAGCTGCAAAAATAATTTACGTGAGTATTTATATTCTATACAATCAAACGTTTAATTATCTCAATTATTGCATAGTTAAAATTGATATTTGTGATAGCAATCAATCTATTTCAAAAAAAATCAAATTATAAAAGTACAACTAAAAGCTCAAAAAAAAGCTGCTTCATATCCGAAACAGCTTTTTCCTATGGAATATCTCTTAAAACTATAATCTTGTTCCAAAAAGTACATAAATTAAAGCTGCCAAAGCTGCACTAACTGGTATGGTCAAAATCCATGCTATCAACAAACTACGGGTTACACCCCAACGAACGGCCGAAAGTCTTTTTACTGAGCCCACTCCGATAATTGCACCGGTTATGGTGTGAGTTGTACTTACAGGAATTTTCAAAATTTCAGTCAAATATAAAGTCAAAGCACCGGCCGTTTCAGCTGCAACACCTTCAAGCGGAGTAACTTTAGTAATACGTGACCCCATCGTTTTGATAATTCTCCAACCGCCCGACATAGTTCCCAATGAAATAACACCAAAACAAGCAAAAGCCACCCAGTCAGGTAAATCTTTTATGGAAGCTATACCCATATCAACACCTTGAGTCTTAGCAGCTATCATGGCAGCGGCAATTATACCCATTACTTTTTGCGAATCATTCAATCCGTGTCCGATACTGAATAAGCCAGAAGAAACAAGTTGTAATCTTTTGAACCATAGATTGGCTTTATGAGGATTTACTCTTTTGAAAATATATAATATCAAAATAGTCAGCAGGGATGATACCATCATACCAATAAGGGGAGCTAAAACTATAAACGAAGCAATTTTGATAATTACATCAGCTTTAATTGATTCGAAACCGGCAGTTGTATAGCCACTTGCAATAATAGTACTCATTATGGCTGCACCAGCAAACCCGCCAATAAGGGTGTGAGACGAAGAAGAAGGAATTCCCAACCACCAAGTAGCCAGATTCCATAAAATAGCCGCTACAATACCTGAAAAAATTACCGGTAACGTTATAAATTCTGCTATGACAGCTTTTGAAACCGTGTTGGCAATTCCAAATTCACCAATTATATATTTTGCAATAAAAAAAGCTACAAAATTGAAAAAAGCCGCCCATAATACTGCTTTAAATGGTGTAAGTACTTTTGTGGAAACAATGGTAGCAATGGAGTTTGCTGCATCGTGAAAACCATTTATGTAATCGAACACTAGCGCAAGTGCGATAATGGTTATTAATAGGGTTAATGGAGTCATCTTTTATATTAATGTTAAGTATTTGAATTCATCTTTTTCAGTTTCAATTCTTGTATTAATTCATAATTGAATCAGTGAATCTAATTATTAATTTTGCAATATGAATTAATCGTTATGCGTACTTAACAATGATAGTTTTGATAATTTTACCAACATATTCGGCTGCATCTGTAGCTTTTTCAAGCTCGTACATTATTTCTTTCAATTTGATAATTTCAACTGCATCTTTCTCGTTTTCAAACAATTGAATCAAGAAGTTTTCGTAAACATCATCAGCTTTGTTTTCGATGTTATGTAATTCGACACAATACTCTTTAATTTTTTTAGAGTTTTTCTTCATTACATTCAATTCGTCAACTGCCTTACCAATACAAACTGCACCTTCTTTAATCAACAATGCTAGATCAATTGCTTCTTTTGGTAATTGCTTTGGGTTATAGAGCACAATTCTTTTGGCACAACTATTTATATAATCCGTCACATCGTCCAGTCTATCAGCTAAATGATGAATATCTTCACGATCGAAAGGCGTGATAAAGGTAGAATTTAACTCATCAAATATTATTACTGACAAGGCATCACCTTTCTTTTCTTGTTCTTTGATTCTTTTATAATACTCAACTGCAGATTCATGATCACCTTTTTGAACACATTCAATTATTAAGTCGGATGCTACCAAGATAACATCTGCCATTTCTTTAAGAATTGGAAAAAATTTTGGTTCTTTTGGTACGAATTTGTCGAAAAAATTGTTCATGATAATTTTGATTTTTGATAATTATAAATAGTTTTCTTGTATACAATTGATTTTTAAGAGTTTTAAAGAAAAATCCTTTAATCTTCTTTTGAATTCGACTGCAAATGTACAAAATCCGTATTATTAAATCGGCATATTTCATATAAATTTAATACAAATGTAACATCAATATAATAATCTATATATAAACAATATACAACTTCCTCAAATGCCAAAGTTAAAGTTTAATGTTACATGTAAAGAACAGAATATAAATATTACACAAAACAGAAGTTCAATGGCTTGGTCAAAGCAAGAAATTTAACGTAATAATAATCACAAGAATTTTGATAATCAATTATTTTCGTAATTAGATAAAAAAAAAGAGGGAAAAATTTTTTTTGAAATGGAAAATGTTATACTTTTGCAGCACTAATTAGTACTAACAAAAAAATAAAGAAAATGGCTTACGTTATTTCAGAAGATTGTATTGCTTGCGGCTCATGTATCAGCGAATGTCCTGTTGACGCAATTGCGGAAGGTGATATCTATGTAATTGACGCTGATGTCTGCACAGATTGTGGCACTTGCGCCGATGTTTGTCCTTCAGAAGCAATCAGTCCGGCATAATTGACATCTCAAAATTGATAAAAGACCTATCCGTTAATCGAATAGGTCTTTTTTTATGTCAAACTTTCAAGCTCTGATCCCCAATAGGGTATTCCAGACCAGGAATTTATGTAATCACGTGTAAAAAATATGATGAAGCAAAACAAACACGCTATTATTCACTTAGGAATCAAAAACTGCGACAGGCTGTCGCAGTTTTGCCACAGAGTTATAATTAATTATCAATCAACAAAGTTAATTCCCGAAATATCTCCATAATTGCAGCTATTATTTACAAAATATCTTTATATTTGCAAATCGGTATGTTTCAAGTTAATAAACATACCGATTTCTCATAAAATCTCCCCCGCTGTAGCGACAGTAGCATTACATATTATCAAAAGCGTTAGCTTTTATAAAAAACAGCATAACTTTACAATGATGAATAAAATATTAATTGATAAAATAGAAGATCTTAAGAAACTCTGTAACACTTACAATGTAAAATCAATGTATGCTTTTGGGTCGGTCTGTACCGATAACTTTAATGAACATAGTGACATTGATTTACTTATATCATTTGATAATCTTTCTGTAGAGCAATATACCGATAACTATTTTGATTTACATTATAAGTTGGAAGCATTATTTCAACGAGAAATTGACTTGCTAACTGATAGATCGCTCTCAAATCCATACTTTATTAAAAGTGTAGAACAGACTAAAACATTGATATATGCAGCTTGAAATATTAACTTATTTGCATGATATTCAAAGTTCAATTGATTCAATTTTTGATTATCTCGGAGAAAACAGGAATTTCAATGTTTACCTTTCAAACAAATTGCTGAGAAGAGGCATTGAACGTGAATTGGAAATAATTGGAGAAGCTGCAAACCGGATACTCAAAATAGACCAAAGCATACCAATTGACAATGCCCGAAAAATAGTGGATTTACGAAATTGGGTAGTACATGGATATGATAAAGTGGATGATGTTATTATCTGGGGAATTGTTTCCCGACAACTTCCAACGTTAAAAGAGCAAGTAGATAAACTGCTTGCTGAAAATACTTAATTTACATTTTTAAAATCAAATAAATTACCTCGCCCGCTGTAGCGACAGCGGCATTACATATTATCATAGCATTAGCTTTTTTAGAACAAGAATATACAAATCAATCAAATTTCAATGGTTCAAAACAAAACTTTACAGATAGACGACAAGGAGATTTTTATTTATTCTCACAATAATGAGGATTATATCTCACTTACCGACATGGCACACAGCCAGATGGAGGAAGTTGTTATTATCAAATGGTTAAGTTTGAAAAATACGATCGAATACATTGGTGAATGGGAAGCAATGTATAACCCCAATTTTAATTATACCGAATTCGGTACAATTAAAAATACAGCAGGAGGAAATAATTTTGTGCTTTCGGTTAAACAATGGATAGACCGAACCGCTGCTGTTGGAATAACTGCAAAGGCAGGAAGGTATGGTGGTACTTATGCTCATAAAGACATTGCATTTCACTTTGGAATGTGGATAAGCCCCAAATTCCAACTACTACTGGTAAAAGAATATCAGCGGCTTAAAGCAGAGGAAAACGACAGACTTAAGTTGGATTGGAACTTTCAGCGCGCATTGGCAAAAGTAAATTATGTGATACACACCGATGCTATAAGAGAAAAACTAATTCCCAAAGAGCTTACAACCAAACAAATTGTATTTGTATATGCCACCGAGGCAGACTGTTTAAATATGGCATTATTTGGGAAAACAGCCCAGCAATGGCGACAAGAAAATCCCTCTAACAAAGGTAATATAAGGGATATGGCAAGTTTGGAACAATTAGTGGTTTTATCAAATATGGAGAGCATGAATGCCATGATGATACAGCAAGGTTTAGCACAAAGTCAACGATTGACTGAACTGAACAAAATGGCAATCACACAAATAAAATCACTATTGGGAAACAAAACTCTTAAAAAAATAAACAACAAATAAATTACCTCGTCCGCTGAAGCGACAGCGGCATTACATATTATCAAAAGCGTTAGCTTTTATTCCCGTACCTGAAACTTAGACACTTTCAAACGTATATCGGAATAAGTTAGTAAACGCCTGCGCCAAACGGCGTGGGCTTTAACTTATTACTTATACGGGTAGTCTAAGACCTCAGGTGCGTGATACAGTTAGAGTACCACGCTTTTTTTATGCCCGAAAGTGAAAAAAAAACTAGAATCAGTTCATCAACTATTAAAATTGAATATTATGAAAAAAATATCTAAGCTTTCCATTACTTTTTTGAGTTTATCATTCATGCTTTGCAGCACATTCAGAGTGTATGCTTCTGATTACAATATTAGTTTTACAGCTAGTGGTGCAAAGACTAGTATTGATTACGTCACGGTGCAAAACCTCACACAAGGTACAAGCGTAACCGTACCTGCGGGAAGTGAACTTGTAGCAACAGCAGTAAATCAGATTGCAGCTAACGATGAATCGTTGCACATTTATCCAAATCCAATCCAAAATAAAGCCACAGTGAGTTATTATGCCAATAACGGAGGAAACACTCAAATCAATGTATTTGGAGTTGATGGGCGAAGTATAGTAGGAATGATTAAGTACCTGAATATTGGTTTAAATAGGTTTGACCTTACACTACCTAAAGGTGCTTATACCTTACAAATCAATGAGAACGGAAAACTACATACAGTAAAGATATTGAGTCAGTCGAATAATGCTTACAAAATTGAATTTATAGGAACTGAAAGTGACCAGCAGAATGTGGTTCTAAGAGTGAAAACTACAACTGTACCTATGCAATATAACTTCGGAGATTTCTTGCTTTTTAAAGCATACTCAAGTAATTATGTATGCATTTTAGCCGAAATTTTGTCAGGCAGTAAAACCATCAATTTCAATTTTGTGGAATGTAAAGACATTGATGGAAATTATTATTCAACAGTAACAATAGGCAGTCAGGTTTGGATGGCAGAAAATTTGAAAACAAGCAAATACCGTAACAGTATTGCTATAACTGATAAAACAAATTTATCTACCTGGGGAACATCAACAACCGAAGCATCCAGCGATTACGCTACCCCAACTAATAGTACAACTTACGGAAAATTATACAATTGGTATTCAGCTTCAAACACCAATAACTTAGCTCCTCTTGGCTGGCACATTCCTACTGATGCTGACTGGACAACTCTATCAGATTTCTTAGGAGGTTTGAATCTTGCCGGAGACAAACTAAAAGAGAATGGAAACTCACATTGGGCAACATCCAATACCACCGCAAGCAATAAATCCGGTTTCACAGCACTGCCCGGAGGTTCACGCAGTACGGATAATACAGTTTATGATATTGGCAATATCGGATATTGGTGGAGTTCAACGGAAGGAACAACCACAAGTAATGCATGGTATCGCTCTTTATCTTCTCAGAATGGAACAGAAACAAGAGGGTATTTTTCTAAAAGTGCCGGAATGTCTGTTCGATGTTTAATGGGTGATTTGCCAATACTTACAACAATCTCAGTTTCATCAATCAACTCTGCAGGATTTTTAAGTGGAGGTGAAATTTCATTTAATGGAAATTATCCTGTTACTTCCAACGGTCTTTGTTGGAGTACCAACCAGAATCCAACTATCAATGATTCTAAAACATCAGATTGGAATGGAACAGGAACATTTACAAGCACTGTAACCGGATTAACCCCACAAACGACTTATTATGTTCGGGCCTATGCTACTAATAGTTTCGGTACGGGTTATGGTTCACAACTCACAGTTTCTACTACATTGCCAACTATAACCACTTCAGTTGTTTCTTCAATTACTACCACAACAGCCACAGGGGGTGGAACTGTCAGTTTGTCAACAGGAGCAGCTCCCGTTACAGTTCGGGGTATTTGTTGGAGTACGAATCAAAATCCTACAATTTCAGATAACAAAACTTCTGATGGTACAGGAATAGGAACTTATTCAAGTGCTATTAGTGGACTGAATGCAGAAACGGTTTACTATGTACGTGCTTATGCAATAAATAGTGTAGGTACTGCTTATGGCACTCAAGTTAGCTTTTCTACTAAATTACCAGTTCTAACTACATTGGCTGTTTCAGCAATTACTGCAACAACAGCTACATGTGGTGGAAATATCACAGATATTGGGGGTGCTGCTGTAACTGCCAAAGGTGTTTGCTGGAATACGAGCCCAGCGCCTACTATTGCCAATACCAAAACATCAAATAGTACCGGTTCAGATATATTTACGAGTTCTATCACAGGACTGACAGTTGGTACAACTTACTATGTACGTGCTTACGCTACAAATAGTATTGGTACGACTTACGGCAATGAAATCAGCTTTACAACAGTTTTGCCAACTATAACAACCAATGATATTTCAAATATAACAGCAACAACGGCAAGTTGTGGGGGTGAAGTAACTTCAATAGGTGGGGCAACAGTTACATCACGTGGCGTTTGTTGGAGTACAAGTTCCAGTCCAACTATAAGTAGCAGCAAAACATCTAATGGAACTGGATTGGGTATTTTCACTAGCCCAATAACAGGATTAATAGCAGAAACAACTTATTATGTCAGAGCTTATGCAACAAGTAGTATAGGTACGGTTTATGGGAGTGAAGTTAGTTTTTCAACTAAATTGGCAACGCTTACAACAACTAGTGCTTCAGGCCTTACATCAAGTTCAGTAACTACTGGGGGTAATGTAACTAGTATCGGTGGTGCAGATGTAACTCAAAGAGGAGTGTGTTGGAGTACAAGTTCAAATCCAACAATCATTAACAGCAAAACATCTGATGGTAGTGGGACTGGCTTGTTTACGAGTCAGATAACAGGGCTTGCTGCCGAAACAACTTATTATATCAGAGCGTATGCTACCAACAGTATTGGCACTGCTTATGGTAATCAAATAATTATCTCAACAGCTTTACCTGTCGTAACCACCTCATCTATAAGTACAATTACAACTAATTCTGCCTCTGGAGGGGGCAATATTACATTGGCAACTAATGCTGGAGCAGTGACTGGGCGCGGTGTTTGTTGGAGTACAAGTCAGAATCCAACAATTGCAGACAGTAAAACCACAGATGGCTCTGGAATTGGCACATTTACAAGTTCGATTAACGGATTAACCGCCGAAACAACTTATTATGTACGTGCTTTTGCATCTAATGGTGCAGGTACATCTTATGGTACTCAAATAAGTTTTTCCACTAAATTACCAGTTATAACAACAACGGCAGTTACCTCTATTACTGCATCAACAGCAAATTGTGGTGGAAATGTAACAGATATAGGTGGTGCGGCAGTAACAGCAAGGGGAGTTTGTTGGAGCACCATGATTAACCCAACAATCAGCAACAGTAAAACAACTAACTCATCTGGCTTAGGTGCTTTTACAAGTTCAATAACAGGATTAACTATTGGAACAACATACTATGTACGTGCTTATGCAACTAATAGTATTGGTACTGTTTACGGTAATGAAATAATGTTTTCAACCAAACTTCCTACAATTATTACAACTGATATTACATCAATTACTACTACAGCAGCAATAGGTGGTGGTAATATAACAGACATTGGAGGTTCAGCCATATCAGTGCGTGGAGTATGCTGGAGTACAACTACAAATCCAACAATTAGTAACAATAAAACATCTGACAGCTCAGGTTTAGGATTATTTACAAGTTCTATTACTGGTTTATCTGTTGGAACTACTTATTATTTACGGGCGTATGCTACTAATAGTATTGGTACTGCTTACGGCAATGAGGTTAGTTTTACAACTATTAAAACAAAACCAAGCATATCAACTAAATTTACTTCAAATACAGGTAATTCAGCTATCATAGGGGGAAATATAACTTCTGATGGAGGTGAAAGTGTGACTTCACGAGGTGTTTGTTGGAGCACTTCTCCCAATCCTACAATCTATAGTTCAATAATAAACACAGGTAATGGAATAGGTGTATTTTCAAGTTCAATTGCAGGATTGACACCTGGTACAAAATATTATGCTCGTGCTTATGCTAAAAATAGCATTGGAACTGCCTATGGTGATGAAGTAATTTTTACGACAATTGTTCTTGGCCAATTGTACCAAGGAGGAATAGTTGCTTATATCCTTAATCCTACTGACCCTGGATATATTCCAAATGAGGTTCATGGACTTATTGCAACTGAAAATGAATTAAGCATTGGGTACTGTGAATGGGGTGGACATATTGATCTTAGTCTGTATCACACACGTATTGAAGGCACTTCAACATTAATAGGTTCTGGCAAAAACAACACAGATCTCATTGTTATTGCTCTTGGTTCTGGTTCGTATGCAGCTCGTCTATGTTATGATTTAAATCTGGGTGGGTATAGTGATTGGTATTTACCAAGTATTAGCGAATTAGAGATGATAATTTTTAATAGAACCTTGATAGGAGGCTTTAATGAAGCATATTATTGGAGTTCTAGTTTAGAAACACCAAATGGTTTCGTATATTCCATTTTGTTATCAGAAAATGGTTGGAAATCTACAAGGAGAGATAATAATTTTCGT
>Ga0247841_10006523_pt1 | contig 17930 bp, 8 predicted proteins | sample LaCruzMarch2015__2_FD_192410 | JGI IMG/M metagenome (GOLD analysis project Ga0247841, IMG submission 192410) | Freshwater microbial communities from meromictic Lake La Cruz, Castile-La Mancha, Spain - LaCruzMarch2015_18m | ecosystem: Environmental > Aquatic > Freshwater > Lake | place: Spain... | reverse complement strand
CTTCCCCTGAAGATATAGGGGATATTTTTATATTATCCGTATGAAAGGTCTTACTTTCAAGATACTCAGCTGTAGTAATAATTGTTGCCTCTTGTCCTGAAGATATTGAAGATAGTCTTACATTATCCGTATAAAAAGCCTTAGTTTCTATGTATTCAGATGTAACAGCAATTACTGCCTCTTGCCCGGAAGATAGGGGTAATCTTAACGTTTCATCACGAGTATCTACAGTGTACCCTGTACCATCCACAGATACTTGTGCGGGACTACTATAAATAGGGGACTGTTTGTAATACTGAGGTGGGGTAATAAATTCTGAGGCAAATAATGCTGTGCTTATTTTTACCCTAATGTATTTTAATCCAAGAGTCCCTGTCCATAACCTAAAGCTATCACCCATACATTGCCTATATAAATAGGGGGTCTCATATGTGGCTTCTACTTCATAACTCCCATTGAACATCCTCAGAATATCATAGGTAACAATGCCCGTACGAACATACTGTAGATAAGATCCACCAACTATGGGTAAAAAGATATAAGTCTGTCCGTTAATAAAAGAGAACCCTGTCGAACTCATAGGGTATAGATCACTATCATAAACATCCACTATACATTCTTGCCCACTGCTTATACCTGAATGAAGAGTATTCTGAGGATTACTATTAAAGGTAATTGTATTAGCCGTTATTTCAGTACTTGTTAAGTACTCCCAGGTCAGTTCATCTAGTGGATTAAAAACCCGTATATACGACACGCTATCTTTTTCATATGTAAGATGAATCTTCCCAGCAGTAGAATCAAAAAAGCATTTAGGCTCACTACCTGTATTTAAAAAAAGTTCGTAATCATTCCACACCCAATTATTACCGGACAAGACCTGCTTCCTTACATAGATATAGTTACCAGTGCGTTCCAGTTCAGATATTTTTGTTATTGAGGTATTTCCAGAATTTATGTACGCAAGAAGTATAACATCTTTTAAAAACCCCATACTTAGGTTGCTACCTATACCAAGAGCGCCCCCCACTGTTACATACACTATTTGATAACTATTCTGTGTGGCTACTACAGTCCCTGCCCCCCACGTGACAGAGGATCCATTTACACTCCCAGAACCTGCCTCTACAGTTACCGTAAAAGAGGGGGCTGTAAACTGAATTCTAGAAAACGATACTTTACCAGTAGTTAGAAACTTTGAATAAAAAACTATCTGCTGCCCGGAAGGAAGGACAATTATACAGGGGTGACTATCAATTCTCCCGTCATCAGTATCAAAAGTAAGTTGCTGCGTTTTTGATGGGAGGTATGCCATAAATAAGTCTACCAAAACTCTAAATTTTTGTTAATCACAGGTATTATACTCTAATAAGTATAGACAAATATATTAAATGATAATTAGTCAAAAATTAATGTTGGACCCTGTTCACGTACAAAACCAGTACCCTGTTTATCTATAAGTACTTCAATATAGAATTCTTTATACTCTGAATCTTGCGATGAGCTATTGGTCACAGTTAGCGTTACTGAATAAAAACCAGGGCTCGAATAACTGTGCGAGGGGTCCTTCACATGTAAAACTGAGGAGTTGTCTCCAAAAGACCAGTCCCAATCTGTTGGAGTACCCGTAGATGCATCAAAAAATTGAACTGGAGTATTCACAAACACTGATACTGCATCAGCATAAAATTCTGCAACCAGGGCTACTGCGGAAGTAACAGTGATGTAGCCCTCTTTTACCTCCGTATCTTGTAATGTTCCTAAGCTGCTTCTCAGTGTAACGGTAAAGACTCCTGGAGTCTCATACATATGGTTTGGATCTTTAATAGATGAGTGCGGAGAACCATCTCCAAAATCCCAATCCCAACCTGTAGGAACACCCATTGTTAAATCTGAAAAATCTACTGAAAGCCCCGCATTACCGTGAAAAACGTTAGCAATAAAATCTGTTAGTAAATTTACGGTAACATACTCTGTTTTAGTAATAGTATTGGAGACAGCTCCACGGGTACTTATTAATGATACTGTGTATACTCCAGCTGTTTCATAGACATGCGTTGGATTCTGGTCTGAAGAATGGGCTGAACCATCCCCAAAATCCCAGTCCCAGCCAGTAGGGGTCCCTATTGTAGCGTCTGTAAATGCAACTATAAGATTAGCAGTCCCTGTTAAGGGACTCCCTGTGAAATCAGCCAATAAATTTACTGAAATATACCCTATTTTTGTATTGGTATTGGAAACAGTCCCACGAGTACATGTTAATGATACGGTATATTCCCCGGCTGTTTCATACTCATGCGTTGGATTCTGCTCTGGGGAATGTGGAGAACCATCTCCAAAATCCCAGTCCCAACTTAGGGGTGCCTCTGTCGTAGTATCCGTAAATTCTACTGTAAGATTAGCGGCCCCTGTTAAAGGGCTTCCTACGAAGTCTACTACTAAAGAGGAGACTGTCTCATAAGCCCCCATATCAGGCGGCTGTTTCCTTGTTACCCCTAGGATATCTTCAGTAGGGGCCCTCTCATCAACCAACCCCGTCGCATACGAAGGAGAGGTGTCTAAGAGTCTTAAAGGATCTGGCGGTGTCCCCTCAAAATTAGGGTCAGCGGTTATTTCCATTAAACCAAGGGGAAAGGGGTCCCCATTATTTGTATAGATGTACCCAGATGAGTTATTATTACTGTGGATAAAGGTGTGTATGTTGTCTGGATTTTCGATATATAGATCTAGGTATATCCCTGCCCCTGAGTCAACGATATTATTGAATATTAGCAGCGTCTCAATATAGCCACTTGAATCGTCTGCATAAACATAAAAAGCATTGGTATCCACCCCCATATTAAAGAAGGTGTTATTTATGACATGTACATTTAGTATCTCAGAGTAATACTCAATATCCATACAAGCAAATGCTTGATTATTCATAAAGATGTTATTATATATGTTAACTGCGCCGGGGCAGTTATCAACAATAAGAAACATTGAGCCATCAAATGTATTATTATAAATATCGATGGGAACCATTGTTCCAGAAATAGTGCCTATTGTAGTATCTTTTTCCCCCCTAAAGGTATTGCCCCATATATTAATGGGGTCAATACAGTCTTCATCTATGTAAAAAGCGTCACCAAAATCTCTGAAGATATTATTACAGATATCTTTCTTTGGGTTATAGAAGTAATTATACACTGTTTGATATAATCCAGAAATACTTATATTCTGAGGGGATAAACCCATAAATGATTCTGAGCGAAGACTCCATGATCTCTGTATACCAAGACTCGTTATAATTGCCCCATTAAAGGATAACCCATTCTCTTGGCTATCTTCGTCTGTTACTGATGGTTCTATGATATCTGAAGCTATATAGATGATGTCTGATTCTGTAAACTCAATATTCTCAGTTCTATCTGCTGGACCATGCCACTCAGAAACTACTAAGGTGGTATTCTGAGCATTCAACTCACCAATAGAAATTTTTGGTTTAGTACCAAAATATGTGAAGTACCCTACAACCTGATCTGTAGTGAAAAGCTCTTCCCACGTGGTAAACCCATGTACATCTGAAGATATATAACTATTGTCTACATAAAATTCTATAGTAGTGCTTTTAACAATAAATGTGAATTCCCTGTCTGTACCAGAAATAAACTTTGAGAAGGATGTTAGTGTATCATACCCTTTAGTTATAGTCATAGTGTAGTTGACACCTGAGCTGTACGTCGAGCTTGTATCAAAACTGTATAGACCTACTTTAAACATTGTGTGCCCATACACAGTACCTGGCACATTAAAAATATCGTACTGCTTTATAATACAGCTGATTTCCACCGCTTGGTCTAAAATAGGGAAAGGAGGAATCCTTGCAGGATTAAAAGCTACATCATACCCTTGATTTGTGACTTCCACATCTAAAGGAATGAATTCATAGCTTGACAGCTGCTTTGCTAATCTATTAAGGGATTTAGCAGCAGTTTCTTCCGTGTCATATGGAAAGGTTTCTGTTCCAGTATCTTTTATATAATATGCCATGAAATTTATTCCTTATAAAAACCGGGTATTCATAGATAAGTTAAACCTTACCTATTTACTTTTCTTATCTCTACTCCAACAAGTTTCTGCATAACAACACCCCTGCCCCATAGATACGCTTTTTTCTCCTGTATCGGGGCTATATCATATGTAGCAGTACTATTGACAGATATATAGCTGTCTTTCACTCTTGTACTTTGACCACTAACACCGGAGACAGTTAAAGATACGGTGTAAATCCCGTGATGAAAATAGTAATGCGTCGGATTTCTTTCTGAAGAATAATGCCCATCCCCAAAATTCCATAATCTACTTTCAATATTTCCTTTAGACTCATCTATAAAATGTACAGTTAGCGATGACACACCACTTCTCGGAGATCCTGAAAAATCCGCTGCCACGCCCCCTATTACATGAATATATGAAGTTTTTACCCGGGTATCTTGTAAGAAATTCCTACTTTCAATCAGTGTGACAGTATAGTAGCCCTGGAGAGCGTATGAATGTGTCGGGTGATTTTCGAATGAATGGGGAGAACCATCCCCAAAATCCCACTCATGACTTATTATCGAAGCCGTTTCATTAGGCCACCCTTCAGAGTCATTGTGGAATGTAACCAATAAGGGAGAACTTCCTTCTTGTATATCTGAAGAAAAGTTAGCTTTAAAAAATGACGGGTAGGATTCATTTTCATCGATCTTCCAGACCGTACTAAAATTCCAATTATTATAAGTAGATGCAGATTTCATTTCTGGTGTGGACTTACCCACTCCCCCAGAAGACTGCGTAAGTCCTGATGTATCCATGTCCCAGTATGAATCTATTGCTGATGGACTCGCATCCCAAATTGCATAAAGAGTAATATCAGCAGACATACGTATAGAATCACCTGGAGAATAATTAGTAGAATACCCCTCTGCCATTTCATTCCATGATTTGAATGTCTTACCCTCACTAGTTAGGGTCCCAGGGGTAAGAACAACTGCATAATCCCCCTCATTATAAGCCCTTTGGTCGACAGGGACTGCCCCACCTGTATTACCATTTCCATCATAGTTAAGGTAAAAAGTTGAGACCGTAATATAATCTTGCTTGACTTCAGAGTTTGTATCAAATGTGTCTACCACAGTCAAAGTCGGGCTATAGACGCCTCTTGCATTATAAGCATGCGTGGGGGACACTGCAGAACTACTGCCACTATCGCCAAAATTCCAAAGATATGAAAGGATTTGGTAGTCTGATGTTACTGTGGGGGTAAATGTCACATTTAGAGGTACCCCACCAGCAGTCACATTAGCGGTGTAATCTATCTTTACACTATTGTACTTTAAAAGAAAAGGACCATCACCCCCCTGTCTTGTACCAAAATAAAGTTTACTATCTGATGACCTATTTAAAATTGCACCAACCCCGTAATTATCTGACCTTAAAATTGTGTCTAAACCATTGAAAGATGTATTAAGTCTAAAGATATACCCATCCACAGCACCACAGTATAATCTGCCATAACACACCGAAAAACTGAGGACATGTGTAATGCTGTTGCATAGAAACTCCCAAGCATTTCCTGCTATGTTAAGCCTTACAATTCTATTTATTTCACTAAGAGACCCGTAAAGCCTTCCCCCATACACGTGCAGCGCAGACACACTTACCGCATGTCCATCACTAGCATTACACACTAATTCCCAAGCATTCTCAGCCAAGTTAAGTCTGTAAAGTTTTCCATCGGATGCCCCCGCATAAATCCTATTTTCAAATACCACCAAACTTAATAAGTATGCTTTATGGGAGTAGTACGGAATTCTAATAAAACCTGTAGCAAGCTTTTCCCATGCATCTTCAGCAAGATTAAGTCTATATAAAGCAGATACTTCTTCCATGTCATTAGGGGCCGTTTTTGAACTACCAACACCATATAGTCGGTTATTAAACACAACCATAGCTACAGTAGAGTCTTCACCCAAAGCATCACTAACTATTTGATCGACTGAATTTCCAGCTAAATTTAATCTCCACAAATATGCCCCACCCCAACCATTATTAAATAGATAGAGGTTGCTGTTATAGGTTATGAGTTTAGCATAATCGAGTGGTGCTGCTGCCGAGATGGGCGATTCCCAATCATCTTCATTTTCATTCAGCCTAAAGATAGATCCATAGCATGAGCCATACACCCTTGAATCTAACTCAGCAAGGCTCATAACAGTATCATATGTCACGGTACTAGTTACTCTTTTATATGTACCCATTGTCTATTCTTATCCCTTAAAATAGTTATTCCAAGCCAATTAACCCACCGAGATAATCTTTAGGGTTCTTACTCCAAATTGCATACAAAATTACATCTTGGTATAGATATAACTGATCACCAGGCAAGTAACTGTCGTAATACCCTAAGTATTGAGTGTTCCATTGTGTAAAATAATAGTTTTCCCTCACTAAGTTACCAAGAGGTAAAACTGTGGTAGATGTTCCCCCAGGGTATGCGCCTGAGTCGACCGGGACTGTTCCCCCGCTACTTCCGTTCCCATCATACTTCACTCTAAAGGGTTCTATAGCAAATATGAACTGTTCTTTGATATATATAAGGCTATCGTAATCATTACTTGATTCCAGTGTTATATCATAACCTTTTGATACAGAATAAGTATGTGTAGGATTCTCTAAAGTACTCACACCCCCATCACCAAACTGCCAAGAGTAGCTTCTAGGCGCGGGGGTTTGGTAAGGTGTTGAATACATTTCGCTTATTTCCGACTCCGTAATGGCTCTACTAAAAAACACTGCCTCATCTATTTTCCCCTGATACCAACCAAAAGCATTACCTCCGAAAAGTACTGCAGGACGAACTGCTCTTGAACTTTGTAGACCATACTTTATGAACACCCCATTTACGTAGAGCCTAGGTCTGTTCTTTTCATAGACTACTACGATATGGGTCCACCCGGATAGTGCGGTATCATAAACTAATAAAGATGGGAAGTACGAATCAGCTTGCTCAAAAACGCTGATACCATTAGTTCCTACCGAAATACCCGCAAATGAGTCTCCGTTATCTACCCCCATATTAGGGAATAAAGCGTACCTTTGACCAGAATTACCAGAAACACCTACAAGACTCTCTGCAGTGGAAACCCTAGTTGTTGTAGGGGATACCCACAATGAATACGTAAACGTTTGCCCTATTGTGTCAATCGTTGGATACAGGCCACTAGAAGGGGCAATAGACTGGCTAATACCATTAAAGTTGTATGCTCTGTTAGATGCACCGAATCTATCTGTTGTTAAGGATGCCCCATTAACCGTGCAGTTAAATTGCCCCTGGTACTCATCATTAGCATTATTATTAAAGGGATAATATGCGACTACCCCCTTGGAGACATCAGAATAAACTATCGGGGTAAAAGTTGTGTCAAAAGGAACTACTTCTACGGTAGTGTCCGCAGAAATGTCTATAGAAAGGCTATTATATAAGGACAAATAGGAATAACCATAGTCATCTCTCCTAAAAAAATATAGGCCCCCATTTGACGCTACAAATGTACCTCCGATACCATAAAAACCTTCACCACCAAAGAGTAGCTGATCCACCCCATCAAAAGTGTCATTGAGCTTATAAAGCATATCGTACTCAATAAATAAACGATCTTTACACACAAATAAATTGTTGAACTGCCCCGTAATTACCAACTCTAGACCATCTTCACTAATATTTAATCGTTGCAGGTTCGTATCATCATTTAGAACATATAATCGATTATTATATGCACATAGGGAATAACTCCAAGGAGAGGGGAAAAGGTAAATCCAAGTGTTACCACTTAATTTTGCAGTGTATGAGATATCATTGTCAGACCTTATTATGGTAGCATATACTAGATTCTTATAAGCTACAACACGGTAAATCCTTGTTATAGGGTCCTCATTTAATACCTCCCAAGTACTAAGGAAGCTATTAAACACCAGGGCACTACTCCCATCCTGGAAGGATTTAAAGGCATACAGATTGTTATTACAGATTAATATATTCTCTAGTCGGTATCCTGGATCTACTACAAATACCCAATCATTCTTAAGTGCATTCAGTTTCCACATTGCTGTTGAGTCACCCTGCATCATGCCCACACTTATCATATATAAATTACCATTATACGTGATAAGTTTTGAATTCCCGCTTAACCCAGCAGGGGCCGGGATAGAGAATACCTCAGCGGCATCCCAAGCCTCATTTATTCTTTGTACACAACTTACCCCACCACCAGAACCCATCACAACAGAATATAGTCTGCCATCAAATTCCTCTAGGCTTGCAGATAAAGGGGAAAACCCTGGTATCGATTTGTATGTTCCCATAATTTTAAGAATCCTATGATATAGTAACAGCACCTTTACTATAGCAGTTAACTAAACTAAATTCACCCATAACTTTACCCACAAAACCCCCCGCTACCCTATCCTGCGTAGGTTCAGAGTTATTCACAACATCCCCTGTAGCATAGCAGTCTAAGAAATTTGCATATAGAAACCCACAAAAACCACCACATATGGGGTTTTGACCGCTAAGTAGTGTTACGCTTCCTTTTGAAAAGCACTGAGTATATGGTGTTGATGTGTACGCGTTTGCATACCCTGCAAAACCACCTATAGGGCCTCCACCAATAACATTACCTAATGAATAGCACCTAAGGACATTATCCCTAAACCACATAATTCCTGCAAAACCACCTACATAAATTGCAGTCCCGGGGCAGGAGACATCACCTACCGAGTATGAATCCACTATAGAATCAAAATAGCCATAACCAAAAAGACCGCCGATATATTGTGAATATGTAGAACCTATACAAGTAATGTTCACCTCTGAGTGACTTCGAGTAATAGTACACCCACCTGATATCTGCCCAAATAAACCACCTATATATGTGCACTGTGGAGCTGTAAGGGACATCTCACCTTTCGAGTAACAATCAAGTATATCCGCATTGCTAATGTTTGATAAAAATCTTGAACAGTTTTGCAAGTACCTTACGTTAATAGTGATATCCCCTAATGAATAACAAGAGGATAAAGTTGAACGTTCCCCATAGTAGCTACCAGAGAAGTTTCCAATAAACCCACTGATATACCCAATACCAGACTCCGGAACATTTATAGTGATATCTACAGATGATGAGCAATTTATGGCACTACCACCACTAAGGTAGTTAATAAAACCACTGATATCCTGTATGTATACATACTGTGGGCTATACATTCTTATTGCCCCCTGTACAGTACAATTTGAGCATAGGATATCACTGCTCTGCCCCACTAACCCAGCGATGCTATAACCAACACAATTTATATCTAATGTAACAGAACAGTCAGATATCTCCAAACTAATGGCATAGGCGGTTATACCTCCTACATAGGCAATGGGGTTAAGATTAATTCCCTCAATTGAAAATTTTGAGGTACAATTAGTAATTATACCTTTATTCATATACCCAATAAGGCCCCCAAGGTTATTGCTATATCCAGGAGTTCTTACAGCAATATCAACAGAGCAGTCAGAAATAATAGCATTGTCACCAGAAACCCCTACAAGCCCCCCTACACTGTATGCATAGAAATCTAAGTCATATGCCCCTGACACATGACAATTAGCAATTCTTATTGTGTCACAACTTCCGGCAAAGGCTCCTAGATACCCAGTCCCTGACAAGTATAAATCAGTTAAGGTGACGTCATAAATATTTGGATTCTGGGGCTGTCTAAAGATTGAGACACCATAATCACCTCGCCTATTAATATTTAGTTTAGATATTGTATACCCTGCGCCATTGAGCTCCCCTTTAAATTGATCTATAGGGATGAATCCAGAATCATCATTCCAAGTCAAAGTTGCTGACGCATCAATATCGTTTGCTAATTCATAACGACCAACCGAAGGGTATGTAGCACTGCTGCCTATAAGTTGTAACTCTTCTACATTATGTATATAAATAATAGAAGGATCATAAACCTCTACACACCCTGGAATTACTTGAGAAATAGATTCAAAAGAATTTGAAAAAACAGTGGACAGTTCGAATGTTCCTGGGGTTCCGTATATATGGGAAGGAGCTGCCACTGAGCTCGTACTACTGTCACCAAAATCCCAAAAGTAAGATATAAGTGGGTAGTCTGAGTAAATATCTGCTGTAAAGTTTACTGTGTGGGGGGAAAACCCGCTATTATTATCGACACGTACATAATACTCGATACTTGTGTATTTGTACATTGTATTTGGGTCTCTATCTTGAAATAGATAGAGTGTATCCCCACTAGACCCAATAGCCTGTACCCAGTTTAAGTACAATTCATTATATGGGTTGTTAAATAAATTTTCTACAACTGTTTCATCTTCTGTTAATCGATACACCCCCGAGTAGTTATACTCTCTGTATGTTACATGGAGTCTATTATTGAAGGTGACTAATCTCTCAAACTGACCATTACCATACCCCAAAAGACCAGAAATACCTAGGATATCATAACCATCTTCACCAGCGTTTAGTCGAAACACCTGTTGATTAGCAGTAAAGTAAATCTCCCCATTAAAAACTATAGAATCCCTATATGGGCCCTCAAGGGCGGGACATATAGGGTCAAACCCTGTGTGGGACTGGTCCATCTTATATAACCCAACAGACTCACAATGCGCGTAGATAGTCCCACTATGACTTGTCAGGGTAGATAAGGAACACGCGGTACCAGAAATAATGTCACACACATACTCCCAACCATCCTCTGCCAGATTAAGTCGCACTAACATTGCATCATTGGAGGCACCTGTTGTAGAAATCATATGAGAATACAACCTACCCTCAAAGACACACATAGTGCCGTAGCCGTCGGTATCAAACTCCAAGCAAACCTGTACTGCTTCGTCTCCAGACTCGTTTAAACGGAAACACTGGCTTGAGCCCCTATACGTTGCATACAGATATAGCTTTCCATTGAATTCTATAAATCTATTGGGTGAGTTGTAGACCTGGGGGAAATAAATGGTAGGATCCCAACCATCCTCTGTGAGATTTAGCCTATATAACCTTTGAGCGCTTAAAACATATAATCGCCCATTATAGACGGTAATATCCGCAGCATAGGCATCATTATCAGGTAGTCCTGGGAGAAAAGTATTTAATACGCTACCCATATCTTGTTACCCTTACTGTACTATTTCAATTTTTTTTAAAAAGGACTCTCCTGGGACGACACTCGAAGTAATACCCACAATCAACTTCTTATCCCTTGTAGAATGCATATTAATCATATAAGGGGCCTCTTCGCTACCCTGTATGATATGAAGCTTTTCGATCTCGATCTCTTTTACTCTGCCATCAGTATAATGCACTAACATTTTCATAGACTATTTCCCCAGTATAAAAAGTTTATTCTATCTTATCTAAAGTTACGCTTAAACCTACTGTATAGGTACCGTGATCTGTGTAAGTGTGTGTGGGTGCCTGTGCCCCTGTCATCCCGAAGGCATCCCCAAAAGACCACTGGAGGCCTGTGAATTGAAGACCTGTTGAAGCAATACTATTATTTTTAAAATTTACAGATAGGGGTCTGTCCCCTTCTCTTGGATCCCCTGAAAAATCAAGTTTACTCAAGACAATGTCATGACTGCCTGTAGCATTTATGGAAAACCAAGTCCCACTTCTATCCTTAACTGAAGCTAAAACTTTATGGTACCCATAGGTTTGGTACGTGTGCACGGGGTCGCGCTCTGTGCTCTCATTCCCATCACCAAAATCCCAATAATAACTCTCAGGAGTAAAATTCAAACCAGTCACACCAAAAGAAACCTCAGAGGGAATTATATCTAATAGAGGAAAGCTCTTTATAAATACCTGACCACTGCTTGGGTCAATTTTATTTACCATTATTTCGCTATTTAAATTTTCCACAATAATGAATGTCCTTTATCTACCATAGCGCTTTGAATTTAATTTCTTCTAAGAATACTCAAATTAAAGTATCCAGATGACCTGCCATACCCCTATTATTAACATAATATGATTTGGTATCCTTCTCCATAGACCATATCCTTAATTCATCCAATTTCATGGAGCTGTTTGGAAGTATCTCTGTCCCAACACCTAAAAATATTACTGGGTTAGTATTTTCGAGTTTCACTACTTCAAGCTCTTTTATGAAATATGAGAAACTGCCTACGGACATCTTACCCGTTTGTCTGTGAAAATCAACGAACATCCACTTATTAATCTCTGCAACACGGTATCTTGATCGATAGATATAATTATTATCCTCAAATATGAGAAATAACTGCTGGTCAAAGTAAAACCGCCAATATTCACCAGACACAGTATTAAAGGATTGTGCGATAATAAACTGCGGGGCAGGAACTAACTTATCAACTATGATATACGCATCTTTCTTTACAGTAATCTGCTCAGTAATTGTCTGCGCCACTAACACTACGCTATATTCCCCGGGAGAATAATACGTGTGATTAATCGTAGCAAGGCCGCTTCCCTCAATTACTACACCATCCCCAAAGATCCATTTTCTATGTATAATAGCTAAATCAGTGGGATCATTGAACGTGGTAGAAAGGTACCCTGACCCCACTCTTTCAATTGCGATTATGTCTGGTTGTGCCATATTAGTTATGCTATCGTTATAAGTTCAGTTTTAGTATGCGACCCGGCTAAGTTAGTCGCGGTCATTTTAACAACATAAGCCCCGGTATAACCAAAAATATGTGTAAAAGCCCCTGTATTGTATACAGATCCTTCAATATCCCAAGCAATACTCTTAGGGTAATATGAAGAAACTTCTATAAACCGTACAGGATACCCTACCATCCCTGTAAATGGGGCATACTCGTATATGAAATCAGCTATAGGAGCTTGATTAACATTAACCCAGGAATGTATCGTACCTGTAAATCCTATAAATTTATTGTTTGAGTACCCTGATTTACCGCCCTTGTACATAACACTATGGCAGTGATCTTGTACACCGTCTTCAACTGTGACTGAAGACTGACCCTGATCGATCATCTCTAAACCAGTCTCTGTGTAATTTTCTGGAAGATAAATTATTCCAGTTACCCCAGCCCCAGAAGCATTCCATACTAAGTCTCTTTCGTACGCAGAATAGTCTATTACGACTTTATCATCATTTTTAAATTTAAGATACATGAGTAAGTTTACGTCTGGGTACACACCAGTTTCCCCTTGTGATCCAGTAGCCCCTCTTGCACCGATCCCAGTTTCACCTGTGGGCCCTGTTTCACCCCCTAAACCAGCAACACCTGTATACCCTTGAAGTCCTGTATACCCTTGAAGCCCTATACTGCCAACTTCGCCTTGAGCACCCCGATCGCCCTCAATAAAGCTATTTGTAACTGTAAATGTGGACATTCTTGAGTAAGGATTAAACTTTTTAACTTCAAAACTTGATAATGTCTGCTGAAGTATAAATTGACCTACCGGTACAGCATTTGTTAATGCAGGGCTATCACAGGAATCTATGTACTTGTCGGACTTTTTAACGATATCAAATACAAAGACCCCGTCATGTATGGAATAGTAAACATTAACAACTACATAATACTTTTTTTCTTCTGGTAAGATGAAAAAGGATTTCTGCTTTAAAGGGATAATAAGATTTGATAAGGATAATATTCTATTGTTGTATAGAATATTTCCCATATTTACAATATAGTCTACTGAGCCATCAAAGTTTTTGCGCTCGAAAATGCTATTCACGTTATCCATAACACCTTATTTCCGAACAAGAGGCTTGTTAAGTAATCTGTACACCGCTATTGATGTATCAGCATTTTCTATATACCCAGGTTTATATTCAGTTCCCATGTCATCATAATACCCTGTTTTATTCTCACTCCTTGCCCTGTACGTCTTACTAAAGATCACAAGGATGAGTTCCCCCCTCAAGAATGGGTAAAGCATCTTAGACCGTACCCTTGCCAAAAATGGTATAAAGACTTTCCTTGGTGTCGAGAAAGTTAAGTCTTCACAACGAGAATTTATGCTCGATGAACAATGACTATAAAATGCCCTTCCAAGTTTATCCCCTACATTATTCGGTTGAGAAAAAGTCAGATCATCCCCCACATATTGGGATATGATTGCCGGGAGCTTCACAAAACCGGTATCTATACGAAAATTTGAGAAATCAAGGTCATCTACGTTAGAGAAAAAGTTATCATTAAAAACTTCTTTTGAATTAACCGGGATATGCTCCGCAGGAATAGCATAGGGTTCCCCAGCTATTAGATCACTTGATCCGGTACCGAGATTGGTGACATACACAAAATCAGAGTTCTTAATAATTTCAACAGTCATCTCTGAAGGTAAATTAGAGATAGATTGATATGGGACGTATTTATAAAATACAGAAGACACAGATGCACTGTTATTACCTGGTAAGTTAAAAAGTTTTACCAACAGTGGGACCAAGAGTGTCCCTGACGTTACTGTTTTTCTCTCATCAAAAGTTAGTACTATTTGAGTAGAACCTAATCCCGTAACACTTTCAATAGGTACCATAGTGTAGTAGTCCGTGTCATTTGACTTATACCAGGCATACTGCTGTAGGGGGTTATCTCTCACATCACAAGACCCTATTCCAAGGATAGTACCACCGACTAAGCCGCCTATAGTGGAGGACGCTAAATCGATACTAATTGATGTCCCAAGACCTGTTGTAACAGGGTAAAGGACCCCTGTATACATTCCAGCGACGGACTTTGAAGCGATATTAAAATTTGAGGTGAAAGACGTGCGAAGTGCCTCTTGATTCTCACCCGTAGACTTTACAGTAATACCTACATTAGGGTTCGAACCCCCAACAGCATCAGCAGTAACGATAACTTCTAATATGACTTCTACCACAGAGTTGCCTGGGATAGTAAATGCTGGATCAAGGTACACTACTAAGTTACTAATGTCCGACCCTTCACGGTCCCTCATGGTCTCGTTGTCTTGGTAATTGATACCTACTTTATATACAGAACCATTAACATTCTTAACAGACCGCACCCCAAAGATTGAGTACCCATTTAGGTTTTTTGGTATACGTAAGACATTTGTAACTTCCGATGTTTTCAAAAAGTAATGATAAATTACTAGTGAACCTTTATACTGCTGACCCTTAAACTTACTTATTCCGCGCTGGTAATCCTGAGCACTGTGCTCCTCATAACCAACTAACCCATATAAGGTCTGATCATCAAGATTATTTTGAATAACTCTCGCGGAGTAAACCTCCGTATAATCCTGGTAGCCGGTCACATTTCCAGGCAGCGCTTCCAAGACCTTAACTGGCACTCTCGAGTTAATACCTGTGAAGTATCTTGAAGTACTTGGATCATTTGGATTTGACTGGTACTTTACAGATATAGGGGACTGTGGCACTTTACTTAAACCACCCCTTGAATAATCCATATAGTTAGCCGTGACAACATAGGTAACTCCCTGAAGATCTCCCCCTGAAGGAGCAAAACTCGTTTCTATGTGGAAGATCACCTTGTTTGTCCCAAAACCCTCAAACGTACCTCTTACGGGCTCACTTGTAGGAACACCGTCGCGATAAATAAAAGCTGAGTAATATGATGGATCATTATGGTATAACCCAATATCTATAGGACCAAAAGTTAATTCTGAAGTAGTTATCTGAATATTAGGGTCCAAGATCTTTTGATCGGGAACAATAGTCGCAGCAGAAGAAATACCCCCTCGAACCAAGTTGTTGTTATCAACTTCACCGGTATACTTATCAACCATCATAAGGGTTGATCCATATTGCAAACCTTGCTGATCCTTATCACTCAAATTTGTATTGAGGGTATTAGAAAGCAACTTTTCAAGATTCTTTTCAAGAAAATAGCTATAGGATTGGATATTTATTTGCCTGCGAATATCGATAATGTCTTCAAGAACAATGTGATCAAATGTGAGCCCATCCGGTCTTATCGCCCCAATATCAAAGTTTGTTGACCCATTGATGTTATTGTTAACGTCGAATGCCGCAGAGTTCCTCCGTGTTACAAAAAACATAGGAATAGACCAACTATACCCATCATAAGTGTTACGGCATCTTGCACGCCACAAACCGTAATCACCATTTTCCTCACCCATATTTAAGAAGGTGTAACTCCCTGCATCAGATGAATTTAGGTTAGGGCCCAAACTAAAGACAAAGTCATGCCCGATACCTGCTTCTGTATAGATGTATGGATCAACCCCATCTACGATTCTTATTCGATATTGAATCTGGATCCTTTTAGAAGTCTCAACCCCTACTTGTGGGTCTATAATATTTTCCGGAAGATACTCTTCAGCCCCAGAAAGAACGTTACCCTCAGGATAAATACGACCAACAGACTTGGTAACAAGATCGGTATCCTGGACCAGTGCTGATCCATTTTTATAACTTGTAATATTACCATCAGTACCGCAGAACCATCCGGTATTATTATCGGTAAAAAAAGTATCCATTAAATCAGCTCCGACACTCAGATCCAATAATTCCCATTTAGCACCGCTGTTGCTACTGTATAGGACTGTTCCGTAATCCCCAGCGATCCAAGCTTTATCCTCAACAGAGAAAGATATAAGTGCGGGGGTAATGCTTGAGAAGCTCCCATAAGAGGGTCTAAAATCTGAAGGCTTACCAAAAGGTTCATAATCGATTGTTGATTCGAAAACACGAACCTTTTCACGATCGATATTAGCTAAGGATGCATCAGATAGCTTATAAGGGCTGACGATCTGATTAATGGCATCTTTAAGCGCTTCTGAATCTGCATACAAATCAAGATTGAGCACATTTATATAATTTATGTTGTCTTGTATCCCGGTATACTCAAGAACTAGAGAATTGGGATAATTCGTTGGGGAGATCTTATAAATCAAATTTTTAAATAAGTTCTTTGAACTAGGGTAAACTGCTATTGTAAACTTGATGGCAAATTCACGTTTAGTATAGATCTTATTAAAGCTTGTTGATCTCTCTGGAAAAATTTCAGAAATAGACTTATACGCACCATTATACCATATTCGATCTGACATCTCTGACCATGAAAAACCACTATCAGACGTGCGGAAGATTTTGCCATCATCAGATACTGCAACCCCATCATTCAAGTTGTAAAATGCCAGAGAAGTAATATTAGAGGTTATTTGAGAACCTATGGAGACATTTACCATATTATACTTCTGCCAGGTATTACCCCCATCTTTTGTCATAAGTAATGTACCGTGATCCCCAGATACCCACCCAACAGCTGTATCGTAAAAGTAAACTGTATGGAGATTCTCAGTGACACTTGAGGTCTGACTTGAAATAACAAAGGTGGTACCGTCTAAGGAAATCAGTACCGAGCCATTATCCCCAATAACACAAATGTTCTTGTCATTGATGATAAATAAATTTCTAAGATTATCATGTACAGGAGTTTCAAGAGAATACCATGTCTCCCCCCCATCAATAGTTTTTAGAATTACACCACCGTTACCTACGGCATACCCGAGGTAAATGTCATAAAAACAGACTTTATTATAAATAGCATTTACGGGGGTCTCTATTGATACCCAGTTCAACCCACCATCTATGGTCTTTAATATCGTCCCAGTGTCCCCAACTGCCCAACCAATGTTCTCATTATGCATCCACACACCATTTAATGTGCTCACCTTGGTTACAGGCTGGGGTTTAGATACACCAACTACAGAATCCCCACTATCACTTTGGGAAGATACCACAGAACGCCAAACTTCAAGGAAGACACCATCCACACGGGCACCGGACCGTACCAGGTCATCAAAGTTAATACTGTTGACATGTCGTATCGGGGTATTCGTGTTTGTAAC
>Ga0247841_10006522_pt1 | contig 17930 bp, 19 predicted proteins | sample LaCruzMarch2015__2_FD_192410 | JGI IMG/M metagenome (GOLD analysis project Ga0247841, IMG submission 192410) | Freshwater microbial communities from meromictic Lake La Cruz, Castile-La Mancha, Spain - LaCruzMarch2015_18m | ecosystem: Environmental > Aquatic > Freshwater > Lake | place: Spain... | reverse complement strand
CGGAATATAGTTATCATCATATGAAAGTGTTTTATCTCTTTTGTTTGATCCTTCCTCTTTCTTCAAATTCATTTTTTTCGAGATTATTTCATTTCTCTCGATTGAAGTAACCGTTTCTTTTAGTTTTCCGCCAACACAATACTTTATTATGTGAGTTTTAAGCTTTAATGGTAAGTCTAAATCGTAAAGGAGCTTACGAGTTTCAGGAGAATCATGAACTAGCACTGTAGCTGCTAGATATTCATTTGATAACTTTCCACCAATATCTGGTGAAATTATAATGTAGTCAGGGTTATAAAATGCAAACAAAAGACCAGAAATACCACCTCCAAGAATGTATTTATGATTAGAATTCGATTTTGAATTCATTTTGACCAATTATATGCTAAATTGCGACAATTTCAATAATATAGGTCATCTAGATGTTGACATATTTATAATAGTTAACGTCTTAGTGCGAAATTAATCACTGTGATTCAAAAAAGATTGATTATTTCAATGGTGTCGGATCGCAATACTGAACCAGTTTTGACGCAAACTCTTTGACCTTAGATTCGTCAACACCTTCGATCTCTAATCTATTTTCTAACTCCTCAACGTTCCACTTATCAATAGTTATATCCAGATCATCAATATGGAAAAAGTGACGAATCTTTGATTTGGAATCACGAAGTTCCATCCCGATTAAAGTCAAGAATTCGATGTATTTTTCTGGCGATTCAGCAATCGGGATTGAGACCTCCTTTCTTTGATTGATGCCATCAGTGGAAACGAAATTACCCTTAGCAGTAAGTACTTTCTTGTCTCCATTTTCATCCGAGATTTCTTCGATACGGATATAAAAACTATCCTCTCCGTGTTTACCTAAATAAGTCATTTTGATATTTTGAGTCTTTTCTACTGTCAAAGAACGCAAATAGTTTAGCAATCCGTCTTTATCAATAATTTTGAAGTTCATTTCGATTTCGTTCATAGATCAGATCCTTCATTTTCATTAAACATTAATTCAGTGGCATAGGCTAAATTCTTAAACCTCTTTTCAGCAATTGCTTTAACTTCAGGAAAATAAAATTTAGAGAAATTAGCTTCATATTTATTCTTTCCTTCTTCCCCTTCCCAAAATTCTTTTAATCCTTCAATATTTTTCTTCTGATAATTAGCATGAGTTATCGAACACCACAAATGAAGAACTCCATAATGATCTAATCTATCAGCATCTTTAATAATTTTGGATTCGATTCGTGTCGGAGTAATTTTACTTTCCTGCTCAGAAATTATTAAACATATTAGATCAATTAGTTTTTGATCTTTGATATGTTTTCCTAAATATCTAGGTGCGATTTTGGCTCCTAGAGAATCATGGCTGATACCGCCATAGTTACCATAAATTAATTGACCATTATTATCCACTGCTTCAATTTTACCGATATCATGAAATAGAGCGGCAATTAGTAAAGCATCAAGATTTACATTTTCTTCTTTAAATCTTGGATACTTAGCAACCTTCTGGCAATAATTCATGACTCTAATCCCATGCTGGTATCTAAATCCATACCCTCCACCCAATTCCCAAACATCTTCAAAGAGTTTTCTGTATTCTGATTTTAGCTGTTCTAAAATTTCTGGATTCATTCGTTTAATTGTTACTAATGATTTCATCGATATTATTTAAGAGCCTTTCATCAGATTTTAAGACAATGGCTTTCTCGTTAGATAGAGGTTCTTCAATTTGGCTTTTGAAACTATTAAAAGTATCTAAAGAGCAAGAATTATTTCTCTTCGAAATTCTGTCAAGTGCAATTTTGTCATCAACTTTCAGATAAATCAACTTCGTTGAACTGCAACTAACTTCGTCATAAATTTGCTGACGAAATGCCTGTCTTAAATTAGTACCATCAATTACTACTGATTTTTCTTGTAATAATAACTCTGATGCCTTTTGGCGAATCGTTTTATATGCTTCCGAATACTGTTTGCCGGATACTTTTTCCGTCCCAAATAGTTGGTTTGTGATTTCCTCACCTGATAAGACTGTATAGCCATATTTTCGGCGAAGATAGTCCGAAACATATGATTTTCCAGACCCCGGCAAGCCCATTAGAATGATTAAAGTTGGCAGGTTCATTTGAAAAATTCCCTAACTACATTTAATAAATTTACATAATCCTCATAATCATGAGTATTTTTACCTGCGTTCCTTACCAGATGATAATCAGCCGGAGAATTCTTACTTAAAACTCCGGCTAATTCATCAAAACTATAAACATGGTCAAATTCATTTTGAATAAATGTTGTGGGAATTTTTAGAGTTTTTAAACAATCATCAATTTCACTAAATTCTTCTTTTCCGGCTCGATAAGGTAATCCGCAAATTACCATTTTCTTGGGACTTAGTTTACCCTCAAAAATATTTTTCAATGCCAATATTGATCCAATCGATTTAGCAAAAACAAAATAGTCAGTCTTATCTTTAACCAATTCTGCTAATTTATCTGATTCTCTTTGGAGATTTATCCATTTTTCGCCAGACTGCCAATGATCGTAATTTAGTATTTCGCCATCAGAGAACAAATCAAACTTTGTCTTAACTTCCTCGATCCAAGTTTTATTATTTAGACTATTACCAGCCAGATAAATGATGTGCATTTATAGGACAATTATATACCAAGCTATAATACATTATGAAACCAAAAGACGGAGCTAAAATCTTGATTTTAAGTCCGGACAAAATTTTATTATTCCACCGGGATAATATCCATACTATCCGATCACCTGATTGTTGGCAATTAGTAGGTGGAGGGATTGAGGAGGGTGAAACTCCGGAACAAGGTCTAATCCGTGAAGTCAAAGAAGAAGTCAGTTATGACCTCAAAGAATTTGATGATAGAAAAGCAGATGATATGATTGCCAACTCAGCAATAGTGGCACTTAAAGCAGATCTCTCAAACAATATGGATCATATTTTGATGGCTAGATGCAAAAATAAACAAAGAGCGAAACAGATAGTTGAAATATATAAAAAAATCGCACCAGAATATAATCCAGAAATTGTAATTTCTGGATTGAATAAAGCAAAAACAAAGAAAATTTTTGATCAGATTTATAAAAGAAACACAAAGGTCATTGTATGTGTAGATATGCTCGGTGAAGGTTTTGATCTTCCAAACTTAAAGATAGCGGCACTACATGATACCCACAAAAGTTTAGCTATAACGCTTCAATTTGTAGGTCGTTTCACCAGGTCTTCAAAAAGGGTAGGAGATGCCACTGTAATCATAAACACTGGTGACCCAAAAGTCGGAAATGAATTGGAGGATCTATACTCAGACGACACAACAGATTGGAATAAATTATTAAAAGAAAAAAGTGAATCCACAATACAGAAAGAAATTGATTTTCATGATTTTATAAATAGTTTTTCAGGCGAACTATCTAAACATATTTCCTTATGGAACTTAAGACCAGCTTTTTCAACTTTGGTATTTGAAACAAAATGTAAGAAGTGGCGCCCAAAAAAGTTCATCGATGTACTACCTAAAGAATATAAATATTGGCATGCCATAAACGAAAACGAAAAAATATTGGTTGTGGTTATTAGTAAAGATGATGATGTCACATGGGGAAGATACAAAGAAATAAAAAATCATAATTATGAGCTTTGTGTGGTTCATTGGAGTGAAAAACACCATGCAATATTTATCCAATGTAGCGATTACGATGCATTTAATTGTAGTAAGCTTTCAAAAGTTATTGGCGGCGACACTACAAAAATAAAGAATGGACAGAAGGTTTTTAATATTTTTTCGGGCGTTGAACGAACTTTGGCGAGAAATGTTGGCGTTAGGACTGTTGGAAAAATTTCTTATACAATGCATTTTGGAGCAGATATCACCACAGGTCTTTCGAAATTAGATAAGTCTCTTGGAATATTAAGTAACATTTATGGTTGGGGATACGAAAATGGTGAAAGGGTTGATAGAGGATGTTCTGCCAATAAGGGGAAAATATGGTCAAGAGGTGGAGGCCCTATTATCCAATGGAAACAATGGTGCTATAACATAGCGGACAAAGTTTTTGACAATTCTATAAAGGAAAACAAAATTATCCAAGATTTTTTGAGGCCTAAAGAAATAAAATCTCGCTTTGCTTCTGTACCTATTGACATTCAATGGAGTGAAAATATCCTTGGTGCCGACGAAGATAGCACTACAATCTATTTTGGAGACAAAGAGTATAAAGTATACGATGTTGATTTGGGAGTTGTTAATTATACAGATAAAGGTCCAATAACTTTTAAGGTTTTCTCTGATAACGAAGAATCGGTATACAAGATCGAGTATGGCAAAAATGGTTGTAAGTATTCTCTAGTCAGTGGGAGTGAAGTAAAAATTAAAAGGTATAGCGGCGATACCGTCCCGTTAATAAATTACGTCGAAAGAGATCCTGTAACAGTTTTTTACATAGACGGTTCGTTTTCTTATAATAATTTTCATGTACCAACACCGAAACTGAACACTTTTTTCGATAAAAATAAATTAAAACCAATTGATTGGGCTGGAATCGATATCCAAGTTGAATCGTTAGGGAAAAAAAATAAGAAGAATAGTGTCCAATATAAAATATCTGAGCTATTAAAGGACGATTATGACATCATATTTAATGATGATGCCTCTGGTGAAGCTGGAGACATAATTGCTCTTCGAAAAGAATCTAATGATTCATTCAGATTGCACCTAGTGCATTGCAAGTTCTCATCTGACAAATTCCCTGGGTCAAGAATAGATGATTTTTATACAGTTTGCGGCCAAGCACAAAAAAGTATTCGCTGGAAACATAACGGGATGGAATATCTTTATCGACACATAAAAAACAGGGAGGATACTTGGCAAATTGATGGCCACACCAGATTTATCAAAGGAGACATGGGTGATTTAAATAGGCTCAAAAAATTTTCGAGACTTGCCGCAAATTTTAACTTTGAAGTCTCAATAGTCCAGCCTGGGTTATTAAAAAGCAAAATATCGACAGATATAATTCAATTGTTGGGGGTTACTGAAGATTACTTGTTGAAAACTTCTGGTGCTCCTCTTAATGTTTATTGTTCATAGTAGTTTCTTGCATCAAACTACATCATCGTTTTAAGACTCTCCTTTTTATACTGTCCCATTTGAAAACGTATATAATACAATTATGACCGTAGATGAAAAAATGGCTCTAATTAACGAAGTCGGTGAAGAAGTGATCGGAGCTGATGAAATAAGGAACAAATTATCACAAGGAAAACAGCTTATTGCCTATGATGGTTTTGAACCATCCGGAAGGATTCATATTGCTCAAGGTTTAGTGAGAGCGATTAATGTCCAAAAAATGATAAACGCCGGTGTTCATTTTAAAATGCTTGTAGCTGATTGGCATGCTTTTGCCAATAACAAAATGGGGGGTGACTTGGAAAAAATAAAAAAGGTTGGATTATATTTTATTGAGGTATGGAAAGCTTGTGGTTTGGATACTAAAAACGTCGAATTTATATGGGCCTCCGACTTGGTAGAGGAATCCGGTTATTGGCTAACAGTTCTAAAGGTGGGACGTGCAACTACTTTGAAAAGAATAATTCGCTGTTCACAAATTATGGGCAGGAGCGATACTGACAACTTGACGGCTGCTCAGATTATGTACCCGGCGATGCAAGCGACAGATATCTTTTACCTAAAAGCTGATATTGCTCAATTGGGGATGGATCAAAGAAAAGTAAATATGCTTGCTCGTCAAATTGCTGACGAGTTAGGGTATGAAAAACCGGCCGCAGTCCATCATCATATGTTAATTAGCCTAAAACCCCCGACAGATGTCATTCAAAATGTTGATGACAAATTAGAAAGAACGATTGCCCTGAAAATGTCAAAATCTAAGCCCGACTCGGCAATTTTTATGACCGATACCAAGGAAGAAATTTATGAAAAAATTAAAAAAGCCTATTGTCCCCCTAATGAAATTTTAAATAACCCAATACTAGAATATTTTAAATATGTTATTTTTCCAAAATTTGAAAAGATAATAATCGAAAGGAAAGATGAATATGGAGGTAATGTTAGTTTCGAATCATATTCTGATTTGGAAAACAGTTATCAGGATGGAAAAATATTTCCACTAGATTTGAAGGATAATTTGTCGAGATACTTGAACGACGCTATTGATCCGGTCCGAAAGTATTTTGAGAATAACCCAGAGGCTAAAAAGTTAAAAGAAGAGGTAGAGTCGTTTGAAGTGACACGTTAGTGTTTATTTAATCTTTCTTTTATTCTTGGTACAAGTTCTGAAAGTGAATCCGCTGAATATCTATTTGGGTGGTCGAGATAATATTGTTTCTCGTGTGCTGGGGCATTGGAAGTTAACAAGCATGTAAATACACCTAACTTTTCTGGTAAAGATAAGTCTAGTTCATAAATATCACCAATTACACATGCGACACTCCCTCCTTCATCGCCTGTATTTAAGGCATTAAAATATTCCCTTCGGCGTAAATAAATAGGCCTGGCGAGTCCTGGCAACGTTGCAATCTCAGGAATCATATCAAATGATGGATCTAGAAAGTGTTTCTTTATACCACCAACGATATTTATATCTGTTTTTAAAGTCAGGTGGCCTAATTTTTTTGCTACCTTGGCAGAATCAGAACTAGTCGCAATTGACAGGTTGGATGCTACTGATAATTCTTCAAGATATTCTTTTGCCCCATCTCGAAAAGCTGTTCCTGTAAACGGATAACTATATTGAAACAGATATCTTAAAAGCTCTTTTGCCTCGGATGGTGATTTGATTGGTGAATTACCTTGATCTACCAGATCTGTCAGATATAATCTAGCGGCTATTTGGCACAATATATATGGTCCGGCGGTAGCTGAAGCAGAAATGACCTGACGACCATTATAAGGTACTTCCCATCCGTATGATTGAGGATTATCCAAGATTAGCTGTTCTTTCACCGCGACTTGTTCTCGTAACTCATATGCATTTATACCTGTTTTTCGGGACATTTCTTGGTAGTATGCTTCTATAAAAGGTGCGGCCTCTAATTTTGTATCGGTGATAGTACCGTCAAAGTCAGTGTAAACTCGCTCTTTTGCCATTTCGTGTTATATAATATCAAATTATAATGATAAATAAATATTTTATTGGTAAGTTGCGTGATTTCTATGACGTGAAAACCGACCCGACTATCTTTGATGGCGATATCCCTTATACTGGGAGTTTGACCCCCAACTGGGATAGGCTAAAGGAAATTAAAAAGATTAAATTTTTCGTAGGATATATCAATCCCCATATAAACCAAGTTGAAGTTAAACATCAAAATCAAACAAATTCACATATTTTTAAACCAATATTTCACAGCCAAGAAAACTTGCAAGAATTACATTGTCATGTTTTAACTGAAGATATCTTACTTCATACTCTAAATGGAATTGCAAAATCTATTTACTGGCTAAAAGCTGATAGTGATATTGATATTGAGATAGATTTTGGAAAAGAGATGTTTTCGGACTTGACAAATAATTGGAAAATTAATGACAATGTTGTTGTTGGCAGAAAAGAAAGCTTGGAGATTTTTATTAGACTGTTATGGTTATTAAACAACAAAATTATTGATGTTGATAAATTTAAGGAAATTTCGTTAAATCTTGAAGCAGCTAGATTACAACCTACCGATAATCTAAAATATGATGAATATTTCAAACTAGCCGATAAAGAATTAGGTCTGACAGAACAATCGAACATATCACTCGTCGCTCAATCGAGCAACTTAAAATATTTGAATAAAGATATTACATTTGTCCAGCTTTCGTGGGGACAAACCATGACGAATGATTTATTTTCACAATTATATGAAATCAACCCAAACATTACAAAAATCGCCATGATCGGCGGTGCAGGGTATAACGGCTCTGATGATGTCGAGATTGATGATATTTTCTATCCAACTAGTACTGTTTCTGGTAACGACCTCCATGGTTACTCAAAGTTGACGATTGATAATTTAGCTTTAAGAGAAAATCCCAACAAACTATTTAATAACAAAAAAATAACCTCGGGATCAATGTACAGTATTATCCAAAACAAAGGCGTTATTAGTAACTATAATTTAATAAAAAATAATGACGGGAAAATAGATGCATTTGACATGGAAATGGACTCAATTTGTAAAATTGTGGCAAATCACCCTGATACAAAGTTTTTAGCCGCTTGTTATATAATGGATTTACCAGCCAAAAAGCTGGATTTAGGAAATACTTATTACAATTTGGAATTTTTAACAAAGTTGTTTTCTAATTTTAATAGAGGTAAATATTTTTGTATGGAAAAAGCTTTACAATTTATCACAGAATAAACATGAAACTTATCTTTATATACGGATTACCAGGTGTTGGAAAATTGACCGTAGCCAATGAATTATCAAATACTACCGGATTTAAAATTTTTCATAATCACCTAGCAATTGAGATGATATCGTCTGTGTTTAAGTTTGGATCTGAGCCGTTCATAAAACTAAGAGAGAAAACTTGGTTAGATATGTTCAAATATGCACAGAAATATAAATCTCCAGGTTTAATTTTTACATTTGTCTTTGAAAAAACTGTTGCCAGTGATTTCGTTGAAAAAGTAAAAAAGGCGATGGATAAAAATAGTGAAGTCTGTTTTGTCAAGTTAGTGTGTCAACAGGATGAGCACAACAAAAGAATTATTGATGATTCTCGAACAAAATTTGAGGGAAAAATTCGTTCAGTTGACAAATATAATAAGTTAATTGAAAGTGGACAACTTTTTAATCCAGAAGATGACAATGACGTTTTGGAAATTGACAACACTTCTTTAACTCCAAAAGAGGTATCAAATAAAATTTGTAGTCACTTCAAAATCAATCTAAGTAACTAGACTCAATCTGAGGATCTGAAGATTGCAGATTTTAAACTATTCCTTAGCTCTAAAAAGTCAGCAGTATCTGGTGTTTTTATATGATGATGTAGCTCTGTTGGTATCTCATACCTTTTTACAATTTTTGTTGGTCGATCTGCCAATATTACGATTTCATCTGATAAATAAATTGATTCATCAATGTCGTGGGTTATCAATATAATTGTTTTATTTGTTGCCTTGATTATGGTCAATAGTTGTTCAAGTAAATTCTGTTTAGTCACCATATCAAGAGATCCGAAAGGTTCATCCATTAATATACACTCAGCGTCTGACACAAATCCCCTAATTATTGATAATCGCTTGCGCATCCCTCCAGATAGCTCCTTTGGGTAATCACCTGAATAAGCCGACAATTTTGCCATTTTTAAAAATTCTTTTATTTTGTTTGAGTCATTAGAAACAATTTGTAAGTTTTCGAGTACTGTCATCCATTCAAACAAGTCATTTTCTTGATTAATTACCACTCTGTTCTTACCTGGTACGTTGGCCAACTTTCCATTGAGTAAAACTGTGCCCGAGTTTGGCTTGATATATCCAGCAATAATATTCATCAATGTGGTTTTCCCGACACCAGAAGATCCGATAATTGAAGTAACCAAATGTTCTTTAATTTCCAAGTTAAAATCCTTAAATACCACCTCTTTGTGATTATTTTTATTCGAAAATGATAGGTTTATATCTTTAAGTTGAATCATTTTCCCAGGGAATTATTAATTTGCGAATCCACACTATCAAGTGATTAAGAAATAAACCTATGACTCCAATTAGAAGCATTCCGGCAATTACATTATCGGTTCTGAGAAGCAATCTATTCATCTGAATAAAATATCCCAATCCTTCCTGTGCCCCCATAAGCTCTGCCGCGATTACACTCATCCAGGCCATACCCAAACCAATTTTTGCTCCTGTAAATATAAAGGGTAACGAATAGTAAAATATGATTTTTTGGATGTAAACAAATCCTTTAATCTCAAATGATTTACACACATTTTGGTAAATTATCGGTAATGAAGAAGCACCATGGTAGCTGTTTATAAAAATAGGGAAAAATGAACCTATGAATACAACAAAATATGCTGAATTGTCACCTAATCCAAAAAATAGTATGGCAATAGGAATCCAAGCAATTGGTGGAATTGGCCTAAGTAATTCAATAATAGGTTCGACATAAATTGATAAGTTTTTATAATATGTCAACAAAAGTGCTAGTGGAATAGCAACCAAACAAGCAATCGAAAAGCCGACAGTTACCCGCTTTAGACTAGCAAGAACATCGATAATTAAACTTCCTTTAGTAAATCCGTCAAAAATAGTTATTGCCACTTCAGTCGGACTTGAGACGAACGAATTGAATTTTTGATTCAAGGTACTTATTATTTGCCAGGTAAAAAGAAAAAACAAAACAACCAGAAGTTGTTTTATGATTTTATTTTTCAAAATATTAGACATTGTAACCTTGAAGCTTAAAATATTCTCTTAATGAATCGGTAGATTCGTTAAAGACTTGTTTAATGTCATTAAAATCGTCAATCGGTTTGCTGAGTTTATCTTTTACATCCTGGTTTTCGACTCTTTTGGGTAACGATAGGTCAGTCATGTCAAAAACATCACTTGTATTTAGTTTAACTAGTACACTGCCCCGGTCGATAAACTTTTGGTAATTGTGGACACATTTAAAGTTTTTATAATATCCACAAGCCGAAAAATTAACTGATTTCTCTATGTTTGGAGCATTAGCCTCACCATTGTTAACATTTTTTACATTATTTACTATTTCACCCATTCTGGTCGCCCAGCACAAGGCAAAAGCATCCCGGTCGTCTTCTGTTTTATGTGAATAAATGATGTCACTCAGAGAACTACCGTCAAACTTTGGTGTAGTTGACTCACCAAAAAGAATTTCTTGTAAAGTTGGTGCTAAATCGACTGTTCGAATTCGGTTTGAATAAAAAGATGGCTTAATATCAGAGGCATGAAGAATTATTGGAACTCTAATTACTCCCTCATCTAAGGTATTAAAATGTCCAAATGAGTCATCAGACCAGGCTTCCCCATGGTCTGAAAAAATAACAATTAAGTAATTACTGCCTTTAAGTGATTCTAATAATTTTTCTAAAAATAGATTGAATTTGTGTTGATGAAAATAGTTTATTCCCTGTAGGTATAAATCAAATAACTCATTGTCTTTTCTATTTTTGTAAAGGTAGGTGACTATTTTTTTATATCGATACAACCACTGTATGTCTGCTTCATCTCGGTATGTTTCGGTAGCCACATCTCTCAAATTTACTTGTTCTACGGTTAGCTTATATTTGTTTTCCAGCTCAATTACTTTATCTTTATAATCTTGTCCACCGTATTTTAAGTTATGAAAACCATAAGGATAGTGGACCTGACCAAAGTGAAAAAATGACATCACCTTATCCTCTTTTTTTAATAAGTCTAATCCAGATTGGTCATCCTCGACCAAATAATCATCAACTCCGTTAATTAAATTTAAATAGCTTCCCAAAATTAGAGGGAAATCCGTCTTAAATACTGTTTTATACCCGTTTTGTTTTGCATGCTCAAATATAGTTGTCGCGTGTAACTTACTATTAAAATGGTCATATATTCCATTGTTTTTGGGCCACAACCCAGTAAAATAAGACGCATGCGAAGCAGCAGTATAAGATGCCGAGCTTATGACATTGTTGAAAAAGAACGACTTTGATATTAATTCATCAAGTGCCGTCTTGACGAGTTTTGTTTTGGTCTTATATTCATGAGGATAAAGTTTTATGGGGTTTGAAGCGATCCCATCAGCCCGAAGAGTGTCAAGTGAAATCATGACCACCTTATCGTACATAGTTGTTTGTTTTTTCGTCTGGATCGGTCTTTAGATTATAGAATTCAAATTCATTACTCTCCAGATTAATAATAATCTTGAAGTTATTGTCAATAATAAACGCCTGTTTATTATTTGCTTCGGAAAACTTTCCACCTGTAGCCTGGGTTTGTTCTTCTGGATAATAAGTTTCACAATAACCCAAGAGTTCTCTTTTGTCACCTTTTATTATTGGTAGTAAAGTCTCTCCATCTAATTTTTCATGTTTTATGTTGAACATATCAAGTATTGTCGGTGCAACGTCGACTAGTCTAACCTGAGTCTCTATATTTATCCCTTTTGGAAGATTGTCATCACACACAATCAAAGCTACTTTTTGGGTTTGATTATATAAAAGACATCCATGACCAAGTTCTTCGGGATGACCTAATTCATCTCCACCTTTATCGTTTTTATAAAGTCCGTTTAAATCCTCACCGTGGTCAGAAAAACAGACAATTGTGGTGTTTTCTAAGTTTCCACTTTTATCCAAATACTCAAGAAATGTATTTAAGTAGTGACAACTAAAGGCAACTTCTTCTTCGTATATATTGTTGCCACCAAACTTTTCTGGGGCTTCGTACGGCCAATGAGCGTCAAAGAAATGTAAAAATAAAAAGTACGGATTACTAGTATCGCGAGCATCAAACCATTTTTTTGCTCTTTCTGCGACAATGTTTGCTCTTTTAAGAGCAACACCTCTTTTTTTAACATCAACTGTCAAAAGTGGGTCAGACCCATCTGGTAATCGAGGAATTTCGTCATCATAATGGTCAAACCCTTTACCAAAACCATACCACTTATTCATTCCCGGACACGAAACAATTGCCCCCGTATCATAACCTTCTTTTTTAAAATACTCTGCCAGTCTTACTGAGTTATCTTGAAGTTTTTCTTTAAAGAGATGCCTCACACCGTGATGATAAGGCTGTAGGCCAGTAAAAACCGTTGAGTGACTAACTGGAGTTAGTGGTGATGATGAAATTGTGTTTATAAAAGTTACCCCCCGTTTTCGAAGGAATTCAATTCCATCAAAACCTCCACTATAAGCTACGTCTGCGCGAAGAGTATCGAGGGATATTAATACTAGATTTTTCTTCATAGACTAATTTTTTCTAAATAGGACAGATCAACGAAGTCTTTCATAGTGATCTTTGTTTTGATCAACCCTTGATTAAAAATAAAATCTGCTGCATCTTGCATGACCTTGTAATCATTATCAACGAAGCCTAAACGAATATCTTTCTTGTCGGTAACCTTCAAATTCGGCTCGACAGCAGAAGCAATTTCTAAAACTTTTGGAGAAACACTTAATTTTGCTTCTTCAACAAACCACTGGTTTGCGGTAGAGACATTTAGTCTGTAAAAATCATAAGTGTCATAAAAAGATTTTAGAAATTTAACTGGTGCATCAGGATTAGCTTTAATATAATCATTTGACATTACAATTACAGAAACAACTGTCTCCACCTTTAAATTTCGAACTAAACCTTTTTCTTCAAAAATAGCTGGAGTTGGATCAAATCCGGCCATGGCATCTATTTTGCCCCACTTTACCGCCTTTATATCCTTTATTACATCACCTTGTTCGTATATTCCCAAGTTAATATTATTAACATCTTTTTTAGGATCTAAACCTGCTTCCTGTTCTGCTTTTAGAGCCATACGTTGAGCCGCTGCACCAAAAGGCATAGCCACAGTCTTACCTTTTAGATCTTTTACGGAAACTATAGGTGAATTTGGTGGTACGTACAAAGATACTCGGTTATACATTAACCTTCCAATTATTTTCCAATTATTGTTCTTGGCAAGCAAAGTTGCCGCTGGTTGATCGGCTGTAAAGATGACGTCGACTCCACCCGACAAAGCTGCCTCATTTAATGGTGCACCTGAAGCAAATCCTTTAAATTCTGCTTCAATACCGTTATTTTTTAAAATTTCCGTTTTTTTCAATATCTGAGTAAGTTGACCTTCAGTTGACCAAGGTATTTGCCATCCAATTCTGATTTTTGTTAGAGGATTTATTTTTTCGGCTTTTTTGCCAAACAAGCTAAATGCCCCAAACCCTATTAATGCAATTACCAATATGAATATAAGCTTATTTTTCATACCTAAAAGTAAATAATAATATTGTGCTATTCTAGCACTAATATGCTAAGTGTGATTAATAAATTACAGAAAGTGTTTGATGGGCGAAATATTAACTATATAGGCTGGGATTTTGACGACACTTTAATTGATACTCGAGAAGTTTTTAATAAAGCACTTATCGATGCAGGTAGTTTTTTGTTATTTGGCAAATCTGTAGCAGAGATAAATGACGACAAAAAAATTCTCGAGGCAATTACATTAAAAAAAGATGTAATTGATTTAGTCATCCGATCTTTTCGTCCGGAATTTGGTGTAAACCCAATAATGATGGAGCTGGCCGTAAAAACAACTGCAAAAATCATGGGTATCGATTCCGATGAGGAAAGAATTTATCTTGCCATTAACAGGGTTAAAGCAATTTATTCGATTGATATTCCTGACACCTTTGATGGAGCAATCGAGGCGGTTGACCTAATTAATAAATGCAATGTTCATTCATACCTAATTACTCATGCTGGCAGCGATTGGACTTGGTACAAACGGTTAAAAACTGGGTTTGTCGGGAAGTTTGAAAAGGTTGTGTGTTTATCAGTTGATTTACCAAAATCTATTCAGCTATCAAACTTTTTCAAAACCGTTGATCCGTCAGGATTTATGATGATTGGAGACAATTTTTCGGCTGATATCGCTCCAATTATTAAGGCAGGAGGTTATGGAGTCTGGGTGACAAACGGTAGATCAAAAACTTTTAGGGTTGAACCCGGGTTTAAAGATGATTCACTTATAGACCAAAGTAAGATTATTGAGGTGGATTCTGTTGGGAAAGTTATTCAAGCATTAATACAAAGAAACGCCGGTATTAGGGTAAAAGTGGTAAAATAAAATTATGAACTTTGTAACACTTCAAAAACTCCAAAAAGGTGATAAGGTAGCTATTCTTTCACCATCGTTTGCAGCACCAGGAAGATGGCCTGAAGTTTATGAGTTAGGTCTGCAACGTCTCCGTGATGTTTTTGGATTAGAACCTGTCGAATATCCTGCCACCAATAAACTTGGTGCTAGTGCAGAAGAAAGATCAAAAGATTTGATTGATGCATTTGAAAATAAGGAAGTTAAGGCAATTATTGCTTCCATTGGCGGTGATGATCAAATCACCTACATCAAGAATCTCCCCAAGACACCATTTGTTAATAACCCCAAACCATTTTTTGGCTATAGTGATAACACTCATTTTATTAATTTCCTATGGCTTTGTGGAATTCCATCATTTTATGGTGGACACTTGTTTACTGAATTTGCTATGCAAAATGAGATGGACGAATTTACTGTTAAATATTTAAAACATGCATTATTTGAAAATGGGATGTTTGACTTAGAATCTAGTCCTGTTTTTAATGACATTGGCTTAAATTGGAGTGATCCGACCCTCTTAACCCAGAAAAGAAGATATCAAGACAATAATGGCTGGCATTGGGATGGCTCTGCTAATGGAGAAGGAATCACTTGGGGTGGCTGTGTCGAATCAATTGACGAATTATTGCGTCATGGTACAGCAATCCCAACTCTTCAAGATTTTGAAAATATAATTTTGTTTATGGAAACGTCGGAAGAAATTCCTGATCACGATTATGTTCGTCGGGTGTTACGAGCATTGGGGGAAAGAGGAATTCTGAAAAATGTTAAAGGATTATTGGTCGGTCGACCAAAAGCTTGGGAGTTTGATAAACCGAATACTGACGAACAGAAGGAAAAACATAAACAAGGTCAACGAGAAATGTTTTTGGAAACAATCAGAAAATATAACCCAACCTTACCAATAATTCAGAATATAGACATTGGCCATACTTCACCGCAAATTTGTCTACCCTCTGGTAAGAGAGCGATTATTGACTCATCTACTAAAGCCATTAAAATCGAATTTTAAATTAAAGTATTAATTTTCAGCTTTCGTTTTTTACTTTGTGAATTTGGTTACTTAAAACCTCCATGGTTCTAGAACCTGGTCTTTGAAATAACCTTTATCGAGCATTATTTTTTGACATTTAGTTTGTATCTCGGCAAGGACAGCCAACGTCTCTTTTAGTGAATTAAGACCATTTGGAATCAACTTTTCGATTATAGCAATTTCAAATAAATTTAATTTCTCAATAAAATACCATCGCCATTTTAGGGGTGGTATGGGTTGATCATTAACTAAAAAAATAAATTTGGTCAGTTCATCAATTGTTTTATTGATTAGCATAAAACCGGACATTTGTTGACCTCGTTTTAGGCATTTATCGATATCATATTGATTAAATATTTCTTTATAAACATTCCATAATAATTTTTCCTTACCCAATAATGCGATTTTGTTTACCTTATCAAATTCTGTTTTTAATTTGTTTCCTGGGTCAAACAATATTACTGCTTGTGTCCGAATCCAATCTCTTTCACTATCAAAATTGGTATCTGATAAAAGCCATCCTAAACTCATCTCATCAACCTCAATTTTGATTCCATCTTCTTCAAACTGTTCCATTGGGTTGTACTTTTCATCTCTATCTATCAAAAGTCGAATATCAATATCGACAAATTCATCCTCAATTCCAAATGTGGCTGACCCAATCCAAATTACCCCCACAATTCCTTTTCTGTCGACGTATTTTAGAGCGATTTTATTAACTAAGTCAGAATATTTGTTTTTAAGTTCTATCATTGTGTAAAAAAGTCATTAACTATTTTTGACAGTTGTTCAAAATTCTCGTAATCATGGGTAATATTACTTGGATTTTTAATAAGTTGATAATCAGCTGGACTATTTTCTTTAAGGACTTTTTCGAGGTCAGCAAAACTAAACATTGGATCAGACTCATTCTGAACAAAAGTTACAGGAATTGATAAATTCTTTAAATAATCATCGATGGGAAATCCTAGTTCTTTGGCTAAATTATATGGATGGCCGCAAATCACCATCTTTTTTGGGCTAATAATTTTGCTATAAATGCTTTTTAGTGCCAAAACTGAACCGATGGATTTGGCAAAGATGAAATACTCATCTTTTCCCACAACTAGCTCTGATAGTTTCTTAGTTTCAACTTCAAAATTTAGATTTTTCTCGCCTGATTCCCAATGAGAATAATACAGGATTTGGCCATCAGAGAATTTGTCAAATTCGGATTTAACCTTTTCTATCCAATCTTTATTGCGAACACTACCACCACCTAGATAAATTATGTGCATATTAAAATTCACTTTTTAATAAATTTTCGGTCAGTTCTCGAGTATAAAGTTGGTGAATATTTTGATTCTCCCAGTCAATGGCCTGTCGGTATTGCTCTTGAGTGTATGAAGTTAATTCAAACCCTTTGGCAATGGCCTCAACATCTGAGTTTTCTTTACCCTCGATTTCAAAAGTAAAATAATCATCGGTGTATTTTGATAATTTAATCTCGACACCTCGATAATTGAATTCCCAGCTTTCCCAATAATAAATCATGCCGCTTTGATACTCGAGTGCCCCTAAAAAATCGAGAGCACTGAGGAATTGTCCTGTTTGGAGTTTGACTTCCACCTCTTTTCTTTCTTTTTCGTGAAAGCTACCCATTTTCACCGATAACTTTTCTTTATCATCACTTTTCTTTAAGCGGATATCCGTACCACTACTATTTTTCCATGTTTTAGTTTCCGGATCAAAACCCGGAGATAAATCAATTGATAGACGATGATAGTGATCAGCAAATTCTCCACCACTGGTTAATAGCTTAAATAGCTCGTCAAATTTGTCTTTTGATAATTTGCCTCTAATTTCAATTTCGGTCATATTTATGGGTTAATTATATACCAAAATCGATAAACTGTAGTTTGAGTAACAAACTTATTCAATCTAGATCAATGTTTTGAGACACTCCTTTTTTATAGTGTCTCATTTGTCTCATTTAGCTTCAAAACTTTGATAGAATGAGACAGTGGGTAAGAGGGTGTTATAGGGACAGAAAGGTTCCAGACCCTAATGCTCCGCTCA
>Ga0247841_10006521_pt1 | contig 17940 bp, 23 predicted proteins | sample LaCruzMarch2015__2_FD_192410 | JGI IMG/M metagenome (GOLD analysis project Ga0247841, IMG submission 192410) | Freshwater microbial communities from meromictic Lake La Cruz, Castile-La Mancha, Spain - LaCruzMarch2015_18m | ecosystem: Environmental > Aquatic > Freshwater > Lake | place: Spain... | reverse complement strand
GCACCAACCGTTGTTACCAATTCCCGAGAAATCGAGATGGAGTACGAACATGAAAATTTATTCTCTTAAACTTGTTTTGTTATATTGTTAATATTTAATGCCTTACAAAATTATATACACATGAAAAGGATCATTAGTTTTTTGGTTTTGCTGATCATGGTTACGGGCATTCATGCCTGTACGGGTATAACCTCTTCCGATGCAAACCCTGCCTCATCGGCGACCACTGTAAAAAAAGTCGAAGTCTACTATTTCCATTTTACACGCCGTTGCATGACCTGTACAAATGTGGAGAAGGTTTCGAAAGAAGCTGTTGAAACGCAGTATCCTGAACAGATCAAGAAAGGTGAAATTACCTTCCAAAGCGTTAACCTCGACGAAAAGCAAGGCGAAGCAATTGGTGCAAAATATAAAATTGAAGGTCAGACGCTGATCGTGATCTCCGGCGACAAAAGGGTTGACCTTACCGATAAGGGATTTTTGTATGCCAACAGCAGTCCTGAGAAACTTAAAGCAGAGGTAAAGAAAACAATAGATGCATTAATCCAATAATATGCAGGCGTTACAAAATATTCTCGAGAACTCTCAGTACAGTTTTATCACTGCATTAATTCTTGGATTGATGACTGCTATCAGTCCTTGTCCGCTGGCTACCAACATTTCGGCTATTGGATTTATCAGCCGGGATATCGAAAACCGACGCCGGGTCTTTTACAAGGGATTGGTTTATACCCTGGGACGTGCCATCACTTACACAGGCCTGGGCGTGATCCTTTATCTGGGTGCCAGCAAAATGAATATTACCATGTTCTTTCAGGGATGGGGAGAGAAGTTACTTGGTCCGTTACTGATTATCATCGGGCTGTTTATGCTTGATTTCATCAAAATAAAGCTGCCTGGTTTTTCCGGATTGACAGAAAAAATGGGTGAACACAGCAAACGAAGTTATTGGGGGGCATTGTTACTGGGAATGGTCTTCGCCATGGCATTCTGTCCTTATAGCGGCGTACTCTATTTCGCCATGTTGATCCCGATGACGATCTCCAGTGTGAGTGGTTTGTATTTGCCTTTGGTTTTCGCCATTGCAACAGGACTTCCCGTCATCATTTTCGCCTGGCTGATCGCATACGCAGTAGGCAATGTTGGTAAGCTCTATAACCGTATTAAAACCTTCGAATTATGGTTCCGGAGGATCGTTGCCGTATTATTCATTGCTGTTGGGATTTATTACATCATCATCTTTTTCTTTTAATGGGAAACGATTTTTTCGATCATATTGGATTTGAAAGCGGTGGCATCCTCAATCTGACACCCAGGCAAGTATCAGCGCTTTGCGAAAAGGGAGCAATTCTTGTTGATGTACGTGAGGAGTTTATGAATCGGTTTAAAATGATAGACGTCCCTGAGATCATCTATTGCCCATATAGTATTTTGGAAGAAACCTATCAAAACCTTCCTGTTGGTAAACCGTTGATCTTTGCCGACGCTTCCGGGATACACAGCAAGGAGGCGGTGAAATTCCTTCTTGATAAAGGATTGGGTGGCCGGATTGCCAATATGGCCGGTGGATTGGTAGAATGGGAACGTGATGGATTGCCTTTGATCATTGACAATACTGAAAAGTTATCAGGATCCTGTATGTGTCAATTAAGACCACGGAATAAAAAGGAGTAAATTTTTTGAAACTCAATTTCGGGTTTCTACGAAAAACTAATCAATAACAAACATTTTTAACTGAAAAAAAATTGACTTTATGACAGAAAAGAAAAAACCTGGTTTTATTATGTGCGTTTGCACTGGAAAATGTCCCGGGTTTTCAAAAATGGATATATGGGACTTTATAAACAGAGTGAGAATCGAATTGCCGGTTGAATATGGATTTATTCATCCGCAACTTTGTGAGGAAGACGGAGACCGGTTTTTAATGGATTTTCTAAAAGCGCACAGAAAGGTAATTATCGGAGGCTGTGCTCCCAATATGCAAATAAAACTTTTCAGAGATGCATTTAAAGAATCCGGTCTTGACATAAGTAAAGATCTTGTCGCTATCGATGTGCGGGACATGACTACGGATCAGGCTATTGAAAAAATCAATACAGCGCTTAAAAAACTGGAGGAATGAAATGAGTGAAAGTACTTTCATGGGAGTTGAACGCGATAAAATCGATTGGAAACCTACTATCGATTATGCGAAATGCGATTATTGCATGGAATGCGTGAAATTCTGTCCCCATAAAGTTTTTGAGGTCAGGGAAAATGAAGAAATAAAATTGATCATCCGGAATCCGGATAACTGCGTTGTTTTCTGCAGGGCATGCTCGAAGATCTGCGGCCCGGACGCCCTATCGTTTCCCGATAAAAATGCGACGACGCAAAGGATCAGGGAAATAAGAAAGGAGGAAACAAATGGTTGAAAATTATGCCATCCTCCCATGCAACGGATTGGATAAATGCGCCGGGGTGATTTCGAGGGAATTGGCGATAAAATTATGCAAGAACGGTAAAAATGAAATCATATGCCCCGTTTATTACAGGGTTGCTGAGGCAAAATATAATAAAATCGCGGGCGAACGTCCTCTTTTTGTCATTGATGGCTGCCAGACCCGATGCGCAAGTAAGCTTGCTGCGGAAAAGAACTTAAAAATTTCCAAAAAAGTAACCGTTACCGAAGAAGCTAAAAACCAAAATATTGAATTAAAGAATAATCTCACACTTCAGGAAAATGAAAATGCGCTGGTTGAAATAATATTGAACGGACTTAACAATACTGAAGACGGAGTTCCGCAATCTTCTGCTGAAACAAGTTTCGTAATTAATTTCGAATATGAAACTTTTCAACATGGCAAATTCATTTTCAGGGTACCTAAGAATCCGGAAGTTTATTTTAATGAAAATGATTGCTGGGCTTATGTGAACGGAAACCGGGCCAGAATAGGCGTAACAGATTTCGTTCAACAAAACCTTTCCGATATTCTATATTTTACACCGCCCGGAATTGGCGAGGAAATCGATCAATTCGGTGAAGCCGGTGAGATCGAATCGTCAAAGTCGGTTTTTGAATTAATTTCACCGGTAAGCGGCAAGGTCATTTCCATCAATGAAACGCTTTTACAGCAGCCGGAACTTATCAACGAAAACCCTTATGAACTGGGTTGGATAGCAGAGATTGAATTGACTGGTTTTGAGGGTGACAAAGAACTCCTTTTAGGTTTCGAAAAATATTTTGAAATTATGAAAAGAAAGGTGGAGGACTTAAATGGATAGAAAAGTGAAGGTTATTCCCTGCAGTGGTATTGGGAAGGTATACGGACTAATGGCAAGAGAAGCCGTTTTGAAAACAGTTTTTGAATTGTGTCCGGAAAAATCGGAAACGGTCTGCCTTGCCTATATTGTAACCGGCGATAAAGAAGTTAAGGAAAAAATTGAAGGCTTTGACTGCATTACCGTTGATGGTTGCCCAAAAATGTGCGCTGCAAAAAATGTTTCAATAACCGGAGGTAAAGTAATTGAAGAAATTAAAGTTTTGGACACGGTGAAAGAACACAAAGGAAAAAAGTTTGGTTCACCAACACAGTTGAATTCCGACGGCGAAGCCGTGATCAGTGAAATTGCGGAGAAGATCGCGAAAACAATAAATAAAATCATTTAAGGAGGCGTATTGATGTCTGAACTGAAAATAGGCTTAATATCATGCAGCGGCGAAGAGTGTCTCGGCGGAACTATTTCAAGGCTTGCAACGAGAAAAGTTCTGGAGGAGCTGAAACTGGTTGAAACGGTAACGCTCTGTTTGCCGTTATATCTTGCCGGCGGCCGGGAAGAAAGGAACTTTGCAAAAGTGTTTCCGACAATATCGGTTGACGGCTGCGACAAACTTTGTGCGAAGAGAAGCACTGAAAAGTATAGCGGAAAGATCAGCGGTTTTATTGATGTTTCGAAAATCATAGGAAATGAAAACGCGCTAAACACAAAAATCGTCAGGAATAAAGATCTTAAATCTGAACATTTTCAAATGGCAGATGAAGTCGCCGGTGAGATCGTAAAAATGATCGGCAGCATCAGTCCGGATTCTTATTCCGGAAAATCGTTTCGTGGTTGCGGTTGTGGCGGCGATTGACAGGTCAATGAAGTCATCAAACAGAAATAAATCCTTAAAAATCACTTGATGAAAAGACTATTTGTTGTACTATTTCTCTCCTCAGTAATTTTGGGGGCATGTTCAAAAAAGAAGGATAACAATCCAAGTGCAGACATAAAGATTTTAAGTCTTACTGCATCGGTAAATCCGGTTAAAGCCTGGGATACAACCGTCATCACAGTGGAAGCGCTGGGAGACAGCCTTCAATATGGCTGGGTAGCTAATCATGGAAGTTTCAAAGGGGGTGGTAAATCCATCAAATATGCTGCGGGACAATGCTGCATCGGTCTCAATACTATAACGTGCCGTATATTCAATAGTACGGGAGAGGTTACCGACACCATTATGATCCGTGTCACATCCTATTATGATCCAAAGGAAAAGTAGTCCATGTGGAAAGTAACCAACTATTGCATCGGTGTATTTCTATTATGTTTAATGCTCCGTAATGAGTCCTTTGCTCAATGTTGTTCTTCCGGGAATCCTTTTATCAGTGATGCGGAGCAGCCAGCCCTTCAATCCAGGGTTCTGACATCCTCACTGGCTTACCGTTATAGCCATTCTTCGAAATTCTATTCCGACGATTCCCGGTTTAATGATCTACCGTTTGAGCAAATATCAACCAGTAATTATATCGACTTACAAGTGGGTTATGGTATCACAAACTGGTTGACTGTTCTGGTCGACCTGGGATATTTTTTCAATAAAACCCTGACCACTTCCGGACAAGATCCATATAGAGGTCATGGTTTAGGAGATTTGGAACTGTATGTCAAATTTAATGCTTATAACAATCCGGAATCACGGTTTTCTGTTTCACCATCTATAGGTGTAAAATTCCCCATCGGTATTTTTGACCAGGAAGTTGATTATGTCCAATTGCCTATATCGGTTCAACCATCGTCAGGTAGTTTTAAATATACCGGTAATGTTTTTATTTCTAAAGGAATCGGGAAAAAGATTGCTCTCGCTGCTTTTCTATCCTACGAGTATTCTCAACTGATCAATTCCGAAAATTTTTATTACAAATACGGAGATCAGTGGATCGGAGCATTATACTTTAATTACCAGATATGGAAGGGACTTAGTATGGATATTCAATTTCGGAATGAATATAGGGCAAAGTCCACCCGGGAAAATAATGAAATTGTGGATGCTTCCGGGTATGATGTACTTTTCTTTACTCCTCAGTTGACCTATGCTTTCAAGCACAACTGGTATCTCTCGGCTTTTTCCGATATTCCTGTTTATAAATATTACAACGGCATACAAATGTCGTTCGGTTATGCAGTCTCCCTGAGATTGACGAAAAAGATCGATTTTTTTACAATACAAGCTCGCAAACAGGCTAATAAATTATAACGTATTATTACGTTAAATAAAAAATGTGACGTATATTTGCGCCACACTTAATTTCAACAACAATGAAAAAAACGCAAGCGATTCTAACCCTGTGCATCTTTATGGCAGGTGTGGTGCATCTTAATGGACAAACAGCCGTCGAAATTGAACAAGCCAGGAAATCTTGTAAACCGGTATTTCTCGTCGCATACAATACCGCCGGTGCTGAGACCGATAAAGCTTTTGCTATTGCAGAAAATGCAAAGAACAGTTTCAAAGGATCTTCCGTTGTAATTAAAATAAACACATCCGACACTGCCAACAAATCCCTGGTTTCAAAGTATCGGTTGGCAGGCGCCCCGTTACCTCTGATACTTGTTCTTGACAAAAATGGAACGACTTCAGGCGGATTTTTATTAAAAGATGTAACTGCCGAAAAACTAGTTGACATCATCCCTACCCCAAAAACCTCCGAACTGATCAAAGCTCTTTCTACAGGAAAGTCAGTTTATATTGTGGTTTACAAGGAATCCATGACCTCAAAGAAAAGCATCATAGATAACTGCGCGGTTGCATGCAGTAAGATGGATAATAAAACCGTGACCCTCATGGTTTCTCTGGAAGATAAAAATGAAACAAAGCTTTTCCAAATGCTTAAATGCAACCTCAACGCGAAAGAGCCAGTGACCTATGTGGTCAATAGTTCGGGTCAGATCGCCGGAAGCTATTCGGGTCTTACCGATGTAAATACGCTGGTGAGTACTGCAAAAAAAGCCCCTTCCGGAGGGTGTTGCCCAAGTAGTTCATCAAAAAGTGGTTGTAAATAGAATTACCTATCTCTCTATACTCAAATTACGATGACCATTTCGAAACTTGTCCTGATAGAACTATGGAAACGAAAGTCTCAGCTAATTACAGGATTATTGGCTATCACACTGGGAATTTCCGTAATCGTTGCAATTCAAAGTGTTTCTGTCGTCTCCGAAGAGAATGTTGCAAGGAACCTGGATAACCTTGGAGCAAATATTCTTGTTTTACCACAGGTGACGAGCATAGATGATTATTACACCTCTGATATTGATGCGCCCACTCTTCCGATGGATTACGTGGAACGAATCCTTAATTCCACCATCGCAGGAGTTGACAACATGTCACCAAAACTGACCCGAAGAGTAAAAGTAGGTGACCAATCGGTTGTATTTACCGGAATCCTTCCCAAAAGCGAAATTGCATCAAAACCCTTGTGGCAATCTTCCGGTTTGCTGGGAACACAATTAACAACAGCTTGTGCACCAAACCAATCAGCTAATAAATCGCACGGTCTGGAAGAGGAAAAATTAAAGCGAAAAGCAATAGATACTCTTTATAGCGATGATTGTTTTGCAGGGTCCCAGGTTGCAAAACGGTTAAAACTCTCTGTGAAGGGCCGGATCAATATTATGGGGAAAAATTTTAAGGTGGTGAAAATTCTGCCTGAGACCGGAACCGTCGATGATGACCGGATTTTTGCTAACCTGAGGGATGTCCAGCAGTTGTTAAAGATCGAAAATCAGGTTTCCGCCATCGAGATCATGGGCTGCTGCAATGCCATTTCAGAAGGACTGCTTGGACAATTGAGAAATATTCTTCCCGACACCAGGGTCACAACCATTGGCCAGATTGTTTCAACCCAGATCAAGACCAACCAATTAATGAAAAAGGTTACGCTGGTCATGTTGATCATAATCTTTTTTGTTGGAGGAATTTCAATCGGCAATTACATTTGGGCAAATGTCAATGAAAGAAAACGGGAGATCGGTGTACTCAGAATGATGGGAGCCGAACGTTCCACCATATATAAGATGTTTATGTTAAAGGCGATAATTCTTGGAATTGCCGGTGGTATTCTCGGATTCCTGTTAGGTACCTTAGCAGGAGTGATATTAGGCCCCTATTTGGCAGGTATTAATGTGCAACCTGTGTATATGTATCTCTTATGGTCGATTCTTTTATCGGTGGCAATATCCCTGACCGGATCGTTAATTCCTACTTATCTGGCTGCTAAGTTTGACCCGCATTCTAATCTTCAGGAGGATTGAACCATGATTTTAAAAGGAGAAAAAATATTAAAACAGTATCGTCACAGTGGTGGAATAATTAATGCACTTGACCAAGTTTCTTTTACCATAAACAAAGGAGACTTTGTTACGGTTACCGGTCGTTCGGGTTCGGGAAAAAGCACACTATTACTTTCACTATTTGGTCTCATCCGGCTTTCTTCAGGAAAAATTATTTTCAACGGGAAACGAATTGATGATATCTCTGATAACCATTTAACCGGCATTCGGAAAAAATCGGTTGGGTATATCCTGCAAAGTTTTGCTTTGATCCCTTACCTGACGACAATACAAAACGTAATGATACCTCTTGCGTTGGAAAAGATCTCTCAAAAAGTGCAAAGAAAAAGAGCCTCTGAAATTCTTGATTTTGTTGGATTATCCGATAGGATGGATCATTTACCCAGGGAATTGTCTGCCGGTCAGCAACAACGTGTTGCTATTGCCAGGTCGATCGTACATCAACCCCAGATAATAATGGCCGATGAACCAACCGGGAATTTGGATCCTATGCTTTCTTTGGAAATATTGGAATTCCTGAAAAAAATTAATGAGGAAAATAAAACCACCATCATGATGGTGACCCATAGTCCTGTTGCAGCTGAATATGGCACGGTTAAGCTGCATTTGAATGAAGGAAAAATTGTGAGTTCATAAATTTATATAAATATGGCATTTGCAAAAACGGAACTGTTTGACCCAAAATTGAATTCGGCAGCAGTCTTATTTAAAGCCCTGGCTCACCCGGCCCGACTTGCAATATTGCAGTACCTGGCGGAAATCAAATCTTGCATGACCGGAGATATCTCCGATGAGTTGCCGTTGAGCCGTACTACTGTCAATCAACATCTGAAAGAGTTAAAGGATGCTGGTTTGATTCGGGGCCATGTTGATGGTGCGAAGGTTAATTATTGCCTTGATCCTGAAAAAATATGTGACCTTAAGCATGCTTTTCTGGAATTTTATAAAACAATTACTGTTCAGGGGGATTATATCTGTAAATAAGCCTGGTAAACATGAAAGAAATTTTATTATTAACCGTCTTGATATGGGCTTTTACTTCAAATGCCCAGGAAGTCAAACCAGTAACCGTCGACACAGACCAAAAGGCAAAAATTGTTTTCGAAAAAACGGTCTATGATTACGGCGTTATTGCAAAGGGGAGTGCCGGAACCTGTGTATTTAAATTTACTAATGAAGGCAAAGGACCCTTAATTTTAAAGATAGTAGCGCCTTCCTGTGGTTGCACAAGTACTTCATGGTCAAAAGACACCATTGCGCCGGGGAAGACCGGACAAATAGATATTAAATACAAGACTAACGTTGCTGGTAGTTTCTCAAAGAGCATTACCGTTAAATCAAATGCTTCGAATTCTTCGGTTTTGTTACAAATAAAAGGAGAGGTAAAATAAATGAGAATCCTGATTCTTTGTACCGGAAATTCCTGCCGGAGCCAGATGGCAGAAGGGTTATTGCGTTCTTTTGATCCGGAACTGGAGATCCATTCTGCAGGAATCCACCCTGAAAAAGAGGTCAGTCCTTATGCCATAAAGGTCATGAAAGAGATCGGGATCGATATTTCCGGTCATTATCCGAAAAATGTCGACCTTTTTACCGGCGGATCTTTTGACTTCGTGATCACCGTATGCGATAATGCCAGAGAAAGTTGTCCCCTATTCACCGGGAAAGTCGGGAAACGGCTTCATTTTGGTTTTGATGATCCGGCAGATGCGAAAGGAACGGAAGAAGAGATCCTGGCTGTTTACCGCCGGACCCGGGATGAGATCAGGAGAAGGTTTCTGGAATTTTATAATGAGATCAAACAGCGGGGGTGAATAAAAAGAACGATTATATCGCAGGTACGGTTGAAACAGGAATCGGGACAGTTCCGGTTATTGCTACTACATGGAGTAAAAGCGACCGATGGAGTACGATTAAGGTAAGATGGTCGGTCGGAAGGATGAGATACCGGGTTATGCCCGGACTTTATGCAGTGGGCTCCCCCGACCGCCTTTCCCGCGTCTTTGTATCGGCCAATTTCAAACTGAGTTTCGATCACCTCAGGCGGGCATTGAACGGAATTAATGCCTGGATTCTGGTACTCGACACGAAAGGGATCAATGTATGGTGTGCGGCAGGGAAAGGTACGTTCAGTACAAAAGAGATCGTGCGCCGTATCCGGATCCATCATCTCGATCAGATCGTCGATCATCGTAAAATCATTTTGCCTCAGCTCGGTGCTACGGGAGTGGCCGCCCATGAAGTAAAAAAGATGACCGGATTTTCTGTAATATATGGCCCTGTTAAAGCCAGTGATATTAAACCCTTTCTCGAAGCCGGTCTCCGGGCGGGTGAATCCATGCGAAAGATAAAATTTCCGATGGCGGAAAGACTGAAATTGGTTCCGGTTGATTTATTTTACGGGAGATATTACATGCTTCTTATTCCTGTGGTTTTCCTGTTACTTTCGGGTTTTACGGTGGAGGGATATTCGTTCAATCTGGCTGTCTATTCGGGATGGAAAACTACCGTCAACCTCTTTACGGGTTATTTTACAGGATGTGTTCTGACCCCGGCCCTGTTGCCCTGGATACCGTTTCGCCGGTTTTCGTTAAAAGGATTGAGTTTAGGCTGGCTCGCTGCCATTTTTCTTGCCTTTTCCGGTTTTTTGGGAGCAGGGGTTATCGAAATGATCTCCTGGTTCCTGATGATCGGCGGACTTTCGTCGTTTATGGCCATGAATTTTACCGGGTCTTCAACCTTTACTTCGCTTTCCGGAGTACAAAAAGAGATGAAAACAGCGTTGCCGGTCCAGATCATTATGGGTTCGCTGGGACTGGCCGGATGGATATTAACCAGATTTATTGACCTATGAATGGATTCGTTTATCTTCCCGATGTCGTTACATTGGAGCTGGACAGTGAAAAATGTACCGGTTGCCGCATGTGTACTTCAGTATGTCCCCATGCCGTTTTTGAAATTGAAAATAAAATAGCGGTCATCCGCAATAAAGATCTTTGTATGGAGTGCGGGGCATGTGCGAAAAATTGCCCTGAAGGCGCCATCACCGTAAGATCAGGGGTGGGCTGCGCGGCCGGGATCCTTAATGGACTGCTCAGGGGTACGGAACCAAGTTGTGATTGTGGTTCTTCCGGGGGGAACTGCTGTTGATTTACGGATGTACTGATGAGAAAAATTGAAATTATTGACCATGAAGACAAGACTTAAGTTTTTAGATCGCTATCTGACATTATGGATCTTCTTAGCAATGGCTGTGGGTGTTTTCTGGGGCTGGCTATTCCCCGGTATTGCCACTTTTTGGAATTCAATGTCGTCCGGAACCACCAATATTCCGATCGCCATCGGATTGATTGTAATGATGTATCCCCCCCTGGCCAAAGTAAGATATGAAGAGTTGGGCGATGTATTTAAAAATACCAAAGTTCTGGGATTATCGCTTGTTCAGAATTGGATCATCGGCCCGGTACTGATGTTCCTGCTGGCTGTTATATTCCTTCAGTTCAATATCGATTACATGTACGGTTTGATCCTGATCGGTCTTGCCCGTTGCATTGCCATGGTCATCGTCTGGAATGAACTGGCCAAGGGTGATACAGAGTATTGTGCCGGATTGGTTGCTTTCAACTCAATCTTCCAGGTACTTCTTTTCTCTGTTTATGCATATTTATTTATTGCGGTATTTCCGGCCTGGTTCGGACTTCCCACCAACAGCGCCGTAGAGGCCATAACCATAGGACAAATTGCTAAGAGCGTATTTATTTATTTAGGGATTCCATTCCTGGCGGGATTTTTAACCCGTTTTATTATTATCCGGGTGAAAAGTAAGGAATGGTATCACACAAAATTCGTTCCCAGGATCAGCCCGCTTACATTGATCGCCTTGCTGTTTACTATTCTCGTGATGTTTTCACTGAAAGGAGAGTATATTGTAAAGATCCCGCTGGATGTGATACGGATCGCCATTCCGCTCACCATCTATTTCATCATCATGTTCTTTCTCTCTTTTTTCATGAGTAAGAAAGCCGGAGCTACCTATGAACAGTCGGCAACACTATCCTTTACCGCAGCAAGTAATAATTTTGAACTGGCAATTGCAGTCGCTATTGCAGTTTTCGGGATCAACTCCGGCGAGGCCTTCGCGGCAGTTATCGGACCATTGGTAGAAGTTCCGGTACTTATTGCTCTGGTAAATGTAGCGTTGAGAATCAAGGGAAAGTATTTCCCAAATAGCGAGAGGAATTAATTTGTTTTTCCCTCTGGGAAGTTTAACAACTGTTTTTCACTGTTTTATGAAAGGTCTGGCAACCCTGCCCAGGGGAGTCTCAACAATGATATAATACATTCCGGAAGGGAGTTCGCTGCAAGAAACAGAGGTGGTGTTTTCAGCGGATCCGGGATTCTGCCTGATAAATATTCTTCCGCTGATATCAGTAATTTGAATCGATTTAATTTCTGCCTTCCCCGGCATAGAAATAAACAACTTATCCGAAACCGGATCCGGATAAACGACGAGGGATAAGGATTCCGGTCCGTGATTTTCGATTCCGACCGGGGCAATGCGCATATCAACAGCTACTGCTTCGCTGCTGATGCCGGTAGCAAACGATGTAACTGAATCTCCGGAAAGCGTCGACACGAGGCAGATGCCGGGTGCAACATAATCCCCGATGTTGATATACAGGTGGTTATTCAGGGTATCGACCGTGGCGGAAGTGATATATTTGAACAGCGCGGAGCCAGGGTCGGGAACCACAACCGTATCTTCAACCTGTAAGGTGTTCAGGTTAAAGGAACCTATGCCATAATCCAGACCGAAATAGAGAAGATGCCCGTCGATTCCGGCTCCGGCTCCCACATTTTTATTAATTATTGTATTAACAAATGTATTGTCATTCAGGTTATAAGCAGTAATACTGCCGACATCCGGAGTCATATAAGGTGATTTATTGACGGTAATAAGAAGATCGTTATACCGGTAAATGTTGAGCACTCCTATCGCTTCAGCGCCAAAATTAATTTCCCTTACCAGGGTCCAGCCGGAGGTCTCAATTACGGCAACCTTTCCTTCGGTTCCCATCCATCCGCCACTGACAGTCAGGTAAAGGGAATCGCCGGCAGCAACCATATTGCCACAATCACCCGAAATACCGGAAATGGAAGTAACCAGCGAAAGATCTGCAGTATCGAGCACTTCGGCAAAAAAAGTGGTCAGCGGGTACTGCTTTGATACCACCAGTTTCCCTCCGAAGAGATACAATCTGCTGAGTCCGGAATCTGAAACAGCAGCCATCCGCTGGTAGGTGTTAAGATTAATTTTAATGATTGAATCCTGAGCTGCAATATAAGCGATATGCCCTTGTATACAGATATCCTGTGCCGACTGGGTAAAAACCGTATTGATCAGATCCACCGTTCCGCCGACAGGATCATACGACTGAAGGGTAACCCAATCCTGGAAGGGCGGGGAATATTCAAATCGTCCGCTGTTGGCAGTAATGATTTGCTTTACATAGGGGGTTTGTCCGCTGAGTAAAACAGGTGCCATTATTCCCAGGCACAGGAAAACAAATGCAAGGTTAATTCTATTCATAAAATTGTTCTTGGGTTCACAAAAATAATCTTTTTATGGTTAAGGCATAAACTCAAAGAATGAAGATTTTTATTCGATTTTATTGAGTAGGGCCAGGAGGATTTTCTTATTAGTTTTGCCTAAAAAATACGATCACCAAAATGAATATGAGGCGTTTTGCTATAGTTACAGGGTTACTTTCGGGATTTCTTTTTGGTATTGCCACACCATTTAGCAAGTTATTGCTGGATGGATTAAATTCCTTTCAATTAGCTGGTTTACTTTACCTGGGAGCTGCATTGGCTATGTCGCCAAATATCTTTAAAAAGGATAGTAAACTAAAAATGCTTTTTCAATCGGGTAGCAGGATAAAAACATCAGGGATTATTTTTTTCGGAGGTTTTTTAGGACCTCTGTTGTTGTTAGCCGGATTAAAAACGGCAAATGCCGCTTCGGTTTCAATCTGGTTAAATATGGAGCTTGTCGCAACCGCTATCTTAGGTGTTTTAATTTTTAAGGATTCCCTTGATAAATATGCCTGGACCGGTGTCATTTTAACAATCATAGCAGGAATAATTACTTCACTTGGCGAGGGTGTAAGCGGTTTGACTTCGGGACTGCTCGTTACGGCTGCCTGTGTTTGCTGGGCAATTGATAACCACTTAACGGCCATTACCGATGGGGCTTCACCGCAAACCGTTACATTCGTAAAAGGAGTTGTAGCAGGTTCGGTCAATTTTATCATTGGCTGCCTGATTGCCAATCAACCTATATTTTTGGGAAATATAATGCCAGCAATCATTTTAGGAATTTTCTCCTATGGATTAAGTATTGTATTATATGTTACCTCGGCCCAAAACATCGGGGCAACCCGGAGTCAAATATTTTTTTCCAGTGCACCTTTGTGGGGGGTGATTTTATCGTACCTGTTCTTTCATGATTCATTTCATTGGGTTCACATCTTTTCAATGGTCCTGTTAGGACTTGCCGTTATCATTACAAATATTTTAACGCATAAACATTTGCATACCCATACAGCAATGGAACACATACATTATCATCAGCATGATGACGGACATCATGATCATTCGCATGCGAATGAAACAGTTTTAAAGTACAAATTCCATTCGCATGTTCATAAACATGAACCTGTAACTCATGAACATCCTCACCATCCGGATTTGCATCATCGACATAAGCATGAATAGGCTATTTGTCTTTATCCCAGATGGTTTTCTCTTCACCGTGAAATTCCCTTCCTGATCAGCAAACAACCATAATAGCCAGGGGGTCATTGATACCTGAATAATCTATATAACCGAATATCTATTGTAAAAGAGACTTACGGATAACCGATAAAAGATCCTGCCGGGTGAATGGTTTTGGAATAAAAGAGTGAAATCCTGTGGATAAAAACTTATGTTTATCTTCCGTGTTCGAATATCCCGTTACTGCAATCACGGGAGTTTCATCATTCTCACCTGCTTTCCTGATCTGATTCAGGGTTTCAACCCCATCGATTCCTGTCCCAAGGTTGATGTCCATCAGGATGGCATCGAAACGTTCTTTTGTCGCAATTTGAACGGCCGATTCTCCGTCGTACGCTTTGGCGATCCGACAGGTGCCCTTCAGGTACAGATCCATCAGTTCTGCGTTATTTTCATTGTCTTCAACAACCAGAATATAAGGTAATTTTTTTGCATCCGTCCGTCCCGGGGCAACCGCCTTTCGGAAGAATGTTTTTTTTGTTTCAGCAAGTTGGTCGCCGACGAGAATCTGATCACTCCGTAATAAAGGAATGCGAACGGTAAACTGGGTTCCTTCCCCCATCTTGCTTTCGAGAGATATTTTGCCATTGATCGGGATCAGGAGTTTTTTACACAGGGCCAATCCGATACCCAGTCCCTCAAACGATCTGGAATACCCTTCACTTACCTGGCGGAATTCTTCAAAAACTTTTTCATGATCGATCTTCTGAATGCCAATTCCCGAATCTTGTACCTTTAATACGGCATATTCTGCATTTCCCGAGATCTCTTTGTCTACCGTTACCCTGATAAAACCTTCCGGGGTAAATTTAATGGCATTATCAATCAGATTTGTGATGATCAGTTGAGCAAAAGAGTGGTTGAACCTGACGAAAACATCCGGGAGAATGTTTTCGAATAATACAAGGTTTTTTCGCTCAGCGATCTCACGAAAATCCATAAGAACGTCTTGTGTCAATCTACTCATATTAATCTCTTCAATGTCGGGGAGCTTCTTATCTGCTTCGTACCGGGCTAATTCAATAATGGCATTCAGGGTTTTTATCAGTCGTTTTCCTGAAGCGTCTATTATTTCTGCCATCTTTTTAAATTCCTCATCGGAGAGAGATTCCTTCAATATTTGTGCAAATCCGAGAATACTGTTCATCGGGGTTCTGAATTCGTGGTTCAGATTCAACAGCAAAGACGATTTCAAACGGGAAGATTCTTCGGCCTGTTCATTTGCGAGGGTCAGTTCGCTTTCGGCTTTCTTCCGCTTGATGATCTCTTCTTCCAAATTTGCTTTTTGAACTTTTAATTCCTCCACCAGTTGTTGCAGTTGCTTTACCAGTTTCCGGTTTTCCCTTGTCAGGATAATCCTTTCGATGGTACTATCGAGAATGGTTTTCATATCCATCTCATTGAATGGTTTTGAGAAGTAATAAGAAACCATACTCGCGTTGATCGACCTGATAACCGCATCTATGTCGGAATAACCCGTTATCAGCATCCGGACTGTTTCGGGAAACTCAACCCTGACTTTCTGTAAAAACTCTACGCCGGTTATACCAGGCATTCGCTGGTCGGAAATGACGATATCGATGGGTTGGGCGCTCATGATCTTATAGGCCTCATTTGCTGAGTTGGCTAAGTGGATATCATAATCATCCCTGAACAGGCTTTTAAAGGCGGTCAGACTTGCCGGTTCATCATCGACAAACAGAATCTTAAATTTTTCACTCTCTTTCATAATCTCAGGAATTGACAGGTAAAAATATTTTAAATGAAGCACCATCCTCTTCATTGTTATTTATTTCGATCTTTCCTCCGTGTTCCCTGATGATGTTGTTGCTGATGGATAATCCCAATCCCAGTCCTTTTCCGACAGGTTTGGTGGTGTAAAACGGATCAAAAACATTTTTTATGATCTCTTCCGGGACTCCGCTTCCCGAATCCCGGATTTCCACGGTGACGTAGGAAGATCCCTTGTCTGTTTTTACATCGGTTTTGATAATGATATGATCCTCTCCCGTACCCTCAGTCTTACTTTCAATGGCATCGATGGCATTAGACAGAATGTTCATAAATACCTGGCTGATCCTGGCCGGATAACAGGCCATCGGCGGTATTGCCTTATACTCCTTTATGATCTTTATTCTGTCGCTTATCTTATGTTGTAACAGCAACAGGGCAGAATCGATGCTTTCCGGGATATTTATCGGTTTCATATCGGCTTCATCAACCCTGGCAAAAAGACGGAGACTTTGTACGATCCCTGAAATTCTTTTTGCTCCGTCGATGATATTATCTGTCAATAAGGATAATTCATTCAGCCGCTCTGAAAAATCATGATCGGATTTGTACTGTTTTATTTCCTTTAAATTCTTTCCATCCATCTGGTAAAGGATCTCTTCATATTTCTTCTGAATTTCACGAAAGAACCGGATGTTTTTTGATAATCCCAGGGAGGAACTGTAAATAAAGGAGATTGGGTTATTGATCTCATGGGCAATGCCGGCAGTTAAAACACCAAGGGAAGCCATTTTTTCAGAATTAACAAGTTGACCTTGTGTCTCTTTCAGTAAAGTCATTGCTTCGCGGAGATCCTTGTTTTTGGTTTCAAGCAGATGTTGGTATTTCCGTAAAGCCAAGTGGGTTCTGACACGGGCCAATGCTTCTTCAATCTGGATGGGTTTCGTGATATAATCCACACCTCCTGATTCAAAAGCAGCTACTTTATCGAACGTTTCAGTAAGTGCGCTGATGAAAATAACCGGAATGTTTTTGAGCAGATCAGTCTGTTTCATTTTCCGGCAGACCTCATAGCCATTCATTTCCGGCATTGTGACGTCCAGAAGAACAATATCCGGGGGGTCATTTTCGGCAGCCCTGATTCCCATCTGGCCACTGGTTGCCGCTTTGACCCGGTACCCGTTTTTTTGAAACATTTTGACCAGGATCTCCAGATTGACAGGAGTATCGTCGATAACCAGGATGGTTTCTTTATTTTCCGTATTTTCCAAGGGACTGGAAATTAAGTGATCTCAAACAGTTGATAAAGTCTCTCAAAGTTAAAGTTTTTAGCCAACGAAAGCAATTGACCGGCTATGGTCTTGTGACGGGAGGTCAACTTCAGGATTATTGACTCCATCGACTCAATATCGCCATTGATGATCGCTTCTTTGATCTGTTCTTTTATTTTATTTGGAAGCGTTGATATCATTTCCCGGGTCAGCCGATCGCCTGTTTTCATTTTCTCAATATCCGGATCTACCGGCTGACTGACAAACCTGATTCCTAAACAATCACTTATCTTTTCAAATATTTCATATTCCTTGAATGGTTTTTTGATGAATTCATCGGCACCTGACTCCAGGATATTTTGTCGATCCTCCTCGAAAACACTGGCCGTGATTGCGAAAATTTTCACCTCTTTTCCACCCGGTAATGACCGGATCGTCCGGATGGCTTCAAAGCCATCCATGACCGGCATAAACATATCCATCAGGATGAGATCGAAAGACCCTTTTT
>Ga0247841_10006520_pt1 | contig 17947 bp, 14 predicted proteins | sample LaCruzMarch2015__2_FD_192410 | JGI IMG/M metagenome (GOLD analysis project Ga0247841, IMG submission 192410) | Freshwater microbial communities from meromictic Lake La Cruz, Castile-La Mancha, Spain - LaCruzMarch2015_18m | ecosystem: Environmental > Aquatic > Freshwater > Lake | place: Spain... | reverse complement strand
AGAAATATCTCTCTGAATATATTAAAGGAAATATTGCAGAAATTGACGAATGAAAAATCCTTAAAAATAAAACTAAACCCTAAAGCTAATAAGGCCAGGTTTAAAATAAAAATAAAGGAAAATCCGAAAATGTAATTTGCTTTCAGGAAATCCCCCTTTTTCGTACGGATCGTCTTGGCGGCAAAAGTCAAATGCAGGATGCTGCTAAATCCGATCAAAAAAAGCGTATATTCGATCAACCAACCCGACTTAACCCCCAACGCCAGTAAGCCGTAAATAATAAAAACCAAAATCGTATAGATCGGCAAAAGAAAAGGCGCCACATTGACCATCGGTTTAAAGAAACTAAAACATATTTCCAGTAGTTTATGCCCTTTATTATAAATTACCGCCGGCTCCCAAATAAACAGATAAATTACCAGAAAAGTAATTATGCCGTCATAGAAGATCTGCTGCAGGCCCAGATTAATCCGGGCAAACTCATTGATAAAAGCTACCACCGATGAATAAACCAGGGGCAAAAGAATAAGTGCCAAGATAACTTTAATTATCCCGAAGAGCTTGCTGGATAAACCGGAAATTTTGCTGGAAAAATCACCCAAGAGCCCGCCGCCATCGTTTTCCATGGGCTTATCCTTGATCTTGGGCGCTAGTTTATCAGGTAATTCTTTCTTGGCCATTTAAATATGGTTGCAGTACTTTAGGAATCAATACTGAACCATCCTCCTGTTGGTAATTTTCTAATATCGCTACCACTGTACGAGCTAGAGCCACGCCTGAGCCGTTTAAGGTGTGCACGAATTCTACCTTCTTGCCTTCTTTGCGGCGAAATCTAATATTTGCCCGGCGGGCCTGAAAACTTTCAAAGTTACTGCAGCTGGATACTTCCAGCCATTTCTCGGTTCCGGCGACATACGCTTCCAGGTCATAGCACTTACTAGCAGAAAAGCTTAGATCCTGCGTCGCCAACATTACCACCCGGTAAGGCAGTTCCAAAAGCTGCAACACCTCCTCGGCATTAATCACCAGCTTTTCCAATTCATCAAAAGAATCTTCAGGTTTGACAAACTTAACCATTTCCACTTTATCAAACTCATGCACGCGGATCAAACCTTTAGTATCTTTACCATAAGACCCCGCCTCTCTTCTAAAGCAGGCCGTATAAGCAGTATAACAAATCGGCAATTTATCCTCTTCCAATATTTCATCACGGAACATATTGGTTACCGGCACTTCGGCGGTAGGTATAAGAAAAAGATCGTCATCTTTTAATTTATACATATCTTCTTCTAATTTAGGCAGCTGCCCGGTGCCCAACATTGAGGCGCGGTTAACCAGAAAAGGCGGAAAAATCTCAGTATAGCCGTGTTTATTCGTATGCAAGTCGAGCATGAAATTGATCAGGGCGCGCTCTAACTTTGCCCCCCAGCCTTTAAACAAAATAAAATTTGAACCGGTGATCTTGGTCGCCCGGTTAAAATCCACAATATCCAGATTTTGGCAGATTTCAATATGGCTAAGAGGTTTAAACTTAAGCTTTTTTGCTTCTCCCCAGCTGCGCACGACTTTATTAGCGGTAACATCCCCCACCGGTAAAGTGGCATGCGGAACATTGGGAATATTTAAAAGCAGTTTATTTAATTCTACCTCCTGCTCTTTTATTTGGGATTCCAGCTCTCCGATGCGGTGAGAGATATCTTTCATGGAAGCAATCTTGGCTTTGGCGTCTTTTTTCTCTTTAAGCAGGACGCCAATCTCATCATTCGCTTTATTCCGCTGAGCAGCCAGCTCTTCAAATTCGCTTAAAGCCGCTCTCCGCGCATCATCGATCTTAATGGCGCCGTCAATATCGATAGTCAAAGCCCGGTTCTTGATCGCCTGCCTGACTAAATCCTGGTTTTCTTTAATGAATTTTATATCTAACATTTTCCCCCTCACGCTGCGTAGATTTTAGGAAGGTTAAAAAGTGAGCCATGTTGGGATCGAACCAACGACCTTGACATTAAGAGTGTCCTGCTCTACCAACTGAGCTAATGGCCCTCAAATTTTGCAAAGCAAAATTTGACTCCGAGCCCACAACAAGATTCTATCTACAGGCGAGGAGTCTTAAATTTGTTAACTATTTTAACTTAAAATAGCGGGTTTTGCAAGCTGCGTTTTTTACAATAATTGGCCAAAAAAGTAAACTTTTTAAAACAAACTGCTAGCGTGCAGGTTTACGTAACTGATATTCGACATAACCGGAAAGGATTTCGGCTACTTTTTGCGGCGGCTGAACAACAAAATAATGCGAAATAATCATGTGCGCTATTTCATGACCCAGGATTTCCTTAGTAAAATCGTCCGCGCTGATATAAATAGTATTATATTCGTTAATATAAAATGAACTAGCTTTAAGTTGGCGGCTAAAAATGGACTCATAGACACTGCTTAGATGGTTTCTGTCGCTACAAACTTTAATATTACCTTGAAGACTATAGAGATTCATATCGAGTGCCTGCATCACGATGTTATATAGAGCATCCAAGGCTACCGCCAGGCCATCGCCCTTTGCGCTTGGCCCTTCAGAAAGCACTAAATCCGTAGGGCCGATATTTAATTTTTCTAAAAGTAAATACGGATCAATCTGGGGAGCATAAAAAACTACAAAGTGCTGGCTTTCTATCTTCTTGGCCGAGCCGAAACCATCGTCCACGGCATAAGCCAAGGAAGAAATAGAAGTGAAAAAAAACGCAATTAGAAATACTTTTAACAAACGCATGCCAAGAGTTTTTAAGTTTTAAAATAATTTAGCTTCTTATCCAATTCCTCGATATCCTGTTCAGAGATATTGCCTTTTTTAACCTTAAGATTAGCCACATCCGCCTTGATCAAATTAATTTGCTCTCTAGTTTTGTCAATCATCGCGTTAACCTCGCTAGATAAGCCTTTTAACTGATCATAATTACGCAGATGGAAATTAGCGGATAAATTGCCCAATTTCACCCCTTCAATCGCTTTCTTAAAACGATACAACGGCCCGGCGATTTTATGGGAGAACAATAAGGTAATAATAATAGTGGCTAGCCCCATAATCACCAGTACCGCCAAAACTGTCTGAATTAGTATCGGCATAAGAAAATCCGCGGTGGAACGCACAATCACCCGGGAATCTAGAATAGAAACCGTAGTTGACCTTTTGCCCACAAAATAAAGTATCCCGGTAGTAATCACCCCGGCCAAAACAACTAACAGGCAAAACTTCAAAATAAATTTTGTTTGAAATTCCCTATCGATAAAATAATTTCTCCGTTTATTTATTCCTTGAAGATTATCCATATTCCCCCCTTATTTCTTAGCTGAATTTGCTGTTTTTAAATCCTTGGTCGCCCCCGCGGCTTTAGCGTCTTTAACCGGCGCAGGAAGAACAACCGCTTTTTTATCGTTCTGCTTGGAAACATAGGCCGGATTTATCTTAATACTTGCTTGTTTATAAAGCGTTATTAGCCATTTGTTTAATGCCTGTGACTCCTGCAGCTGGGTAAGCGACCACTTTATCTGGCTGCGCATCTGATCCAGCGGCTTATCTGCCTTGCCTTCGCTTTTTAGTTTGTTATAAACTGTTTCCACTGCACTATCCGAAATAGTCGCCGCACCACCGGTTATCTCCTGGGATTTTTCATCCATCATCCGCTTTAGTAAAGACTGCTCCCAAAAACGCTCAATGGATTTTAAAAACTCCTTATCTTTATCCAGTCCCCTGGCCTGCGCATCTTGGAGCACAAGTTTGCGCCTGATCAACATATTCAAAAATTCTCTTTTAGATTCCGGAGTGTTATCCTGAGCATAGGCAGAAGCCCGAAATTCCTCATTAAACTCCTGCGGGGTAATGGTGTAATTATTAATCTTCACCAAATACTCCTCGGGCTTAACCGCCTTTAATTTGAAAATAGCAAAAATAACAACCAGCAATAATAATATGGCGCTCAATATTTTCTTCATTTATTTCTCCTTTGTAGAATATAAAGATATAAATATTATACCGCTTATTCTAATCCAACACCAGAAAAAATAAGGGGACAGATTTTTCAACCTGCCCCCTTATTAGATCAGTTATATCTTTTGCTGCTAAAATCAGCCTTTTCCCTTTTTCTTTTTATTGCCGCTATCATTCTGGTAATAAGGCGAGAAGGAATTATCGCCTTTTAACCCCAGATTGCCGTCAATAAAATCATAGGCTCCGGCATTCAAGGCTATTTCGTCAAAAGCTGAAGAATCTGAAAGCACTAACGGGTGATAAAAATATGTCCCCGTAGGAGTCTGCCGGTCAAAAGTAACCGTGCGGAAGCTAGGATGATAGATGTTCCGAATCCTGGGATCAATTGACAATTGACCAATAATCAAATCTAGATCAAAAGGAGTCGGGGGATAAATTTGCTTTAACCCCTGATTGGTCACCGAAGATCCATCCAGGGTAATCGTACATCCTGGGCAATCCTTGCCATAAGCCATATCGGTATCATTGTAAAATACATATCCGGTAGTAACATCGATTAAATCCAGTGCCGGAGAAGGATTCACTCTATTTAAAGTTGTTCCTGGCCTAACCAAGCCTTCGATCACTCCGCTTACCGGAAGCGAGCCATTAAAACCATCATTATAGGTTCCTTGGCCACCGCCCATTTTAAGGGTCAAACCGGCAACAGAAGTTCCACCGCCCGGTAGTGCTGAATTGTTACCACCAAGATTCTCATTTAAAACCTGAATATCAACCTTTAGCGGATTATCAAATAACGCTAATGGGTCATCCTGGAAGCCAACACCAATCGATCCTTGAGGCGCCGAGAAATAAGAGTAACCACCCGCAATTACGTTAGGACCAAGAGGTAAATCATTAGTGCCGGTTAACGGCATCAACGCGAACATTACAGGTGAGAAATAATCCACACCTGCTACCGAGCTCCATTCAGTGCCATCCATGCCCATTAAAGCCTCTCCGATAAAATCCGAGAAAGGCAGGCCATCTAAATCAGATTGTGATACCACTGGACACCAACCGCGTCCGGCATAGATAGAACCATTGGTGGTCTCCATAAATACTCCACCGCGAGGGCTGATCACTGAGTTAACAATAATATCGCCATCGGAAACTATGTGGATAATCCCATTATTAGCAGCCACCGATGCGCCAATCGCACCAATCTGGGCCACTTCCTGCTCAGGCGTTTCAAAAAGATAAAGCATATCTTCTTGCGGCGGCGTTATTTCAGTCGGAGGCAACTTAATCATTCCAAATATCGGTAAGTACAATCCAAGCTGCAAAGACTTGCCGATATTATTGATGTAAATATCGCCGGTATCCCATGAATAAGCGCTCAAAATATCCACAAAAGTATTAATCGGATTCAAAGCCGTACCAATATCATACCTGGCTAACATCCCAAGATAATTGGCATGAACATCACCGATCACGCTGAAAATACTAGCATCCCAGATCGAACCACCGAAAGCCGCGGCAGAATTAATCGGGTTTAAGATTAAGCTGATCCGGCCGGTGTAATAACCGGGAGTTACCTCCTGCGAATTTATAATACCATAAACTAAAGTAAAAGAATCCGCGTCTCCGGCAGGATTGGAAACATAAATAAGTTCATCATTTCTTACCGCGATATCTCCGGTAGGCAAGCGCAGGTCCCCGAATCTATTTGTACCCCGCAGCCCTCTAACTACGAAATTATTTCCAATAGTCGCGGAAGGATTGTCGCGGCTGCGCAGCGGAGTTTCAATCCGCTGGCGGATTTCGTAGCGATTGTTCACAGTGTCATTAGTAGTGGTAAAGGTTATTCCGCGAGAGAAGTTGCTCCGGTCAAATTCCAGCCGGTATCCTCCCTCATCCAGCAAATAACTTAAATCAAAGGCGGCAAAAGCGGGAGCGCAGAAAATAACTGAGGCTACCAGCAATAAATTAAAAATATTTTTCTTAAATATGTTTTGCATTTTCATAATTCTACCATTTTTTAGCTTCAAATTCAATGTATAAATAAAAAACCGGACAGATCAAATTTCGGTCTTATCCGGTTAAAACACGTGGCTCCTTTGCCCTCCAGCAAAGGATCCCGAATATATTACCTTACTTTGTAATACAAATTTAGCATTACCAGGCCCGTTTGTCAAGACAATTTTAAGGCAAGAAAGAAAGCCTTTTCCTGGCAACCACTTACGTTCTTACCTATATATGGAGCTGGTGAGCATTAAAATCTGCGGCGGTAATAAGCACGGATAATATGCTGGGTATCTAAAGTAAGCATACTGCCGCCATAGGGGTCCAGGTTCAGGTTACCTACGGCGCTAGAGTTACCCTCTCCGTATTGAAAGATCAGTTCATCATCTTTGGAAGGAAGATAGCGGAATTCGCCATAAAAGTTATGGTGGCCTACGGGTTCGGTGATCCCGGCAATTAACCGGTCAACATCCTGGCAGCGGGAATAAATATATTTAAGCATCAAGCCGAATTTTGGCGTAGGCATATAAGTCATCTCCAGGCCCACATGGTTCATGTTATCCGAGTTTAAACTGGCTGCCTCAAACTCGTTGCGCGTATAATCCAAATAAATATCCATATTTCCCATAGGGGAGAACCTTAACCCGGTTTTAAAAATATTATAAAACTCATAAGGGGCTTGCGGAAAATTACCCTGGTCATAGAGGAACGGATTGACATAACGATAAAGATGGTCGTTCTGATAATAGGAGCCGCCGAGTGTCGTATCATTCCTTAAGACATTGCGCGGAAAATTATCATAAGCTAAAGAATAATCATTGGTACGCTCATAAATCCCGTTTAAACTTAACCAATCAAAGAAATCATAATTTAAGCCGATTGATCCGGTCTTAATCGTCACATCCTGGCCGTCAGCCACCGCGGCATTTAAAAAATAATCACCGGTATTGCCGTCATAAATAAAGGGGTCAACGCCGCCTAAGGTGCGGGGAAGTTTTTGATAAATACCCAACACTTTAGCGGTTAATTTATCGGTAACTCTTACTGCCAGTTCATCGCGGACGACATTTTCAATGAATTTGCCGTTGATATCATGCACATTGCGCAGGTCAAAAAGATTATAGAACCGATCATCCAGAAATGTCTCAAAGCGAAAACCCAAAGCATTCCTTCCGGCATCAATACCATCGCCAATGCGCGTAGCATTAAGCTCGCCCCAGCGATCCGCCGGTTTGGTTAAGCCGGCGAAAAAATACTCCATCGGCCGGCGGAAATGAATATGCCTGCTCCAGGAAGTATCAGCGCGGGTATTGCTAAAATTAGATAAAGCTGAATCAAACCCCCGGTCCATCCGGCTTAAGTAAAACTTACTTTTTAAAAGATAGCTTTCCTCCTCATCCCGGGCGATCTCATCATAGCCGTATTTTAAATCCATAATACTTTTCTGCGGATAGCGCGCGATAAAAGCAAAGTAATAAGCATTCCCCTGCGTTTTGGTTTCATATTCCGAGGTGCTCATATCGTAAAAAGATTTGGAAGTCAGGATCTCTGCCTCGGCTTTTAAACCATCAACTATTTCATAACCCAGGTCCAAGCCGGCGACAAGGTTCTGGCTATCTAATTCCTGCGGGTCAGTTTTAAATCCGGAGCGGGTAGTCAGCGTGCCTCCCAACATCAGGTTATCCGTAAAGTTATGTTTTAAACGGCTGGCAGAAATAATATTGTCTACCTCCCCGTAATCCTGCCAAAGATGTTTGGGCGTAGCTACCGTAGTATCAAAAGATGTTTGTTCCTGGGGAGAAAAAGAAAATGCAAAACCTCTTAAAGCGGTAAGGTATTTACCGGTACTGTCTTTAGATAAAAATGAAAGCGAGTCATCCCAATGGCCCTTGATGTAGCTAACCGGAGCATCCCCGGAATTATAGTTGCCCGGCTGATACCTGCGCAGCCACAAGCTATCCTGCCAGCCGATATGATGGTTGGAGATACCCAACGGGTCATCCGAAGAATAAGCCTGGTCCTGATAGGCGATCGGAAAAATCCGAAACTTAAGCTGCTCATTAGCATAATCCAGCCATAACTCACGCAAGGGCTGAAACTCCCGGTAGATCTTTAGCTCCGGGATATTAAAAGCATCCACGCCGGAGTTGATAACCACCGGCTTAGTTTTACCATCTTCGACTTTTAGCTCCGGCAGGTTTAAAGTCGTGCCTCTTGCCGAACCATAAATCGTATCGTTTACGGTATAGCCGGTATTTGACCAATAATACAACTGCAGCTGGGCGCTATCGCCATTAGCATTAGCCACGGTAATCTTGTTGCTTTTTCCGGTAAAGCTCCAGGGATCAACGGTAACATTGGTATGGAAATTAAAACCGCTCTCATTCTCGGTATCCACATTTACGCTTAGCGAATCATAGATCCTGGGATCATAAGTATTAAAACCGCGGTTAAATCCGGCCGAGGACATGGTGCGCCAACTTTTATATTTTTCATTTAAATCAAAGTTAGCCCTTTTCCAGATAAAATCCTGGGAGGTGGCTCCAAAACTAAGCTGCATTTCTCCGGTTATTTTTAACGGGCCGGCTTTTAATCCCCGCTCTTCTTCCTCTTCCTCAGGCACCAGATTCGGATACCCATAAAGATAGGCAGAAGAAAGATAAGCCGTAGCAACTTGCTGTTGTTTAAACTTAGCCATCTCCTGTTCCATGGCTTTTTCTTTAGATAATACGGCGCCTCGCGACGGAGCTGGCTCTTGAGTCTTTTTAACAACGGGAGCAGGCTGAGCAACTACCGGTTCAAGAGAATGGCCTAAATCTCCATTAAATATTTTATTGATATACTCTTTGGCGAGCTGATTATTGGGGTCAATGAGCAGGACTTTAGTAAATTCCGCCAGGGCATTATCCGGCTCGCCCTGAGCATAGAAGGTTTTGCCTAACTCACAAAGATAATTTACCGCCTGGGTTTGGGCAAAAGCGGGATTAATTGACAAAAATAAAAGCGCTAAACAAATTAGCGCCCAAGCATGATACTTTAAATATGCTTTAATCATAATTAAAGTTATTATAGCATATTTTTAATTTGTGTAAATAAAAATGCGCCTAGGTGGAATCGGACCACCATAGCCAGTTCCGAAGACTGGTGCCTTATCCGTTAGGCAATAGGCGCATTAAATTATCTCTGCCTTATCCCCTAAAATCTCTCGGATTTTCTCTAACTTGGATTTCTCAACCGGAAAAACATTTTTCTCTGCGGTAGAGCGCACCGGTGAGTTAAGTTGAATTTTATCCGGGTTTATCCGGTCAATCGCTTTTTTCAATTCCCGGATATGCTCCAAGCCATCATTCATGCCGGAAACCAACATTATTTCCAGCCAAAGCTGGCCGTGGAATTCTTTTCTCAAAGCCACCAGGCCCTTAATGATTTCATTTAATTTTATCCCGGCATGGGGCCGGTCAATCTGTTTAAAAATTTCTTCCTCCACCGCATCCAAGGAAGGCACAATTAAATCCGCTCTCAGGATACCTTGGCGCACCAAAGGATCTCCTAAGAGCGTAGAATTAGTAATTACCGCGATTTTAGAACCGGTGACGTTTTTAACCTGATCAATCAACTCACCAATACAAGTATTTAAAGTAGGTTCACCCAGCCCGGAAAGAGTGACAAATTTCAACTCTTGCGCTTCTTTGGGATTTTTTTGCATCCAGGATTTTAACTCCAGGATAATCTCATCTGTTTTAGCGTATTCTTTTCTTTCCAGGACAGTCTTGCCAACGCTACCCCACTGGCAATAAATACAATCCAGATCGCAGATCTTATCCAAGCTCAGGCTTAAGCCTAAAGAAAGCCCCAGCCTGCGTGATTTGATCGGCCCATAAATATATTTCATAAACGGCAAACTCCTAAGTAATAGGGCGCTACCGGTTAAGCAGCGCCCTAAAGTTTTCCCTAATAATTGTTACGAAACTTGATTATTTGACCTCAATCACGCAGTTGTGCGACCCGAGTGAATTAGCTACGCAAGAGGTACAGCGAGGGTCATTTACCCAGTTTCCGTCAACCACAAACTTATACTCATGCCTTCCCGGTTTAAGGGCAACCTTGGCTGCCCAGCTGCCCTTACTATCCTTCTTGGCGGGTAATTTCTTGGTGTCCCATTTATTGAAGCTGCCGGCAACCATAACCTTCTTGGCCCCAGGGGCATATAACTTAAACTCTGTTGGTTTTGCTTCCGCTATCCGTGGCATAATCCCTCCCTTTTTGTTTATTTATTTTCACACTAGAAACAGTTGTTGTCAAGAGAAAAAGTTGGCACTCCCTTTTAGACTGCAACGATGGAAATACCCCGGCGGTCTGCCAGCCGGATACTTTCCTGCTGATCAATAAAAAGCGTTTTACCGGCTTCAAAAGCCAGGCATTTACATCTGGCCTTAACCAGGTTCTTGATCGTATTTAGACCGACCACCGGAATATCAAAACGCATGTCCTGCTTAGGTTTACTTACCTTAATAATAACCACCTTGCCCCGGCCGATTCTACCTGAGCGGCGAATTAAGTTATCCGTCCCCTCAAAAGCCTCTACCGCCACGATGGCTTTGCTTTTCACCGCTACTGTCTGACCGATATCTAAATTAGCCACCGCTTTAGCCAGGTTTAAACCAAAATAAATATCCTCCCAGGTATCAAAACTCGGCTCTTTTTTAGTAAGCGTGCCTTTTTTAGGTAAATATTCTTCAACAAAAGTAGTCGAATCTAAAAGCGTAAGTCCAGCAGCTTCTAATTTTTTGGCTACCGCACCAAATAAAGTTTCCGCCTTCTTATCTTTAAGCGCATCAAGAATCTGCCTTAATTGAGGACTGGATTGAGTTTCCTTACTGAATAGCCTGCGCGGGCTGATTTGCCCGGCCATGACCACGCCTTCTACGGCTTCAGCTTTAAAAATCTCAAACATCTTTTCGAACTCTGAAAGCTTGAGCCAATAAATTTTATCCACTATTTTTTTTAATTTGGGGGAAGTGTCGCCTTTAATGGCCACGGCGATAATCTTGCAGCCTTTTTTCCTGGCACTGGCGGCAAACAACAGGGGAAATTTTCTATTTCCGGCAATTAAACCGATTTTTTTCATTAATTTAGCGGCAGGAGCGGGTTAAACCGCGCTCAGAGCTCTTCACAAAATTAACCAAATAAATTATCTCTTCGGTTTTTTCGATTTCTTTTTCCACTCTTTCTATGGCATGTTTTATGGATAACCCGGAATTAAAAATCAACCTGAAAGCCTGGTCAATTTTCTTGATCGCATCATGGTTCATGCCTTTACGCCTTAACCCGATAAGATTCAGGCCATAGACGCGCGCCGGATGGCCATCGCAGGTAGAAAACGGCGGGATGTCCTGAACCACCTTAGAGCATCCTCCGATAATTGCCAGCATGCCGATACGCACAAACTGATGAATAGCCACGATGCCGCCGATCACTGCCTTATCTTCAATACTCACGTGGCCGGCCAGGGTACTGTTATTAGCCAAAACACAACCGTTACCTACCCGGCAGTCATGGGCAACATGTGAATAGGCCATCAATAAATTATCATTGCCAACTACGGTCTTTGCACCCTCACCGGTGCCCGGATTAAGCGTGCAATACTCGCGAATGATATTGTTGTCACCGATCTCTAAAAAAACTTTTTCGTCTTTAAATTTAAGGTCTTGCGGCCGGCTACCGACTACAGCTCCGGTAAATATCTCGCAGTTTGCTCCAATGGCCGTATTGCCTTCGATTACGCAATGCGCGCCAATTTTAGTATTGGCGCCGATAGTTACCGCGTCGCTAATTATACTAAACGGGCCAACAGTTACGCCGGGAGCGATTTTTGCTTTTGGGGATACGATTGCGGAAGGATGAATCAACATAATTAACCCTCGACCAGGGCAAACATCAAATCAGCTTCGGCCACGACTTTTCCGTCGACAGTAGCTTTGCCGTGCACCGAGCCGATTTTAGAGCGCATTTTACCGGCAACTACCTCAAAAACCAATTGATCTCCGGGGACTACTACTTTTCTAAATTTAGCATTATCGATTGCTAGAAATAACGCTAATTTACCCCGGTTCTCTTGGCTCTCCAGCATCATTACTCCGCCCACTTGAGCCATGGCTTCTAAAATCAACACTCCCGGCATCACCGGGCGCCCCGGAAAATGCCCTCTGAAAAAATAATCATTGATGGTGACATTTTTTAACCCGATGGCACGCTTGCCTTTTTCTAAATGCGTAATACGGTCCACAAACAAAAACGGTTCGCGGTGAGGCAGAACTTTCATAATCTGGTTGACATCCATTTCCCCAGCCAAGCTCGCGCCCTGAGAAGCTGTTTTCTGTTCATAAATTTTCTGAGCGACCTTTAAATTCAGGGAATGCCCACTTTTTAAAGCCACCACATGACCACGCAGCGGGCAGCCGGCCAGATAAAGATCCCCAATTAGGTCCAGGATCTTATGCCGGACAAACTCATCATTAAACCTAAGTTTATTTTTAATTACCCCGGTTTTACCGACTACTAAAGTATTTTCATAATTGGCGCCTAAACCCAAACCCTGGCTTTGCAACTCGCTGGCTTCGCTTTCTAGGCAAAAAGTGCGTGCTGAAGAAAGGGAGGATTTAAAAGATTCAGCGTTAACGACTATCTCTAAAAATTGCGCCGCCAGAAGCGGATGATTATAGTTTAAAGTATAAGAAATCTTAAAATCTTTATCCGGAAGAACGGTAATAGAGCTTGCGCCCTCCTGAATACATATCGGCTCTCTAACGGTATAAATATGCCTGGGCGCATCCTGGTGCGTCAGACCTGCTTTTTCCAGCGCCTCGATAAAATTAATTGAGCTTCCGTCTAGTCCGGGAACCTCATTATTGTCTATTTCAATATCGATATTATCTATCCCCAAACTGGAAAGAGCCGCCATCAGATGTTCAACCGTTTGTACTTCTACTTGGTCATTACCGATTGAAGAACGCCGGTTGAATTTAGGCGCCAATAATAAAGATCCGACATCGGCCTTGATCCGGGGGGCTCCGGAAATATCCGTGCGGATAAAAGTTACCCCGCTCTCTGCGCCTGCCGGCTTAAAGGTCACATTCACCTTATTCCCGGTGTGAATTCCCACGCCTTTAAGCATAACCTGGTTAATAATCGTCTGTTGTTTTTCCATTTATTTGTCTTTTAATTTTGCTTCAAGCTCTTCGATTCTTTTCTTTAGTTCCCGAACCACAGTAAATAATTTAGGCAATCTTTGTAAACTGGCATTAGCTCTCTGGTTAGCCATAAAAGGCCTGGCCGGATAACCGGAAAACATCTCACCGGGCCCGATAGATTTAGCCACCCCGGATTGCGCCGTCACAATGGCGTTATCCCCAATAGTAATATGCCCGGATAACCCCGCTTGGCCGCCTAAGGTTACATTGTTGCCAAGTGTTGCGCTGCCGGCAATACCCGCCTGAGCAACAACCAAAGCATTCTCTCCGATAATGACATTGTGGCCAATCTGCACCAGGTTATCAATCTTAGAGCCCCGGCCGATAATTGTTTTATCAAAACGCGCCCGGTCAATGGTAACATTAGCGCCGATCTCCACATCATCCTGTATCTCAACCGTCCCCACCTGAGGAATTTTATGATGCGCTCCTTTAATCGTAATAAATCCAAAACCATCCGAGCCGATCACGGCTCCGGAATGAATAATCACCCGGCTGCCGATACTGATCCGTTCGCGGATGGAAACCCGCGGATAAATTAAGGTTGAGCTGCCTATTTTAGTGTGATGCCCAATATAACAACCGGCGTAAATAATCGCATTATCCCCGATCGTAACATTATCCCCGATCACCGAATATGCCCCAATGGTCACGTCTTTACCTAAAGTAACATTCTTGCCCATCACCACAGTATAATCGATACCGCTGGGGTGCCCGGCATCATCAGGGGTAAACAGAGAAATGATTTTGACGAAAGCCAAAGAAGGATTCTGGGTTAAAATAATCGGTTTGGCCGTTGCCTGCACGTCGGCCGAAGTAATAATCGCCGCGGCACGGGTTTTATCCATCAAAGAACTATACTTGGAATTAGCCAGAAAGGTGATATCCCCTTCCGAAGCCTCACGGATCCCGGAAGCTCCGGTAATCAAGATATCCCCGTTGCCGATAACCTCTCCGTCAATAAGCTTGGCGATTTCCTTCAGAGTCTTTTGCATTTAATGAGTGCTTAATTTACTTTAGGCAGACTGTCTTTACTTATTTTTTGCCGCCGTTTAGAATAGCGATAATCTGATCGGTAATATCCATACTCTTAGTCTGATAAACCAAGACCCGGTCGTTAAATACCAGGGTATACCCTTCTTTTTCAGAATATTTCTTCACCGCTTCTTCGATATCTTTAAGGATCTCCTTCATTTTTCCATCCTGCTCTTTGCGCAGATCCGCTTGTTTGGTGCGGTCGAAATCCTGAAATTCTTTGACCTTAGTTTGCAGCTCAGCGCCCTTGGCTTCTCTTTCTTTATCATTAAGCAGGCTCAATTTATCCTGGAAAGCTTTTAAATCCGCGACTTTTTTATCACGTTCATCGGTATAAACTTTCTCTTTATCACTTAAGGTTTTATCATACCCTTTAGTTTTCGTATATTCGCTAAAACTACGGCTTAAATCCACATAAGCAAATTTATCCGCTGCCTGCGCGCTACCCACCAGTAAAACCAAACCCATAATTGTCGCCCACAAAACTACCGCTTTCTTTTTCATTTCTACTCCTCCCCTAGGTTATTGTTTTAAATATTCTTAGAAACCATGGCTAGCGCTAAAGTGGAACCGCCCGCTCTTCTTGGTGTCCTCGCCAGCGGTTTTATTCATCGGGATACCGTAATCCAGCATGATCGGCCCGATCGGAGTATTGATGCGCAAGCCAATGCCAAAACCGGATTTAAAGCCTCCGGAATTAGCTACCCCATTAGCATTTTTATTGGAAAAAATATCCCCCGCTGTCTCCCAGACATTACCCACATCGTAGAAGGCCGCCACTTTCAAAAAGCTAAATAAAGGATATGTATATTCAATATTACCCACGGCCATGGACGCCCCGCCTAACGGATCATGCTCCGGGTTAGTATCGACCGGGCCGACTTTTCTTTCTTCGTAACCTCTGATCGTATAAGCTCCGCCGGCGAAGAATCTTTCATAAATGGGTATTTTATCCGTGTTGCCATAGGGCTCAGCCAAACCCAATCTGCCCCTTAACTCCAACACTGCTCCGCGGGGCATCGGAAAGTAATGCGAAGCCCGCCCAAAAAACTTCAGATAACTTTTATCTCCCCCCAGGCCGGCAAAATCAAAAGCCGCGGTAAATAAATTTCCTTTGCGGGCATTGAAAACATTGTCCCGGGAATCAAAGGTCAGACTGGGAGAAATAACACTGATCACGTTCGTACCTACTTCATTCAATAAATCCGGGCCCGCGTCGCTGGTTGTATTGCTGATCTCGATCTGATCCAAGCGATAGGTAAGATCGGCTCTTAAATATTCCGATAACTCCTTGCCTAGACGCAAGTCGCCTCCGGTCACTGCTTCATCATAACCATATCCTGAGTCGGTATCCCGGGTATGCGTACGGCGGTAGAGATCAAACCCGAAAGAGACCGGATAATCAAACATCCAGGGTTCAGTAAAACTTAAGTCAAAACCATTGCTCAGGTTTCCAATCGAGGCGCGAACTTTTAAGTTTTGCCCGGCGCCGGTAAAATAAGGCCAATTCCTCCAATCAAAGTTCTTCTGTTCCACTTCCACAAAACCGACAAATTGATCAACCGTAGAGTAGCCGCCGCCAAAACTAAAAGCTCCGGTCTTGGTCTCTTTAACATCCACCACTAAATTCTTTTTAGCCGGCTCGCCAGTATCCTCGGTATCATAGCTGACTTCTTCAAAGAATCCCAAATTAGCTAATCTTTCCTTGCTGCGACGCAGCTTCTCTCCGTCAAATTTCTCTCCGGGATGAATACGCATCTCCCTGCGAATTACCAGATCCTTGGTTTTAATATTACCCCGGATCTTAATTTTATCGACATAAACAATCTGGTTTTCCTTGATCCCATAAGTAACATCTACGCGCCCGCTATCAGTGTTAACTAAAGTTGTCTCCTCTACCTGAGCAGAAATATACCCCCGGTCAAAATACAGCCCCTGGATAGTGGTGAGGTCTTTTTTCATTGACTCCTGGGAGAAAACCTTCCCGGGAATACAATAGGCCAAGCCTTTTAAAATCTCTTTCTCCCCCACCTCCTGGTTGCCCTGCACGACCACTGAACCGACCAGGTATTTTTTGCCTTCGGTAACTTTAATCACTACAAATAATAGATAGGATTTTTTAGCATCAGGATTAACTTCATAACTTACTACCACATCCGTAAAACCTTCCCGCTGATAAAAAGATTTAACCCGCTCCATATCCTCTTTGATTACCTCATCCTTTAAAACCCCGGCATTAAAGAACCAGGCGCGCTTAGTCTTAAGTAACTTCAATATCCGGCCCGCGGAAAAACTCTGATTACCCTCAATGGCAATATTTTTAACCCGCACTTTCCGGCCTTCAACCACCGTAAAAACTATACTGGCTTTATTGGCTTCAGTATTCTGGTCAATTTTATAGGTAATATCCGCCTGGCTGTAACCCATTTTTTCATACATCTTTTTTAAGATCCGCACATCTTCAGCCAGGGTAGGATAATCTAAGTACTGTGTTTCCTTGGATTTTAGCTGCTGCTTTAATTTCTCATCCTTCATCGTAATCAGCACAATTCCCACAAAACTGATCTTCTCGATGATCGGCCTTTCCACAACGCTAATCACGATCTTTAAACCATCCCTATAATCCTGGGTGTCGATTTTGATATCGCTGAAAAAGCCCAACAGATACAACCTTTTTAAATCATCGCTGATAATATTTTCCTGATAAGCGCTGCCGATCCGCGTCTTCATCTTAGAGATAACGACATTAGTACTGATCGCTTTATTGCCGGAGACCTCTATGGCGGTAACATTTTTTAATACTGTGGGGGCAATTTCCGTGGCACTAGCGGCTGTTTTTTGTTGGACCTGGTTAGCTGAAGATTCTTCGGCCAAAACCAAAGAACTGCCGTGAGAAAGGAAGAAAGCTGTAAGTAGTGCAAAGATGAGTTTACGCATTTTTATTATTATATAAGATTAGTCCTTTTAAATCAAACAATTATTCAATCCGGGATAAATTATCAAACCTGGTAAATTCCTTAATAAAAGCTAATTTTAACGAACCCACCGGGCCATTACGTTGCTTGGCAATAATGGCTTCGGCGATGCCCTGATTATCCGGAGAAGGATTATAATACTCTTCCCTGAGGATAAGCACCACAACATCGGCATCCTGCTCAATTGCCCCGGACTCTCTTAAGTCTGAAAGCTGCGGACGATGGTCGGTACGAGACTCAACCGCCCGGGATAACTGGCTAATCGCAATTACCGGGACATTCAATTCCCTGGCTAAAGCTTTAAGGGAACGCGAGATTTCCGAAATCTCCTGCTGCCTGCTTTCCATATTCATCGCTGAACCGCGCATTAACTGCATGTAATCTAAAATGATCAATTTTATACCATGGTGCGATTTTAAGCGCCGGGCACGAGCCCGTAACTCCATCACCGAGATCGCCGGAGTGTCATCAATAAAAATCGGAGCATCCGAAAGCTTTCCGGCAGCCGCCGTCAGGCGCGGCCAGTCACTGGTGGCTAAATACCCAGTCCTTACCTTGTGCGCATCCACCCGCGCATGCGAACAAAGCATTCGTTGCACCAGCTGCTCTTTAGACATCTCTAAGCTAAATACCGCCGTCGGCACTTTTTCAATTACTCCGGCATATTCGGCGATGCCTAAGGCAAAAGCGCTTTTTCCCATAGAAGG